>Ga0114999_10002955_pt1 | contig 21796 bp, 24 predicted proteins | sample ArcticOcean_MG_C_3_FD_89820 | JGI IMG/M metagenome (GOLD analysis project Ga0114999, IMG submission 89820) | Marine microbial communities from western Arctic Ocean - ArcticOcean_MG_CB8_126 | ecosystem: Environmental > Aquatic > Marine > Oceanic | place: Arctic Ocean: Canada Basin | collected...
GTCCGCCGATCTTGACGCGCGCCCCCAGGGCACCACGCTGCATCGTGCGCTGTACGCCCTGCTTCATCGCGCGTCGGAAGGCCACGCGGCGCTCGAGTTGGTCGGCGACGGAACGAGCGACGAGGTAGGCGTCCAACTCGGGGACGCGAATCTCCTCGATGTTGAGTCGAACCCGCTTGTCGGTGGAGTTCTGCAGCAGCGTGCGCAGCATTTCCGCGTTCTGGCCGCCGCGGCCGATGACGATACCGGGCTTTGCAGTCTTCACCGTCATCGTGATCTGGTTCGCGTTGCGATCGATCAAGATTTGCGACACACCCGCGTCGGGCAGCGCGTTCAGGATCACGTTCCGCAGCTTAATGTCCTCGGCAACGAGGTCGGCGTAGCCGCGCTCAGCAAACCACTTGGACTGCCAGTCCTTGTAAACGCCAACCCGGAACCCGTAGGGATGTACTTTTCGACCCATTAGAAGAACTCATCCCCTTCGACGATGATTTCGATGTGCGCGTACCGCCTCAAGCGCGGTGCCACGCGGCCCCGTGAGCGGGCCTTGAAGCGCTTCAGCATGCGACCGTCGCCGGCGGTCGCGCGCTTGATTGTCAGCGCATCAGGATTCAACTCGAAGTTGTTCTCCGCGTTCGCTGCGGCCGAACGGACCACCTTGTGCACCATCCGGGCGGACGGTGCCGGGAGGAACTCCAACAGTGCCAGCGCTTCCGCGACCGGCATTCCCTCAATCTGGTTGAGGACCAGCCGCACCTTGCGAGGTGAGACCGGCTGATCGGTGGCGAGTGCCCTGACTTCCATCGTTTTTTCCTGCAGCTCTATCGCGTCGGGCTAACGGGCCCGAGAGATCGTCTCTGAGCGGCCACGGTGACCTCGGAACGTTCGCGTGAACGAGAACTCTCCGAGCTTGTGACCAACCATGTTTTCAGTGCAGAAGACCGGGATGTGCCGACGACCGTCGTGAACGGCGATCGTCAGGCCGACCATCTCCGGAACAATCGTGGACGCGCGCGACCACGTGCGAATGACTTCCTTGCGGGTTGCCGCCTGTGTCTCCAGCACCTTCCGCATCAGCTTCGGGTGAACGAAGGGGCCCTTTTTCGTTGAACGTGACATCTGAGGCTCCTACCGTCGGCCCTGGCCGCGGCGACGTACGATGAACTTATCCGTGCTCTTGTTTCGACGGGTTCGGAATCCGAGTGCGGGCTTACCCCACGGGGTTTTCGGACCAGGCATGCCGATCGGCGCCTTGCCCTCACCACCGCCATGCGGATGATCGACAGGGTTCATCGCGGAACCACGTACCTTCGGCCGGCGGCCACGGTGACGGTTCCGACCGGCCTTACCGAGCTTGATCTGCCCGTGCTCGCCGTTGCCCACGCTGCCGATGGTCGCCAGTGACTTCTCCGACACCTGGCGCATCTCACCGGACGGCATGCGCAGGAGGGCGAAACCCTGGTCGCGCGCCATCAGACGAATCGTCGCCCCAGCGGAGCGCCCAAGCTGACCACCACGGCCGGGTTGAAGCTCGACGTTGTGCACCGGCGTACCGGTCGGAATGATCTCCAGAGGCAAGGCGTTCCCGAGTGCGACCGGCGCATCCGGACCGGCGATCACAGTGGCGTCCACCTCAAGACCGTCGGGGGCCAAGATGTACCGCTTATCGCCGTCCGCGTAGAAGATCAGCGCGAGACGCGCGCTGCGGTTCGGGTCGTACTCGATAGCGGCAACACGACCGGGCACGCCGACCTTGTCGCGCTTGAAGTCGATGATCCGGATATGGCGCTTGTGACCACCACCGCGCCGGCGAACGCTGATGCGTCCCTGGCTGCGACCAGAAGTGCGCCTCTTCGGCTTGAGCAGCCGCTTCTCGGGCTTCTTCTTCGTGATCTCCTCGAAAGTGAAACCGGAGGAGTTTCGGCGACCCGGCGAGGTAGGGCGGAAATTGCGAATCGGCATATCTAGACGCCCTCGAAGAATTCGATTTGGTCGCCAGCGGCGACCGTGACGATGGCCTTCTTGTAGGTCGGCGGCGTGCCGGCGCGGCGGCCGGTGCGCGAGCGCGGCCGACGGCCGCGCTCGTTCGACGTATTGACCGACGTCACGGTGACATCGAACGCCTTCTCGACCGCTTCCTTGATCTGATGTTTGTTCGACGCGGGCGCAACCTCGAACACGTACTTGCCCTGAGCGGCCAGCATCGTGCTCTTCTCGGTCACCACGGGGCGCCGCAAGACTTCGTAGGGATGCAGTGTCTTCGCCATCTAGACCACCACCGCCACGCGCGGGCGGCCACTTGCACGGTCGCCGCCCCAGAGCGCTTCTATGCGTCGCACGGCATCGACCGTCACCAGCAGCGTACCGTGAGCCAGCATGTCGGCGACGTTAATGGTGTCCGCGGGAAGCACGTCGACACCCGGGATGTTCCGAGCGGAGCGCTGCACGTTGGTTTCCGCGGCCCCGATCACGACCAAGACGGAACGACCGAGCTCGATCGCGCCGAGCATTTCTTTCATCGCACTGGTCGAGGGCGCATCGAGTCCGAGGTTCCCGATCACCTTCAGGCGATCCTCAGCGACACGTGATGACAACACCGACCGGATCGCCAGCCGGCGCATCCGCTTCGGCAGCTTCTGGACGTACGAGCGCTGCTTCGGGCCGAAGGCGACACCACCACCGCGTCGGGTCGGCGAGTTCGCCGAGCCAACGCGGGCCATACCGAGTCCCTTCTGGCGTCGCAGCTTACGCGTGGAACCGCGCACTTCGCCTCGCGACTTGGTGTTCGCTGAGCCGCTGCGGCGTGCCGCGAGCTGCGCGAGCAGCGTCTGGTGCACGACCGGTTCGTTCGGCTCGATGCCAAATACCGCGTCGTCGGCGTCGATCTCTTCCGACGGTTGACCGGCGGCGTCGAGGACCTGCAACTTCATGCGCCTGCCTCGTTCTTGGTGTCGTCGCCTGCGTCAGCGGGCGCGTCTTCAGTCGCGTCGTCGACCGCCGCTTCCGGGGCGCCCTCGGTCGCATCTTCGACTCGTGCTTCGTCCGCAGCCTCGGCGACCGGAGCGTCCTCGGCGGACGCCTCGGCGACGACCTCGTCGGTCGCTGCCTTCTCGGGCGCTTCGTCGGCGGCGGCCTCTTCGACCACCGGCAGCTCGGCCTCGGGGACGTCGAGCACGGGGGCCTCATAGTCGGCACGCGGATTCTTGCGGCCGCTGACGACGGTGACCAAGCCGTTCTTCGGACCGGCAACCGAACCCTCAACGAAGATCAGCTGACGGCCCGCGTCGACGTAGATAACCAGTTGGTTGACGCCAGTGCGAGTGCGCGCACCCATGTGGCCACCCATCTTCTGGCCCTTCCAGACACGACCGGGGGTCGTGCCAGCCCCGATCGAACCGGGCGCGCGGTGGCGGTCGGACTGACCATGAGTCTTGGGACCACCTCGGAAGTTGTAGCGACGCACGACGCCCGCGAAACCGCGGCCCTTCGAAGTGCCGGTGACGTTCACGTAGGTGCCGGGCTCGAACTGGTCGACGCCAATCACCTGGCCAAGCTCGAAGTCGCCAACCGAGTCGACATGGAATTCTTGCAGCGCCCCGATGCGCTCCTGCTCGAGGCCGGCGGCACGGAGGTGGCCGCGCTCGGGCTTGGTGATGTGTTTGCTGGTACCTGGAGCGCCGATCTGAACGGCCTCGTAGCCATCGCGATCAGTGCTGCGGATCTGGGTGACGCGGTTCCCGGTCATCTCGATGACCGTCACACCACGTGCGCGACCAGCCCCGTCATAGAGGGTCATCATGCCGACCTTGCGGCCAATCATTCCTGGGATTGCGGTGACGCTCGGCATGCCTCGGGTCCTACAGCTTGATTTCGATGTCGACACCGGACGGCAACTGAAGCCGCATCAGGGTGTCGACCGTGCGTGAGGTCGGTTCAAGGATGTCGATCAAGCGCTTGTGAGTCCGCGTCTCGAACTGGTCCCGCGAGTCCTTGTCAATAAACGGCGAGCGAATCACCGTGTACTTGCGAATTCGGGTCGGCAGCGGAACCGGGCCCGCCACGACAGCGCCCGTCCGCTCCGCGGACTCGACGATCTGCCGTGCAGAGGCATCGAGCACGCGATGGTCGAAGGCTCTGAGCTTGATTCGGATTCGCTGTTGTGACATCGCTTCGTTCATCTCCAGCCGGTTTCCCGGCGTGCTTCCGGGTTCCGGCCCTTGCTAGGACGCGGCCTTGCTGCTTACGCCCTTGGCAATTTCTTGCGCTACGTTTGACGGAACCTGCTCGTAGTGATCGAACTCCATCGAGTACGTCGCGCGACCCTGCGAGAGGGAACGCAGCGCCGTCGAGTAACCAAACGTCTCGCCCAACGGGATGAACGCGCTGACCACCTGCGTGTTCGCGCGCGTCTCGGTGCCTTGCACCAGGCCACGGCGCGAGTTGATGTCGCCAAGGACGTCGCCGTAGTACTCCTCCGGCGTCACGGTCTCGAGCTTCATCACCGGCTCAAGGATGACGGAACTCGCCTGCTCGAGCGCGGCGCGCATCCCCATCGAACCAGCCGTCTCGAACGCCATCTCCGAGGAATCGACGTCGTGATACGAGCCATCGACGACAGCGACGCCGACATCGACAACCGGGTAACCAGCACGGATACCGCTGGTCAGTGCGCCCTGAACGCCGCGGCGGACCGCGGAGATAAACTCACGTGGAATCGAACCACCGACGGTCTTGTCTTCGAACTTGAAGCCTTCGCCCGCGGGCAGCGGCTCGACCTGGAGCACGCAGTGACCGTACTGCCCGCGACCACCGGTCTGGCGTACAAAGCGGCCCTCGGACTTGGTCGCCTTGCGGATCGTCTCGCGATAGGAGACCTGCGGTCGACCGGTGTTCGCCTCGACGCCGTATTCGCGCCGCATGCGGTCCACGATCACCTCGAGGTGAAGCTCGCCCATCCCAGAGATGACGGTCTGGCCGGTCTCGTCGTCGAAGCGGATGCGGAAGGTCGGGTCTTCTTCACCGAGCTTCTGCAGCGCGGTGCCCATCTTCGTCTGGTCTTCACGGGTCTTCGGCTCAACCGCGACCGCGATTACCGGCTCGGGGAACGTGATCGACTCCAGCAGCACCTGATGGTCCGGGTCGCTCAGCGTGTCGCCGGTGAAAGTGTCCTTGAGGCCGATCGCAGCGGCGATCTCGCCGGCATGCACCTCGGCCACTTCTTCGCGGGAGTTCGCGTGCATCTTCATGATGCGACCCCAGCGCTCGCGGCGCTTGCGGGTCGTGTTCATCACTGCAGCGCCAGAAGTCACAACCCCGGAGTAGACGCGAAAGAACAGCAGCCGTCCGACGAAGGGGTCAGACACGACCTTGAACGCAAGTGCCGTGACCGGCTCGTCGTCCGACGGACGTCGCTCGACGAGGAGTTCCTCGTCCTTGGTGTCGCGGGCAATGATCGGTGGCACTTCGAGCGGCGAAGGCAGGTAGTCGATCACTGCGTCCAACAACGGTTGGACGCCCTTGTCGCGCAGCGCCGAGCCAGCGAAGACCGGCGTAATCGCATTCGCGATGGTCGCGCGGCGAATCGCCTTCTTCAGATCAACCTCGCTGATGTCGTGGCCCTCGAGGTAGCTGACCATCAACTGGTCGTCGTTCTCGGCCGTGCGCTCGATCATCAACGCGCGGGCCGAGTCCGACTCGGCCTGCATGTTCTCCGGGATGTCGCGTTCCTCGATCTCGAGGCCGCGATCACCAATGAAGTAGTAGGCACGCATCCGCACGAGGTCGATCACGCCCTCGAAGTTGTCTTCAGCGCCGATCGGGAGCTGGAGCGGTACCGGCACTGCCGCGAGGCGATCGATAATCATCTGCACGCTGCGCGTGAAGTTCGCACCCATGCGGTCCATCTTGTTGATGAAGCAGATCCGCGGCACGTTGTACTTGTCGGCCTGGCGCCAGACCGTCTCCGACTGCGGCTCAACACCAGCCACACCGTCGAACACCACGACCCCACCGTCGAGCACGCGGAGCGAACGCTCCACCTCGACCGTGAAGTCAACGTGCCCGGGAGTGTCGATGATGTTAATCGTGTGGTCGGCCCACTCGCAGGTCGTCGCGGCGGACGTGATCGTAATACCGCGCTCGCGCTCCTGTTCCATCCAGTCCATGACAGCTGTGCCCTCGTGGGTTTCGCCAATCTTGTGGGTCCGGCCGGTGTAGAAGAGGACACGCTCAGTAACGGTGGTTTTACCCGCGTCGATGTGCGCGATAATTCCAATGTTGCGAACCTGCTCGAGCGGCTGGGGCGACATCGATTCCTCGGTTTCGCCGGCCACCAGTGGTCGGCGTCTTATTACGCTTCGTTTTCGTTCGTGGACCGGTAGGTCTGCCCCCGGTCACGCCGGGGCGGACCTACCGGGTATGCGTTACCAGCGGTAGTGGACGAACGCGCGGTTCGCCTCCGCCATGCGGTGCACTTCTTCCTTGCGTCGGACGGCATTTCCAGCGTTGTTCGCGGCATCGAGCAGTTCCGATGCCAACTTTTCCCGCATCGAACGACCACCGCGCGTACGAGCTGCGGTCAGCAGCCAACGCAGCGCGAGCGCCTGGCGGCGTTCGCTGCGAATGTCGATCGGCACCTGATAGGTCGCACCACCGACGCGGCGAGGCTTGACCTCGATCACCGGCGTGACGTTGCGGACGGCCTGCTCGAAAATGTCGACTCCGGAGCGGCCGGAACGCTCTTCGACCTGCTGGAACGCGCCGTAAACGATGCGCTCAGCGGTACTCTTCTTCCCGTGCATCATCACGTTGTTGATGAACTTCGCCACCAACCGTGAATTAAAACGGGGATCCGGCGTGACCGGACGCTGGGGTGCCTGGTTACGCCGCATGCTTAGTCTTTCCGGGTGCCGTATTTGCTACGGCTACGCTTGCGACCGTCGACACCAGTGGCATCGAGAGCGCCGCGGACGATGTGATAGCGAACACCCGGCAGGTCCTTGACACGACCGCCGCGAATCAGGACCACGGAGTGCTCCTGCAGGGTGTGCCCTTCGCCGGGAATGTAGGCCGTGACTTCGATCCCGTTCGAGAGTCGAACACGCGCGACCTTGCGGAGCGCAGAGTTTGGCTTCTTCGGGGTGACGGTCCGGACCTGGGTACAAACACCGCGCTTCTGCGGCGATCCCTTGGGGGACCGGCGCATGCGGTTGTTCAGTGTGTTAAAGCGGAAGCGCAAGGCCGGAGCCTTGGTCTTCTTGCGTATGGGCTTGCGGCCCTTGCGGACGAGCTGACTAATCGTCGGCACGTCATCTCCACTTCCACGACCGGCGCGGTGCCGGCTAACGAGCTTCCTCAGTGAGACAAGCTACCCACACTGGGGCCGCTGAATCGCACCAGTCCCCGGACACAACGAACGGCCGAATGGCTGACAATGAGCCTGTGCCACGGCGTGCGCAACGCGCACTTTTGCCGCCGGTACTCACTACCCGATGCCCAATCGACCGCTAGGGGATGCGCACCCACATGTGGCGCGACCTCTGATTTTACCCGGAGTCGACCGAGTGTCAATCAAGATTAATTCAAGCCCGATCAGCCGAAGCGAACGACCCGGAACGACTCGCGAAATTGGAATCCTTCGGCCTCGAGCTCCGGATCGAACTCGCGAGATTCACGCGCCGCGCGCTCGCGTGCGTCGTCCATGGCGCGATTGCGGTAGCGCTCCAGCATCGCGTCTTCGTCTCGATCGCCGATCTGCGAAGCGTGCGCCATGATCGAACGGATCTTGGTTCCCAGCACGCCTGAGACATCGACGTGGTAGTCGGGCTCATTGGTGCCAGCAAGAAGCAGGATGCGCGGTCGGTACGGCTCCAGGCCCTCGTCCTTGTCGCGCGGGTAGTAGAGGTGGTCATCGGCCGCCGGGTAGATCGCGTCGTAGGTGGCGCGACCGGTCCGGCGGTGATCGCGGTGGTTGAAACCGGGACGGAAACCGTCCCAGGTGATCACCAGATCGGGCTGGTGAATCCGCAACCGGCGAACGATCAAACCTCGGAGTTCGTTGGTGTTCTCGATGTAGCCGTCCGGGAAGCCGAGGAAGGTCGGTTCGTCCGCGCCGAGGATCGCGGCCGCCTGCCGCTGTTCTTCCTCGCGCGTTGCCGCCAGCTTCTGCGGCGTCATATCGATGTCTTTGGTGCCCTTGTTGCCGCTGGTCGTCACCACGATGTGGATCGACCAGCCCTGCTCAGCGAGGTAGGCGACCGTCCCGCCGCAGACGAATTCGTTGTCGTCAGGGTGTGCCATCACGACCAGCGCGCTGGTCGTTCCAGCCTCGGTCAGCTCTGCGATCGGGTCAACGGCAACCTCGGGCGCAGTCGTCACGGGCTAGCCGCCCGCCACTTCGACCGCGTCGATGGCAACCGACTGCAGCACTCGGTCGTACAACCACACGAGGCGGTCAGCGACCGATTCCCAGGAGTAATCGCGCATCCGCTCGACGCCAGCGGCACCCAGAGCATCACGCAGCGGATCGTTGCGCAGCAGCAACTCGATCTTCTCGGCGAACGGCTCGGGGCAGCGCCATGGAATCAGGTATCCGGTGCGCCCATCCGCCACCGTTGAGGCCAGCCCGCCGACACGCGAGACGACGACCGGGATGCCGGAGGCCATCGCCTCGACAGCTACCAGGCCGAAGGATTCGGAGAACGAGGGCATGACCACCACGTCAGCCGCCCGATAGTAGGTCGGGAGCTCGTCGTGGTCGATCGCGCCGATGAACGACAGTTGATCGCGGATGCCAACTTCCTCGGCAATCGCGATCAACCGCTCGAACTCCGCGTGGGCCGCCTCATCGCCACCGGCAACGATCAGCCGCAGCCGGCTGTGCTCTGTGACCTGCGCTGCGGCACGGATCAAGATATCGAGCCCCTTGAGTGGCTCGATACGGCCCACTGCTAGGACGACATCGTCGGTTACTTCGATGCCGAGCGCTTCCCGTGCCTCGATGCGCGATCCGGGATGGAACCGCTCCGGGTCAACGCCGAGCGGGATCACCTCGATGTTCGTCGGCGGGACGCCGTAAATCTGGCGCAGCAGTCGCTGCTCGTAGTCCGTGCCCGCCACCACGCGATCGAGAGTGCGTACGAGCCGGCGCTCGGCCTCGATACGCTCTGGCGGCTCGTGCTCAGAAGCTCGAGCTCGCAGCTTCACCTCGCCGAGCGTGTGGAACATCCCGAGATGAGGGGCTTCCCACTTCGCGGCCAGCGACTCTCCGACGACCGCCGAGAGCCAGTAGTGGGAGTGGATTAGATCGTAGCGCAGGTCCTCACTCGCCCGGAACGCCTCAATGCCATCGGCGAAGGCGTCGGTGAGCGAGATGAGGTCTGTCTTCGGGACCGGGCCAATCGGACCTGCCTCGATCTGAATCAGGCGCGCACCAGGCGCGAATTCCGTGATCGTCGGGGCCTCGGCGCTCTCACGACGAGTAAACACGTCGATCGCGCGGCCGCGCTCGGCGAGGCGTACGGAGACCTCGTGCACGTAGACGTTCATGCCACCGGTCGCGGCACCACCCAGTAGCGCAAGAGGGGAGGTGTGCATCGAGAGCACCGCGACGCGTGAAGCCATCGTCATCTGGCGAACGTCCTCGGTCTCACTCGGCTGATACGGGCTGGCCGGGAGGCACTGTAGAAATGCATGTGCCCCGGACGGACCAGCCTATCACGACGCATCGAGGCGCCCATACCGCTCGAACGGGGCGAATCGACTAGCCCCAACCGAGGACGTGCTCCACAGCCGAGGCGTCTGCCGACGTCGAGAGTTGCTTGGCTTCAATCTCCAACGCCGTGTCGGGGTCTTTCAGCCCAGCACCAGTAATGATGCTGACGACGGTCAGGCCACTCAGGTCCTCACCGTCCCGATGACGACGGATCAGACCGGCCACCGAGGCCGCCGAGGCGGGCTCGCAGAAGATCCCCTCATCAGCGGCGAGGCGTCGGTACGCCTCGAGGATTTCTTCGTCGGTGACCGCCGAGATCGAGCCCTCAGACTCATCACGCGCGGAGATCGCGAGGTTCCACGACGCGGGATTGCCGATCCGAATCGCGGTCGCGATCGTCTCGGGGTATTCGACGCGCACACCACTCACGAGTGGAGCGGCTCCAGCCGCCTGGAACCCCCACATTCGAGGCCGCGAGGTGATGCGCTCTATCTGGTAGTACTCGGTGAAGCCGCGCCAGTAGGCGGTGATGTTGCCGGCGTTCCCGACCGGGATCGACAGCACATCCGGCGCGTACCCGAGCTCGTCGGCTATTTCGAAGGCGGCGGTCTTCTGGCCCTCGATGCGGTGCGGATTCACGGAGTTCACCAGCGCGACCGGATGCCGGTCCGAGAGCTCGCGAACCACGGTCAACGCATCATCGAACGACCCATCGATCGCGACGATCGTCGCGCCGTGCGCAACTGCCTGCGCCAGCTTGCCCATCGCAATGTTGCCGGCCGGCACCACGACGACCGCGTCGAGGCCATGCCGCACAGCATAAGCCGCCGCCGAGGCGGACGTGTTCCCCGTCGAGGCGCAGATGACTGCATTTGCTCCGGCCTCAGCAGCCTTGGCGACCGCGACGACCATCCCGCGGTCCTTAAACGAGCCCGTCGGGTTCTGGAACTCCGCCTTGAAGTAGAGCGCCTCGAGGCCCAGCTCTGCCTCGAGCACGCGCGACCGAATCAGCGGCGTGCCGCCCTCGCCGAGTGTGACCAGCGGCGTGCTGTCGTTGACCGGCAGCAGATCGCGGTAGCGCTCCATGATGAACCGCCCGCCCCCGCTCAGGGTATCCGCGCTTGCGGGTGGCGCGCTCATAACGGCAATTCGCGCATGGCGTCCTCCGTCTGCTCTGACATCCTCGTCAGCAGCGTGCGCGCGACCCGCAGCTCGCGTTCGGTCTCCTCGACGGTGTGACGTCCGCTCTGCTCCTCGGCGCGCACTTGTCGGCGCTGATGCTCGATGATCGAGACACGCAGACCCTCGAGGTGCTCGCCCAGGCGGGCGACCCGCTCCGCGGCGCCTGCCTGCTCGTGAGAGAGCCGCGAGTAGTCGTCGGCAGTCTCGGTCAGCGATTGCTGGACCGCGATCACCGATTCCTCGATCTCGGAAAGCCGGCTTTCGTGGCGCGTTCGAGTCGCCCGCTGCTGGTCGAGCAGGTCGAGCACCTCGGCTTCGCGATCGCGTACGGAGCGCAGGACCGCGATCTCCGCCTCCATCCGCTGTCGCGCCGCCCGAGCAACTGCGCTCACCGTATCGAGCTCGTCGACACGGTGACCCAGGTCTGGCAAGCGAGCCGCGAGCCGCGCGATTTCGTCCGCGTATTCGACGGCCGCGTCACGCTGCGCGGCGACCTGTCGCTCGATGGCCACAAACCGATCTTCGATGCGCTGGTCCTGGCCTGCGCTCGCCGTGACCGTGCGCTGGCGCTCGTCGATTGCGGCCTGGTGTTCTTCGAACCGATCGAGGCGCGTCGCGATCACTTCGAGGACCCGCCGCAGCTCGGACTCTAGTTCACGGTCACGCGAATCGGCCCGTTCCACAATTGCGCCGAGGTCACGCCGCAGCGTGGTCTCCGAGGCAACTCGCTCGCCGAGGCCGGCGATATCCGCGCGGAGTTCGCGCATCTGGCCTTGCGCCGCGTCGTGACGCTGCGTCCGACCATCGAGCGTCTGCAATCGCTCCTCGACGTGCATCATTTCGGCACGGAGCGCCTCGGTGGCATCGCGCGCGTGGGTGAGCTCGTGCGCCAACTCATCGATCCGGGCGTTCGCCAGCGGGATCGGGATCGGCTCGGAGGTCATCGCGAGCCTCTGAGGCCAGCGATCGGCAGCACATTGCCCACCCGCTGGACGATCTGTGTTTCCTCGATCTGGGTCAGCGTCTCCGTGACCGCTCCGCCCGCGGCGGAGTGCGTGGTGAGCACCAGCTCGGCAGTGCCCGCCACCTCGTCGGCCTCGACCTGGAGCACTGAGGCGATGCTCACGTCTCGGTCGCCAAGCGCGCCCGCGATCTGTCCGAGCACGCCAGCCTCGTCGGAGACAGTGAGCCGCAGGTAGTACCGGGAGCGATGCGAACCTGGCGGGACGATGGTCGCGGCACTCAGCGGAGCGACCGCCGAGGGCGGCCGCCCCGCGACGATGTCGCGGCCGAGCTCGAGCACATCGGCGAGAACGGCGCTAGCTGTCGGCGCGGCACCGGCACCGGGGCCCTCGAAGAGCACGCTGCCCACGAGATCGCCTTCGATCTGCACGGCATTCAGAACACCGTCGACCTTGGCGAGCGGTTCATCACGATCGATCAGCGTCGGACGCACGCTCGCGATCAGATCCGCGCCGTCGAGCCGCCCACTCGCCAGCAGCTTGATCGTGTAGCCCAGTTCCGAGGCGTAGGCGAAATCCTTCGCGGTGAGCGCCGAAATCCCCTGACGATCGAGCGCGTCGGGTGGAACCTCGAGGCCGAACGCCAGTCCGCAAAGGATCGCCAGCTTGTAGGCGGCGTCGAAGCCCTCGACGTCCGCCGTCGGATCGGGTTCGGCGTAGCCGAGGCGCTGCGCCTCAGCAAGAATTTCGTCGTAGTCGGTGCCCTCGGCGGCCATCGCGGTGAGCATGAAGTTCGTGGTGCCATTGATGATGGCAGTCACGGCGGTGACTTCGTTCGCGAGCAAATCGCGCGACAGCGGACTGATAATCGGAATGCCGCCACCGACCGAGGCTTCGTAGAGCAACCGGACTTGGTGCTCGGCGGCGATCGCGAGCAGCGACGCGCCGTGCTTCGCCATCACCTCTTTGTTCGCAGTGACGACGTGCCGCCCCGAGGCGAGCGCGCGGGCGATGTAGCCGTGCGCGGGGTCCTCGCCACCCATCAACTCGATCACGATCTGCGTCGCGTCATCCGCCAGCACGTCCCCGATGTCGGTGGTGAGCTGAGAGCTGTCGAGACCCGGTCGCACGCGACTGGCATCGCGGACGAGAGCGCGTCGTAGTTCCAACGGCCGACCGACCGTGCGCTCGTAGCGGGCCGCGGCGCCAGTCAGCGCGGCGATCACGCCGCCGCCGACGTTCCCCGCGCCCAACATCGAGACCCCGACGGTGCTGGCCATGTGCCTAGCCTCCCAACCGCGCGGTCACGTCCGCAAGGACATGATCGTTGATCCAGACCTCTTCGCCGGCGGACATGTCGTTGTTGACATCGAGCGACGCGGTCGCGTTGACCATCCACTCGTCGACACGCTCAGCCAGCAGCAGGTCCGTGAGCGACACTTCGTACTCGCGGTCCTCGGCGACCTCAGCGACCAGGTACATTTCGAAGAAGAGGCCCGCCGGGATCGCTGCTGTCCATTCCCCGACTTCGAGACCATCGATCGCCGCCTGCACATTCGGCTCTTGCAGCAACGTAATCGACCAACCGAGGTCACCGCCCTCGCCATCCTCGATGGCGACCGATTGTTCGGCTGCCAGCGTAGCGAAGTCAGCGCCACCCTCGAGGTCGGCGATCACGGCGCCGGCGGCGAACTGCGTGCTGACACGAATCCGCTGTAGGCGAATCTGCGGTCCGGAGGTGCCAACCTCTTCGGCGAAGAGCGCCTCCAGTCGCTCGCGGTAGAGCCGCGCCTCGATGATCCCCTCGTAGTCGTCGCGGTCGAGACCGGCGAACTCCTGCGGGTCGACCGGGATCACCGTCGTCGGTTCGGGCGTCAGTGTCGGTTCAGGCGTTGCGGTGCCGTCGTCGCCTTGGGACGGCGGGAGGATCGGAGCGGTGACAAGACCGAGGTCGATCTCCAGCGCTTCTCGGATGTCGGCCTCGGTCACCAGGTCCACGAACTGCGACCCAACCTGGCGCAGCGCTTCGTCCTCGATGATCGTCGCGACCGTGTCGCGCGCGATGTCGGCGTTGCTGACGGGACCGCTCCCTAAGAAGGTGAGGTAGACGCCGCGGTCCACGACCTCACGCGCCTGATAGCTGGCGTCAGCGACAGAAACCACATGGGCGCGTGGCGGCTGGAAGTGGGTGACGTACAACCCGGCGAGGATCAACAGCGCGGCGACGCCGAGCGACGCGCCCACACCAATATAGACCAGCCGCGTCTGGCGCTCAACGCGCTCGCGCTCTACCTGTAGGCCTCGACGCTCCCGATCACGCGCCATGCGAGCGTCGTCCTCCCGAGGTGCATCGCCATATCAAGGGGAGCGTCAGTGGCGACGCGGGCGTAGTGCCGGTTCGTTGCCGAACCGGTAGTCGTGATCCGATCGCTAGCGACGCGGAGGCGCCGGTCGCCCGACAGCCACGCCGCTGACGCGCACGTGCTCCGAGGTGTACGGCAGCAGTGCCACCTGGCGCGCGCGCTTCACCGCGGTCGCGATCGCACGCTGGCACTTCGCGCTGCAGCCGACCTTGCGACGGCCCTCGATCTGTCCGTGCTCATTCAGGAACCGCCGCAGCGAGGAGATGTCCTTGTAGTCGACGACCAACGGCTTGACCATGCAGATGTCGCAGCGACGGCGACCGCGACGGGGACGGTCGCCTCGATCGCCTCGATCGCCTCGGTCGCCTCGATCGCCTCGGTCGCCTCGGTCGCCTCGGTCACTGGTCATCTTTGCTCCTGGTCCCGTGCTGGGGGTAAGTCTGGGGGCCGTTAGAACGGCAGGTCATCTGGGTCGAGATCGCCCTCGGTGTCTGCGCCGACGGGCATACCGGGGGTGAACCCCTCGGCCGGTCGGTCGTTGCGGTTCCCAAGGAACTTCACCGTGTCGGCGATCAGTTCGGTCTTGTATCGCTTCTGGCCGTCCTGGCCATCCCACGAGCGGGTCTGCATCCGACCCTCAACAAAGACCTGGCGCCCCTTAGCAAGGTACTGCGCGCAAGTCTCAGCGAGTCGACTCCAGGTCACGACGGAGAACCATTCGGTCTCTTCGACGCGTTCCTGCTGGTTGTTCGTGTAACTGCGGGAGGTCGCGACGTTGAAGTTGGTCACTGCACTGCCATTGGCGGTGTAGCGCATCTCCGGGTCAGCGCCGAGATTCCCGATAATCATTACTTTGTTCAGCATGCTGGTACTCCGAAACGGGGGGAGTTACTCGCTGGGTGCAGCGGGGGCCTCCGCCACAGGTGCTGCGACAGTAGGTACGGCCGGCGCCTCAGCCACAGGCGCTGCGACAGCCGGTGAGGCGGGTGCCTCCGCCACAGGTGCCTCGGCAGTAGGTGCGGCCGGCGCCTCAGCGACTGGTGCAGCAGCATCACCCTCGGCTGCGGGAGCAGCATCACCCTCGGCTGCGGGAGCAGCATCCCCTTGAGCGTCGTCACGACGCGGGCGGTCGTCGTCCCGGGGCGGACGTGCTGACCGTTCACGCTCGACGGGAACACGTTCATCACGAGGCGGCTCATCGTAAGGAATGATGCCACGAATGATGAGGTGCCGGAGCACATCCGTGGCGAGGTTGAGCTGGGCCTCGAGCGGGCCGGTCGCCGTTCCGGGTGCCTTGAACGTCGAGAGCACGTAAAAGCCCTCGAGGTTCTTCTCGATCGGGTAAGCCAACCGACGGCGTCCCCAGCGATCAACGCTGAGAATTTCACCACCGGGATCGGTCACGAGCGCAGAGATGCGCTCGATCGCCGCGTCGATCTCTTCCGCCGTCAGGCGCGGATGCAGCACATACATTAGTTCGTATTCGTTCACGGATCCTCCGCTGATCATGGTCCGAGGAGGCATCGCCTCGAGTCGCGGAATAGCCGCGAAATCGATGCCCCGATCAGCAGACGCGGTGCAAACAAATGCCCGGCTGCCGTAGAACGGCGACCGGGCTTCGTGATTCGTCACCCCGTCTTGCAGCAGTGAGTGTAGGGAGACGCCAACCCTCGATCAATGCGGCACCCCCCGCAGCTCGCCGACCGAGCCCACCTGGTCCGTTCGAGGACCGGACGAATCCGGCGGGTGCGACCTACCGAGGCAGCCCCGGAGCCGGGAACGCCTCGCTCAGCATCAGCACCTCGCTGCGGACGCTCGCGAGGACGTCCGCGTCCTCGTGCGCCTCGAGCGCGCGGGCGATCAGCGTGCCCACCTGCCGCATTTCCTCGGCGCGCATCCCGCGCGAGGTGAGCGCCGGGGTCCCCATTCGGACGCCCGAGCCAACGGTGGGCGGGTGGGGGTCAAACGGGATGGTGTTGTAGTTCGTGACGATCCCGGCAGCCTCGAGGGCGGTCGCTGCGACGTTACCGACGACATCGAGCGGCGTGACGTCTACCAGCACGAGGTGCGTCTCGGTGCCGCCGGAGACGAGACGCAGCCCCGCATCCTCGAGGGTTTCGGCGAGCACGCGAGCGTTCTCGACCGTTTGGTAGGCGTATTCTTGGAACTGCAGCGTCGCCGCCTCGCGCAGCATCACGGCCTTCGCCGCGATTACGTTCATCATCGGCCCGCCCTGCGACCCGGGGAACACGCCGCGATCGACGCGACGCGCGTACTTCGAGTCGGAGAGCACTAGGCCACCACGCGGCCCTCGGAGGGTCTTATGGGTGGAGCTGGTCACGATCTGCGCGTGACCGAGCGGGCTGGGGTGCGAACCGCCGGCGATCAGCCCCGCGATGTGCGCGATGTCCGCCATCAGAACTGCATCAATTTCGTCGGCGATCTTGCGCGCTCGCGCGAAATCAATCTGGCGGGGGTAGGCCGTGGCGCCGACGACGATCAGCTTCGGCTGGTACTCCTTGGCGAGCTCCAGCATCGCGTCATAGTCGATCGTCTCCGTCTCGCGATCGACACCGTAGGAGACGAAGTTGTAGAGCTTCCCGCTCGCGTTGACCTTATGGCCGTGGGTGAGGTGGCCACCGGCATCAAGCTGCAGGCCCATCACCGTGTCGCCCGGCTTCAGCACGCTGAGATAGACCGCCATGTTCGCCTGCGTGCCGGAGTGTGGTTGGACGTTCGCGTGATCGAAGCCGAACAACGCGGTCGCGCGGTCGCGCGCGAGGTTCTCCGCCTCGTCGACGATGTCATTGCCCTGGTAGTAGCGCGCACCCGGGTAGCCCTCGGCGTACTTGTTGGTCAGCACGCTGCCAACGGCCTCGATCACCGCTCGGCTCGCGTAGTTCTCCGAGGGGATCATCTCCAGAACAGTGTTCTGGCGCGCCTCCTCGCGAACCACGATGTCGGCGATGTCGGGATCGGTATCAGCGAGCGATGGCTCGATGTTGGCGGCCATAGTGAGGACTCCTGTGTTCGTCCTGCCGTGACTCCGGTTTGAGCACAGGACGCGGGACTAAGGGCGGTCGGGATCCTAGCGAAGCCGCGAACTACGCGCCGATTGCTGGCCGAGAGCTCACCGCGGTGACTCAGTCCGCAGCAGCGAGACGCCCGTGCTCGTCCCACACCCAGTCGTTGAGCAGCATCAGCACCCCCGCGACGAGCGAGTGCCCGCCGAGAACGATCGGTACCGGCGACGCGACCGCAGCCTCGACGATCGCGCGCAGCCTGGGCTCCTCGATCGATCCGAAGTCGCCGAGGTCAGCGGCGAACCGGTCGCTCGCGCGTGCGTCAATCCCAAGGTGAGCGAGCACCGGCCGCAGGTCAATAAACGCCGCGCCGCCGAGCTCAGGGATTAGTTCACCGAAACAGCGCTCAGGGCCAACGGCCTCGATCAGTTGGCCGAGCAGGGAGCGGGCCGAGCCGTTGATATCGCGACCGGCTGCCGTCATTCCGCGCTCCTCGGCCAGCATCCGCACGCGGCAGGCGGTCTCGCGCTCCAGATACTGCCAGGAGCGCGCGCTCGCACGACCGGCGATCAGCACCTCGGCGTGGCGGTCCGTGAACCTCCGCGCCGCAGCGGCCAGACGGGTCGTGTCCGGCGCCCAGTCTCTGAGTAGCGCGCGCAGTCGAGGCCCACCTGCTCCAGCGAGGGCGATCGCTAGGAGGTCGATCGGCGAATCGAGGTTGAGTTGGGTCGCGGTCGTCCGCGGCACCTCGGCAGTCTCGATCCCGAACTGCTCCCGCAACGAGCGCGGCACGCTGTTGTCCGCCGATGGCCACGGCTCTACTTCGGCAACCAACGTCGCGGGATTCACGGCGAACAGATCCGCAGAGTAGAAGTTGTTCGTCAAGCAGAAGGCCTTGTCACCAGCGATACCGTCGGCGAGCGCCTCGAGCTCGCCGATACCGAGCAACGGCCCGGCACCGGCGCCCGCGTAGACGAACCGGTCGGCCTCGGATGCTCCGACGACCGCTGCGAGGTCGCGACCAAAGTGAAAGGACCGCGTCACGTCATCGAGGACAAGTCGTGCGCCCTCGACCAGTGGCAGTCCCGGCTCGCGGTCCGTCACCAGCACCATGTCGCTGTAACGACCGGAGCTGGCGGCCGTCTCGAGCAAATCGAGCGCCGACGCCTCGAGCGCGTGGCGCATCAAGCCCTCGAGGCCATCGCCGTCCACGCCGCCCAGCATCACGACAAAGAGCGGCTCGGTACTACGTTTCGCGTTACCCATCCGCCAAGCGTAGGGTCTGCTCGGGCTAGAGGGAGTGAACCCAAGGAGCCTTATTGAGGTCCTTGCTCTCCTCTCACTGCCGCAGCATCAGACCAGCCCCAGCAATCTCACCCTCAAACGTGAAGTCGACACGATAGGAAATCTCTGAAGACTCCTCCCATCAGTACGAGATCTTCGAAATTGGTGGTCGTCTTCGACGAAGATCGGCAGGTAGGTGAAGGTGGAACCTGCTGAACCATCCGCGGCGTCGGCGATGCCGCCACTCCAATCCCATTGTTAACGCCCATCGTCATCAGCTGACTCTGGCGTGCGGAGAGTGAGGTCCATACGCACAGGCCCAGACGACAAAACGCACCCTACCATCGCCTAAACCGCGGCCTCGCGGAAGCGCACGAAGCGATCGCGCGCAGGGTGCCTCAGGTTCCGCAGCGAGATCCGGAGCGTCTTGTATAGAGGCCAGCCTAGAACCTCCAACATCCACCGCTCGCTGGCACATCTGGCTCAGTCCTCGCGATCGACGGCATTCAGTAACGCCTGAGCCCCCGCTGCTTGGTTGAAGACACGCCGCCGCTCACGACTCGGCACCAGCGGAATCGGGGTGACCGTGTCGGGACGCCAGTTCATCTCGACCGACCCGGCCGTCGCTTGCGCGAGGACTGGCAGCAGGGCGGTGACGCCTCGGAACTTAGCTTCCAGCACCGCGCGACGTGCGTTGCCGGTTAACCGAAACGGGGTGCGGAGCTCGGTGAACCCGTCGCGCGCGTCATCCAGCTCGCAGCGGGCACAGACGAGACTGCGCGAGGGCGCCCAGCACACCCGGCAGCGCGGCCGTTCGGCCCTCGGGAAGTCGGCGAGGCACTCGTCGTGGAGCGCGGCACCGAAGCGGCCACAGACGAGGCAGCGCTGCGGGAGCACCGCTTCGAGGAGATCAGCGCGCTTCGCGGTGCGGAACAGATCACGGGCGAACTGGGGAGGCGCGGTCATCGGACCTCATGTATGAGTCAGATACGATGCGCCGATGGCAACGACCGACGTCCCCGCGGAGCCTGCCGTAGTTGAGACTGGCCCCGCAACCCGGGCCCGGCGTCTCGCCACTCTGGAGCACCGTGACTTCCGCCTGCTGCTGGTAATGCAACTCGCGTCGAGCATGCGCCAGCCCATCTTGTTCATCACCCAGGCCTGGTACGTGAACACGGTCGCCCCGGAGTCGCAACGGGTAGTCCTGCTGGGCGTGCTCGCCGCTCTCCGAGGGGTCACCTTCCTCGCCTTCATTCTCTTCGGCGGCACGTTCGCGGATCGATTCCCGCGCGTGACAGTGCTCACCGTCAGCCACCTAGCCGGCTTCGCGAGCGTGCTCGGGGTGGGCGCGCTGCTGCTCATCCCCACGGTCGAGAACGGCGACGGGCCGTGGCTGTGGGTGATGATGCTGCTCTTCGCTAGCTTCGGCCTGATCAACGCCCAGGATCAGCCCACGCGCACCGCGATGGTGCGCGACTCGGTCCCCCAGACCCTCCTCACGAACGCCATCACTCAGCACCAGATGGTGATGTCCTTCGGGGTGCTCGCCGCGTTCGGCGCGGGTGCATCGATCGAGGTGCTCGGCTTCGGCATCACCTACCTGATCGCCGGTCTCGGACACGTCGTCGTCCTATTCGCGCTGCGCGGCATCTCGACACGCTCCGCCCCGGACCCCGGCGCCTCAGAGGAGTCGGTGATGTCGAACCTGCTCGAGGGCGTCGCGGCCCTGCGCGCGAACCCGGTCGTCGCCTGGACGGTGTTCACGAACTGGTCAGTGACGGCCCTCGGGATGAGCGTGATGGGGATCCTGATCGCCGCCTGGATCAGCGACATCCTCGAACTCGACGCCTTCGGCTGGGGGGCGATGGTCGTGACCTGGGGTGCGGGCGGACTGGTCGCCTCCAGCGTGATGAGCTGGCGCGGCGACATCCGCCACATGGGTGCCTGGTTCCTAGGCGCTGGCGTGCTGATGGGCGCTGGAGTGATCGCGTTCGGCTTGAGTCGGACGGTGCTGTTGGCGTTCTTCTTCAATGGCGTGGTCGGAATGAGCTACCAGTTCATCCTCACCTGGGGTATCACGATCGTGCAGCGCGAGGTGCCCAACCGGCTGCTCGGGCGCGTGACCGGCCTGCTGCTGCTCGCGGGGGGCCTGATGCAGATCGCCGGACTCGGCGCGGGACTGCTCGCCGGGTGGCTCGGCCTCGAGTTGGTCTACCCGCTGGCGGGGGCCGCGATCATCGCCTACATCGCGCTCGTGACGCTCCGGCAACGGCCATTGCGCCAGCTCGACTGACGAGGCGGTGTCGATCCGTTCGGCCTCACGTATCCGCTCCATATACTGAACGGGGCCTCCCGCCCCGCACTCGGATCAACGTGGAAGCAGGAACCCCGTGCAGGTGACCGTTCATCTTTTCGCCGGACTGCGCGACGTCATTGGCGGCGACATCGTCGAGGAGTTCAACGAAGCAACCGTGACGGTGTCGACGCTCCGCGAACGCCTCGGGACAGCCCACGAGAAGCTCAAGCCCTACCTCAGCGGCGTCGCAATCGCCGTCAACGAGGACTACATTCTCGACGACAGCGCCGAGCTGAAGGACGGCGACACCGTCGCCCTGATCCCACCGATCTCCGGTGGTTTTGGGTATGCGCCTGACGGCGCGGATGGCAAGCTCCCACCCTTCCTCGTGACCGATGCACCGCTCGAGGTGCAAGCGCTGCGCGACGCGGTGATGACACCCGCCAGCGGTGCGGCCGTGGTCTTCGAGGGCGTCGTGCGCGACCACCACGAGGGCCACGAGGTACTGCGGCTGGAGTACGAGGCTTACGTGCCGATGGCCGAAAAGCAACTCCACGCTGTCGCTGACGAAGTGATGGCCGACTTCGCCGACCGCGAGGTGCACGGCGTGGTGATCCACCATCGGATCGGCACGCTCGAGATCGGTGACACCTCGTTGGTGGTCGCCGTCGCGGCCGCGCATCGCGGCGACGCCTTCGCGGCCGCGATGCGCGCCGTCGACCGCGTCAAGGAGACGGCGCCTGTCTGGAAGAAGGAACACAGCCCGGACGGCACGCAATGGCAGGAGGGCATCCGCCCGCAACCCCTGGGGTCCACGGACTGAGCAGTCCGTCCCGTCCGACGACTTGGCCCCGCTAGTTGTAGTTCCCACATAGGTTGTTGACAGGGTGAGGGCCTCATTCGCTGCTGTGTGTTGTCGAATCACGCAGGTCGCGGAAGAAGTTGCTCATGGCACATCGTAATGCGCGGCTAAC
>Ga0114999_10002956_pt1 | contig 21795 bp, 18 predicted proteins | sample ArcticOcean_MG_C_3_FD_89820 | JGI IMG/M metagenome (GOLD analysis project Ga0114999, IMG submission 89820) | Marine microbial communities from western Arctic Ocean - ArcticOcean_MG_CB8_126 | ecosystem: Environmental > Aquatic > Marine > Oceanic | place: Arctic Ocean: Canada Basin | collected...
AACTAATGTAGCAATTCGACGATATAGACTAAGGCGTAATCCTAAATCTGATACGTAGCTGTCAGGGATCAAAATTGGTGTGCCTAACGTAATAACAGGAGTCCAATCTTCTGATTTATTGTCGTCAGTGGTATTATCTCTTTCAGCTGCAACAGCTTCTTCTAACATTTGTTGATAAAGCTCCACCCCAACTTCACGAATATGGCCTGTTTGCTCTTCTCCTAAAAGATTACCTGCTCCTCTTATATCTAAATCATGACTTGCTAGGCTAAATCCAGCGCCTAATGTATCGAGGGTTTGCATTACATCGAGGCGTTTTCGTGCTGCCTCAGTTAATGTTCGGTTAGATGGTAGTGTTAAGTAGGCGTATGCACGTACTTTTGCGCGACCCACTCGACCACGCAATTGATAGAGTTGTGAAAGCCCAAACATATCTGCTCTATGTATAATGATTGTATTAGCAGAAGGTAAATCAAGTCCAGATTCAATAATATTTGTACACAGCAAAACTTCGTAATTACCATCATAAAATGAAGACATTACATCCTCTAAAACCGTTGGAGCCATCTGTCCATGGGCTATAATTACCTTAATTTCTGGTACTAGCTTTTCTAATTTTTCAAATACGATAGGAATATCATCTATACGAGGACAAACATAGAATGTCTGACCTCCACGAAAATGTTCACGCAAAATCGCTTCTCTTATGCTCACCGGATCATATGGAAGTACAAAGGTTCTTACTGAGAGTCTATCTACTGGTGGGGTCGCGATTAAACTTAGCTCTCTCACTCCCGTAAGCGCTAACTGTAAAGTCCGGGGTATTGGTGTTGCAGATAAAGTTAAAACATGAACATCCGATCGAAGCTTTTTCAGTTGCTCTTTTTGTGTTACACCGAAGTGTTGTTCTTCATCAATTATTAATAATGCTAAGTCTTTAAATTCTATACTTTTTCCTAAAAGCGTATGAGTACCAATTACAATATCTATAGTCCCATCGGCTAAGCCTGCTTTCACTTCATTAGATTCTTGTTTACTAATAAGACGAGAAAGTTGTCTTATATTCACTGGAAAACCTTCAAACCTTTGAAAAAAGGTTTTAAAATGCTGTCTTGCTAATAAAGTGGTAGGAACAACTACAGCAACTTGGAATCCGTTAAGTGAGGCTATAAATGCTGCTCTTAGGGCAACCTCAGTTTTACCAAAGCCGACATCCCCGCAAATAAGTCTATCCATTGGTCGGCCACTAGATAGAGAGACATTCGTTTCATTGATAGCGCGTGCTTGATCTTCGGTTTCAGTAAAAGAAAAACGAGAGCAAAATTCTTGATAATATTGGGGAGGATTTAACTTAATTCCAGTCTTCAATTCACGTTCCGCCGCAATACGTAATAGTTCTGTGGCGATCTCTTTAATTTTTCCTTTAATTTTTGCTCTTCTTGCCTGCCAGCTAGCTCCACCTAATCTATCCACTTGTGCAACCGCTTCTTGTGAACCAAAACGAGATAGTAATTCTAAATTTTCAACTGGTAAAAATAACTTGTCATCATTTGCGTATAACAATCTTAAACAATCATGAGGAGCTCCACCTATTTTTAATGTTTCTAATCCTCCAAAACGTCCAATTCCATGTTCCACATGTACGACATAATCACCTTTTGACAAACTACCAATTTCTTTAATAAAGTTTTCGGCTCGTCTCGTTCTGCGTGCCTTTCTTACAAGTCGATCACCTAAAATATCTTTTTCACTGTATATAGTAAGTGAGTCTACTGAAAAACCTGTCTCAAGTCCCAAAACAAAGATTGGTATCTGTTTTATTTTTGATTTGCAGGCTTCAAACCAAGTGTCAACGCAAATTGCATCACTAATTCCATGGTCGTGTAATAATTGAACCATACGGTCTCTAGAGCCCTTGCTATAAGCAGATATTACTACACGATCTCCACTCTCTATGTTATTTTGAATGCGTTTAGCAAAAGCATCTAATAGATTAATATCTTGTCTTTTTCTGGCTTCGGAAAAGTTATCAACGCTCTTTCCTCCAATTGCTAAAGTTCCCTGATTAGAGTCAGGGGTTTGAAAGGATTTTAATCTAATTGTTTCTCTTTTTGATAACTTAGATTTCCAATTATCATCAGAAATATATAGAAAATCTGGGGGTAAAGGATTGTATACAAAGTCATTCTCTGGTGACTTTACATCCTCTTTAGAAGACTTATACAGGAGACGAGCGTTATAATATTCTGTTATTAAGTCTTGTCTTGCAGCAAGAGCCTCTTCCGCTTGTAAGCCAAGAACTACACTTCCACTAACATAGTCAAATATAGATGACATAGACTCGTAGAACAAAGGTCCCCAGTGCTCCATTCCTGGATGTCGAATCTTTGAGTTTATAGCTTCAAAGAGATGGTCATTGTTTTTAACAGGGCCAAATACTTCTCGATAACCATTCCGAAACATTTCCCAAGAACCATCTGATATTATAATTTCATTTGCTGGGGTAAGCTTTAGAGTCTTTAATTCACTTATGGTTCTTTGAGTTAATGCATCAAAAGATCTAATGTATTCGAGAACATCGCCAAACAGGTCTAACCTTAGTGGGTTTTCTATTCCGGGCGGAAAAATGTCAATTATCCCACCTCGTACGGAATATTCACTAGGTTCACGTACCGTTTCTGTTCTTAAATATCCATTACTCACTAAATAATTGTTCAAGTATTCTGTATCTATAGTATCACCAGTTTTTGCTAAAAAATGGTTTTGAGCAATAACTTCTTTATTAGGTATTTTTTGTAGAACGGCTCCAGCCGTAGTTACAACGACCGTCGGATTCAATAAACTTGAATTAGCTAAGTAGCTCAGTGTTGCTAGACGTTGTGCCATTATATCATGACGTGGCGGCACACGGTCATAAGGCAAACAATCCCAGGCAGAAAGGGTTAAAACAGTAATTTTTGGACCAAAGAATGAGATAGCTTCTGCAGTTGATAACATATCAGTGTCATCACCCGTTATTACTAACACTGTTTCAGCAGATTTACTGTGTTCCTGTTCTACTAGCTCTGCTAGTAAAAGTGCGTCACAGCCCTTAGGAACTCCACTATAATTTACATACTTTTGTAAATTACTATTATTATTTAATAACAATGATATATTGCCTTTACTTAAACTTTTTTAATAGGTTCATAATTTCTGTATTCCACTTAATTGGAACTGGCTTACGGCCACTAATCCACATAAAGAGATCGGGATCACTATTTTCAATTAGCTCTTCATATTGATCTAACATTGTTGGTGATAGACTATGAAGGTGTTTTTGACAAAATTGACCTAAAAAAACATCAGTTTCTTTAGTACCCGTATAATTACTGCGGTAACGTAGACGTTTAATTCTTACTTCATGTTGTTCCAAAACTGAAATTTTCATAATTGATTCTTTCATTTGACTTAAACGTGAACCATAGAGCTAGTACAATAGATAAATGTATTCTAGGATATAAACTTGTTATTCAAAGATGTCAGCAATTAAGCACAGCTAACACGGGTCATTAATATTGTCCGTTCGAACACGTCCCGAAATACTGTTTAAGATTTTTACTCCAGTAACTTCTATAAAAGGGGTTGGTCCTAGGATAAGCAATTTTATTACTAAAACAGCTGGACCAAATATAGTTGATTTACTTTGGCATTTGCCTACAGGAATCATTGATAGAAAATATTCTCCTGATTTGAGAGATGCTAAATCTGGTAGTGTCGTAACACTAACGCTTAGAATAGATAAGCATATATCACCTCCTATTAAAAATAAAAGAATTCCATATAGAATCAATTGCTCTAATTCATCTGGTAATATTGTTCTGGTTTATTTTCATTCAAGAGATGATTTCTTGCAAAGTATTTTACCAATTGGTGAGGAACGAATAATTAGTGGACGCTTGGAGTTGTTTGACGGTCTTCTTCAAATAACTCACCCTGATGTTATTGCTCCAATAAGCGAACGAGATAAAGTATTAAGAATACACCCTACTTATCCTTTAACCGAAGGGTTATCACAAAATGTTATACGGAAAGCCATCAACGAATCTCTTGATCGTACACCTGTACTAGCTGAATGGCACGATCCATATTTACTTAAAGAACGAGGCTGGCCTAATTGGCATGAAGCAGTATTAAGAGCTCATAATCCAGAATCAAAGAAAGAGTTAGATCCTAACAGTGTTGTAAGACAGCGCCTCGCATATGACGAATTACTCGCAAGTCAGTTAGCAATAGCCCTTATAAGGGATAGCGAGCGAAGACGCTTAGGGAGAAAGACTCTAGGAAATGGTAGTCTTCGTAAAACATTAACCAAAATACTTACATACAAATTAACAAGTAATCAAATATCCGCTATTGATCAAATTATAAATGATATGTCGTCTGAAACACGTATGCTACGTTTGTTGCAAGGTGATGTAGGTAGCGGAAAGACAATAGTTTCGCTCTTTGCCATGCTTAATGCAGTGGAAACTGGGCAACAAGCTGTTTTAATGGCCCCTACAGAAATTCTTGCACGCCAACACCTTGCTACAATTGCACCATTAATCAAAGAAATGGGAGTCTCTGCAATACTGCTTACAGGTCGTGACAAAGGAACAACCCGAAAAGCAATTCTTAAAGGACTATCCTCAGGTAAAGTTAGTATTGCCATAGGAACACATGCGTTATTCCAAGAAGATGTTATCTATAAAAATCTGGCTATTACAGTCGTAGATGAACAGCAACGGTTTGGAGTACAACAAAGATTATTATTGGCTGAGAAAGGAAAGGCTGTTGATGTTCTTTTGATGACAGCAACGCCAATCCCAAGAACTCTTATGTTAGCCTTTTACGGCGATCTTGATGAATCACAGTTAAGGGAAAAACCAGCTGGAAGAATACCTATCGACACTAGAGCTATTCCATTGTCACGACTTAAAGAAGTAATCACTGCTATTTCGAGAAAAATTCAAGACGGCGCTAAAATATTTTGGGTCTGTCCACTTATAACTGAGTCGGAGATCCTGGACATTGCAGCAGCGTCTGAACGATATAAATCGCTGCATAAAATATTTGGAAATCGGGTTGGTCTGGTTCACGGACAACTTAAATCTGAAGAGAAAACTAAAGTTATGTCATTGTTTAGTCAGGTATTGGAAAAGGGTAAACAGAAAGATAACACCAGTATAGATATCCTTGTAGCGACAACTGTTATTGAAGTTGGTGTAGATGTTCCAGATGCAACTGTGATGGTTATTGAACATGCTGAAAGATTTGGACTAGCACAACTTCATCAATTAAGAGGAAGAATTGGTCGAAATGATAAACACAGTACTTGTCTTCTTTTGTATAATGACAAATTAGGAAAAACTGCTGAATCTCGTCTATCTATCTTAAGGGAAACAAATGATGGGTTTCGAATTGCAGAAGAGGATTTAAAATTAAGAGGAGGAGGTGATGTATTAGGTACACAGCAATCAGGCTTACCTATGTTTCGTCTAGCTAGCATGGAAAAGCACAGCGATATGATTTCTATGGCTCGTGATGACGTAAAAATTATTATAGAAAGGGATAAAAATTTAAGTACTGATAGAGGCTTAGCCCTTAGGACTTTATTGCACTTGTTTGAACGTGACTTAGCAGTAAAACTCTTGCGAGCGGGTTAGATAAATAGCTGTAAAACCTCGTTAAGTTATATAGATTATTTAGATTAATTTTTTATATTGCCATTTATTATCGTAGGTTTATCAATTTGGGCTTGTAATACTTTTACTTTTGCTTTTTCTTCCGGAGATCTTTTATCCTGAGGTGTTACTATTCCTCCTGATATTATCATCTTAATCCCCTCCTCTACTGTCATTGATAACTCAACCAGATCACTACGAGGTAAAAACAATAAATACCCCGAAGTTGGATTAGGCGTAGTTGGCAAAAACACATTAACTACATCATCGGCAGTTATACTTTGTACTTCTCCAGTTGTTTTTCCTGTTACAAATCCAATAGCCCAAGACCCACGCCTTGGATACTCAAATAAAACCACTTGTCGAAAGGCATCTGACTGATTAGCTAATACAGTTTCTACTATTTGCTTAGTAGCTCCATATATACTTCTTACAATTGGCATTCGGCTTAATAAATGTTCTCCTCCGCGCACTATCCAGCGTCCTAGAAGAACTCGAGTTAGTGCTCCAACTATAATAATAAATATTAATAAAACTAATACACCCAATCCAGGAATAGCAAAGTGAACGTAGGTATTAGGACTGTATACGTCTGGAATTAGAGGTGTTACACGCGCATCAATAAAACTTAAGACTAACCAACTAAGCCATAGTGTAATACCTACTGGCGCAACTACTAATAAGCCCGCAAGAAAATACCCACGCATCCTGGTTAAAGGGCTCACCTTAAGTTTTATTTCTGTATTTGACATGTTTATCTACCCATTTAGAAAATTATTAAATGGTGCGGCTGAGAGGACTTGAACCTCCACGAGCTTTCGCCCACTAGCACCTGAAGCTAGCGCGTCTACCAGTTCCGCCACAGCCGCGTATGATCAAGTTTATTGCCTGATACGCTACTAATATAACAAGCACAATAGATAACTGCTGGAGAGTTATGTGGTATTTCCCTTATTGGTGCGGCAGAGAGGACTTGAACCTCCACGGGGTTTCCCCCACAACGCCCTCAACGTTGCGCGTCTACCAGTTCCGCCACTGCCGCACATATACGAAGGGCGATTATTTACCCGAAGGTAGCCCCATAGGCAACTACCATAATAAGAACGTAGTATTTTTATAAATCTTTTCTTGCACATTAGCTTAAGACAAAGGCATTATAATAATAACTTATACCGCTTATAGGAAACTAAAATAGACAGGTGCTAAATGGGATACAGATCAATATTAGTTCCACTTGAAGAAAGTAATTCTCTAAACGCAGTTCTCACATTATCATTGTTAGTAGCTCGTCAATTTGAAAGCCATCTTGAGGGATTTTGTATTCGTCCATCCTTAGCCGGTGCAATAGCAGTTGGTTTCGAAGGTGGAGTAGCGGCTTTAGCCGGAACTGAAGAACAATTTGAAATAGAACAAGGCACTAGGTCTGAACGTTTAAAAAACCAGTTCGATGAGTTTGTTAAAACAAATAATCTCAAATATTCACAAGCAACCGAAAACGAAGGTTTAACTGTTAATTGGAATGAAACTGAAGCATCTGGAATAGGACTATTTGGACAAAGAGGACGTGTTTTTGATTTAATAGTGGTCGGTAGACCAACTCCTGGAACGCTTACACCGGCGATGAACACACTAGAAACCATTCTATTTGAATCGGGAAAACCAGTACTAATAGCCCCTCCAAGTGTTTCACAAAACATAACAAATCATATTGCAATTGCCTGGAACGCTAGCACAGAAACAGCTCGTACAATTGCTTTTGCTATGCCTTTAGTCAAAAAGGCAAATCATATAACGATCTTAAATATTGAAGGGGCCATGGTTGCAGGTCCAACAGCAGAAGAAGTATCTAATAGCCTGTTACGTCAAGGTATATCAGTTGATATTATCAATAGAGAGGGTAAACGATCACCAGCTGAAGCGGGAGCTCTAATGCTTAAAGAAACAGAAAAAATTGGAGCTGACCTACTAGTAAAAGGTGGTTATACACAAAGCAGATTACGTCAAATGATTTTTGGTGGGGCTACAAATCACATACTTAATGAAGCTAAGGTGCCAGTATTGATGGCGCATTAATATATTAGTTTTTCTATTTCTTTTTTAAATTATAGAATCTACTTAGACTAACTCTTCCATTTATGAATTTATTAAATCACGCATTTTAGCTACAGCGGCACTTGGTGAGTTTAAAACTGGTATATTAGTTACTTCGTTAAGAATGGGTGCAGCTCTAGATAAAGTAAATTGAGCTAGCACTATAACATCGCAATCAGAAATAACACTTACTTGTTTAGCTACTAAGCTATCATGTTTTTTGGGATTGCCTTCTGCTAATGCATCAAAAGCTCCCTCTACAACATATGAAGAAAGTTTTACTGGTGTTTTTTGGTTTCCGGCTATGTTTTCTATTTCGACTGCTATAGTAGGAATTGTTGCAGCAACAGTTGCGACGATAGCTATTTTAGAACCATACCCTAATGCATTTTCGATCATAGCATCATTGGGTTTAAGTAGTGGTAAGTTATATTTTTTAATGCATGCATCTATGCATTCACCAAAAGCAGAACATGAATATAGTATGCCTTCCGCACCCCGACCAACTGCGTATTCAGTAAGAGTATCAAATGCTTTATACATATCTGGAACAACTCCGCCCGTCTCACGAACCCACTCGAATAATCCATCTTCTAGAATATTGCTTACTTTTGCCTCGGGCCAATCCTCGTCAAACGCTCTTACAGCTGCCGCCATAGCTTCCTTATGAACATGAAAAAGAAATATATTTGGAGTTATATTCATAAAATTACCTATATTTTAGTATTAAAAAGTATTTAATTATTAATCGTAGATTTGAGGCATTGAAACTAACAAAGCTAGTAATCTAGTCATATCAAAATAATTTATAAAATAATCATTAACATTGATACAACTTATTCTTTATTCATTTTGATAATGAGTGTCTAATATATCAAAAATTGCGTCTATCGCATAAGTGATTAAATTAGTTTAAAAGATAACTTTAAGTGGTTTGCAGTAGATATATGTAATAAAACACATGTATAATAATGAGTCTTTGACCAACTGTGTATAAGGATCAATAGATAAAAGCTATTAAACAGATTAGGAACCACCAGATACTGGTAAGTAACTTATTTTAGGTTTGAGGAGAAAAAAATGGCAAAAACAAAACAATATATGGATGCACAATCTAAGACTGATATCCGAGATGGAATGCGAATTGACTGGGATGTACCAATTCCAATGGATGACGACATAACTCTACGATGTGATGTGTTCAGACCTATAAATGACGGTAACTATCCAGTGATCATGACCATGGGGCCTTATGGTAAGTATCTACACTTTGAAGATCTCTATGAAGAACAATATACAACTATGATGCAAGATCATCCAGATGTACCAGCTGGTTCAACAAATAAATATCAGAATTGGGAAGTTGTTGATCCTGAAAAATGGGTACCAGATGGATATGTTGTAATCCGTGTTGATTCTAGAGGCGCTGGAAGATCTCCTGGTGTAATTGATATTTGGTCATTAAGGGAAGCAGAGGATTTAGCTATAGCCGTTGATTGGGCAGGCGTACAGGATTGGTCGAATGGTAAAGTTGGGCTTAATGGAATTTCCTATTTTGCTGAGAATCAATGGCAAACCGCAGCATTACAGCCAAAACATTTAGCCGCGATATGCCCATGGGAAGGCGCAGCTGATTTCTATAGAGATATGGCTCATCATGGAGGTATTTTCTGTAATGGCTTTTCTTATGATTGGCCATTACACCAGGTATATTCAGTCCAACATGGCAAGGGTATAAACGGCTTTAAAAGCCGTATGAATGGTGATTGGGTATCTGGTCCAATTACTTTGACTGAAGAAGAGCTTGGTCAAAATCGTGTAGATTTTTATGAAGAAAATTTAAAAAGAAAACTAGATACTGATGACTATTGGCAATCACGTATGCCAGACTGGTCTAAGGTCAAAGTACCTATATTTTCAACTGCTAACTGGGGTGGTCAAGGGCTCCACCCTCGAGGTAACTTTGAAGGTTACGTCCGTGCAGCTTCTAAAGAAAAATGGCTTGAAGTACACGCTATTGAGCATTGGACAGAGTTTTATACAGACTATGGTGTAAACTTACAAAAAAAGTTTTTTGGACACTTTTTAAAAGGTGAAAACACTGGTTGGAAGAAACAACCTAAAGTTCAGATGTTAGTTAGGCATCCAGGTGAAAAATTTGTTGAACGACATGAAAAGGAATGGCCACTTAAACGCACTAAGTGGACTAAATATTTTATAGACCCCACTGATATGAGCCTATCAAGATCTTCACAGAAGAAGTCTTCCAAAATAACATATGGTGGTTTTAGTGATGGAGTTACTTTTATGACACCACCATTAAAGAAAGAAACAGAGATTACAGGGCCAATTGCTGCAAAACTATTCGTATCTTCAGCAACAACTGATGCCGATTTATTTTTAGTAGTAAGGGTATTTAGTCCAGATATGAAAGAGGTAGTATTCCAAGGTGCTCTGGATCCGCATACTCCAATTGCTCAAGGTTGGTTAAGGTGTTCTCATAGAAAGCTTGACCAAGAATTAACCCTTCCATATAGGCCATATCATACTCATGATGAAGAAGAGCCTCTTACCCCACGTAAAATTTATGAAGTTGATGTTGAGGTCTGGCCCACTTGTATAGCGGTTCCAAAAGACTACAGAATAGCTCTCACAATCAGAGGGAAAGATTATGTATATCCAGGAGATTCGTTTATGGAAACGCCCATAGGAAAATGGACTGGATGCGCTGTATTTAGGCACAATGATCCTCGTGATAGGCCAGCTAATATTTTTGGAGGAGATGTAACAATACATACAGGTCCTGATAAAAAATCCTATATATTGATGCCTATCATACCAGAGGATGCAAAAAAGAAATAAAGTATTTAGCTATATTAGGGGCTGCGTAAATTCTATTGCAGCTCCTAGATAGTTAATCATCCATTTTTGCTTTCCAACACACGCCAAGCAGCTAACAAAACTCCATCATATTCTGCCCAACCATCAGAAATAGCTTGTTCATAACTACTCGAGGCAGCATTGGTCACTGGAGTGGATATTCCATGTTTATTGGCGACCTCTTTCATTAATTTAAGATCTTTAGCCATCCCTTCAATACTAAAAGAAACACCTTCAGGAGTACCTCCGTTAGCAATGTCGGCAATACGAGGGAGTCTACCTGGAGCGACTTTAATAGTCCCTGATGTATCTGCTAAAATATCTGCGGCATGAGACAAATCAATTCCAGCATGCTTCGCTATCGCCAAGGCTTCCCCTACAGATTCCCAATACACTACTAAAGGTAGGTTAACTGCTAATTTCATGGAAGCACCTGCTCCTATGTTACCTACATGATCTAAACGACGACAAAGCTGGTTTAATACAGCACGAGCTTCGTCAACGACATCTTGATCACCTCCTACAAGGCCTAGTAACTGCCCATTCAAAGCCGGTTGCACACTTCCCCCTACTGGACATTCAATATATCTACCGCCCTTTAAACGAACTTTGTTATCAACATATTTACTGGTTTCAGGAAGTATCGTACTCATCTCAATAATTAATTTTTTATGTAGATCAGTGGATAATAATCCGTCATCACTTTGATAAACAGATAATACTGCTTCATCGTCAATAACCATTGATATAACTATTTCACATCCTGTTACTAAAGCTTTAGGACTAGTGGCAAAAGCTGCTCCTAGTTCTAGTAACGGCTTAGTCTTTTCCCAAGTTCTGTTCCACACTGAAACCTGGTTTCCCTGTTCTAAGAGCCGTTCGGTAATTGCCGAACCCATGTTTCCCGTTCCACAAACACCAATTCTCATATTAAAACTCCGATTCAATTATTAACTAAAACTAATTGTACTCATATAATTCTTGTTGACCTCTATTTAAAACAGTGGTTATCAAAACTAAAATAATATTAATTAGCAATTGTAAAAAATTAGGTGCAAATTTATTATCATTCTTTAGTTTATATAATTGTGGGCTAGTTAAAATTAAATGGTTGTATAATACAAATTTATTTTTAAAGAGAGGAAAAATAAATGAAAACTAAAAACATTTTACCAGATCAAATGGAGCTACATATCGCCAGATACAACGACTTAACTCCAAATAAAGCACGTACTGCTGGCAATATTCCCCCTGAGGCACGTGAAATGATGACTGCACGAGAAACAAAAACCGTAATAGCTTATGAGGGGGCCAAGGACACACCATGGGGCAATGGGCCCATTGCAGGTCCAAAAAGCTTTGCTGTGGTTATTGCCGAATGTGGACCAGGTAACGGACCAGGATTACATGTGCATCAAGATACTACAGAGACATTTACATGCATCAAAGGAAAGTTTTGCATTGAATGGGGAGATAAAGGTGAATTCTCAACCGAACTAAATCTATTTGATACAATATCCGTACCACCGGGAGTAATGAGACGGTTTCATAATATTAGTGATGAAAGCGGTTTATTACACGTTATTTTACAAGGAGGAGAAAAAAATCTACGGGATGTCGAATTCCCACCTAGCATGGTAAAAGAACTTACTAGTAAGTTCGGAACTGACGTTGTTAATGAACTTGAAGATGTGGGTTATTCTTTTCGTGCTGGTCTCGATTAATCCAACCAATACATATTTGAATTTATTAATTATTGGGAGTAAATTAGTGAAAATATTTATTACTGGAGCAACAGGATATATTGGTGGGACGGTAGCACATAAGTTAATTAAAGCTGGACATCAAGTTACCGGATTAGCTCGCGACGATAATAAAGCTAATTTACTTGAAAAGCAGGGAATTACACCAATCATAGGAACTCTTGACAACCTCGAACTGCTTTTCTATACCTCTCAAAGTTCTGATGTGATTATTAATGCAGCAAGCACTCATAATGCGTTTGCCATTCGTTCAATATTAGAGGCTATCCGTAATACTGGGAAAACTTTTATTCACACAAGTGGAAGCAGTATTGTTTCGGATAATGCAAATGGTGAATATAGTAAAAGTATTTTTAGTGAAAGCACCCCCTACTCCCCGGTGCCCGAAAAAGCAATTTGGTATGCGATTGAAAGGGATATGATACTTCCGGCAGCTAAAGAAGGAATAAGATCAATTATAATTTGCCCTAGCATGATATATGGTAGTGGCCTTGGTGTAAGGACGCATAGTATTCAAATTCCATTAATGACCAAAACTGCAAAAAATACAGGAGTTTCTAAATATATAGGATCCGGAAAAAATATATGGTCAAATCTACACATAGATGATTGTGCTGATGCATATCTTCTAGCATTAGAGAAGGCAAAAGCGGGTTCATATTTTTACTTAGAGTCTGGCGAAGAATCATTAGTAAATTTGGCTAACGCTATTAGCAAATCTCTTGGATATACCGAATCAGCTATGTCCATGGATTTTAAAGAAGCAGTTAATTTATGGGGAGCTCCAATGTCGCTAAGTCTTAGTTCAAATAGCCGTCTGAATGCAGGTAAAGCGAAGATCATGCTTGAATGGGAGCCCAAACATAGCAACATATTAAATGATATATTAAGAGAATGTTAATTAGAAAAAGTTTAACTTGTTAAATTTTTTCTAATATATCAATAAATTCTTGATCATTAAGCTGACGACGAATATCTTTTATTTTACTTCTTAATTTTTCAATTACATATTCTTCTCTACCCTCCGGTATCACTAATCCCAATTCTTTTGCTTTAGCCCTTACCGCCCAAGGCCCCGAATAGTGGCCAAGCAAATTATGTTGAGAATTTCCAAATAGTTCCGGCTTCATACAAAGGTATGACCAAAAACCTTCTTCTGTATCAGGAACACAATAATGGACTTCGACAAGATGCGAAAAAGCAGTTCTCCCAACCAAAGGCATGGTATCGGCCATAGGCCATGGCATGGTTTTTGAAACTAAATTCGACAGAGAAGTCATTTTATCTAATTTAATTCCACAATCTAAACCATAATAAAGCTGTATCACAGAAGCGACTTCTGCAAGGCACGCAATATGAGCTCTTTCTCCTAGCCCATTAACACAGGTGTGAATTATATCTGCTCCACCTTCTAGACCAGCATAAAGTGCGGCAGCGGCCATGCCTATGTCGTTATGTGTATGAAGAGCTATCTCGGTTCCTGGAAGCCTGCGTTTCATTTCTCGGACTACATGAGTATAAACCCGATAGATAGCCATACCGTTAATGTCGTCTAGGCATATCATATCGGCACCTGCATCAACTAGTTTTCCGCAAACCTCTGCTAATCGATCAATAGAGATCCGAGTACAATCTTGAATTAAACAGCCTACTTTTCTATCTTTCCCTGCTTTCGCTTTTGCATATTCCGTAGATCCAATTGCTCGATCTATTGCTTCTTCAATTGAAATTCTCTTACCAGCCATAGATTCGAAAAGACACATCTGATGTTCTGAAAAAGAAAAAGCTAAAGAACAATAGTCAGCTCCGTGGTCATAATTCATATCAATTTCAGGTTTTGCAAGTTCTGGATTGAGAACTGCAGTGGGATGGACTAGAGCATCAATTAAAACATGTGGATGACGTTTCTTAACTTCTGCCATTTCATTTGGGTCATCATGATGCATTTGCATCATAGTGACACCTGCCTCGGCGAGAGCGTCCGCAATAGATAGCACCTCATCTCTTGTAAGAGAAACCCCGGGTAATTGTCTGCCTTCACGTAGTGTTATATCGTTCAGCTGAACCTTTTCCGGTAAGGTCATTTCAGCACGTATATCATCTGAAAAACATTGTTGAGAAATACGCCACATATCAGTAGTAGCTTCTAATTTACTGTTGACAGGATTTCCTCTCACTTTACCCTCCTTTGAGATTTAATTTACCATTAATTAAAAAAAGCGCTGGTCAGTGTATCTAAAAGGACCAGCGTTTCTTCCCCAAAAGTTATACTATGTTAAGAATTCTATTTTGAAGCTGCAGGATAATCAGGAACTTCTAGTTCAGGAACAACTTTTTCCATAAATAGTTGCATTTCTTCAAGAACTTCATCCTTTGGTTGTTGTGCAAAATGCCATATTAGAGTTATGTATTCAAAAGGTGTCTGATCAAATATACCTTTCCAGTACCTAATAGCATCATCAACGGTCCCGCCAGTTAGAAAGCTTGTATTTTTCATTGAATTAAATGCTGCATCATCATTATTCTCTGCCGGATTAACACTATGGTTAGAGAAAATAGAGTAAAAATTCTTAAAAATATCTACATCGTATTTTTTAACTCTACGTTCAAATTCATCATGAGTTTTAGCTATTCTTGTTTGTCTTACGATATTCTGGCGTTCACCCAACTTAAAATTATGCCCGTATTTACTTGCCTCTTCTACATACATTTTTGATAAATCAATTACAGCATCTGTTGGATTAAAATAACACGGATGAAATCCATTTTTAGCACAAAATTGTATAGTTTCTGGACTTTTATGAACACCTATAAATACCGGTGGATGTGGATCTTGGTAAGGCTTTGGTACAACACATACAGCTTGTATGTTGTCATTATCACCTACCTCCCCTGGAGCGCCTGCTTCACTAGCGATTTTTGTACCAGGATAACCTAAAACGCCTGTATCTATAGGATAAGGTGCCTGATAATGCTTCCCGTTAAGGACGTTTAAGTCCTTAGTCCAGCAATCAATAACCATTTCAACACGTTCTTCAAATATCTCACGGTTTAATCTATCAACTTCCCCACCATCAGATGATGTCGCCTGCGCACCTGAAAACTGTCCCAAAATATTAGTCCAACGAGACTGATAGCCACGAGCAAATCCAACAAAATATTTTCCACTAGTCAAATGATCAATTATTGCTGTTTCTTCTGCAACACGAATTGGGTCATTAGTAGCGATCACATAACCCAATGCACCAACTCTCATATTTGTAATATGATTAGCCCAATAGGCATTCAACACACCCGGATTTGGTCCGACCTCATATCCTTCAGAATGGAGATGGTGTTCGATAGTCGAGCACCCCCAAACACCCATTGAATCTGCTTCTTTGATTATATCAGTCCACTCATGAACAACTTTGTGGTACAAATCACGATCAGCACCAAGAGGACGCTTAGCCTTACGTTCATCTTCATCTTTTGTAGGCAGCATTGGATAAAGCTGTACAATTACTTTTGGTGAGCCCATTAATTTTTACTCCCTCTGTTACTGATTTTTAAAATAAACTACTTTATTATTAGGTCTTGATTATTATATTAACTTTATATGACTCTAAATAGGGAATACAATTTACATATATTCATTATCTTTATTAACTATAAGAGAAATTTATACATATATATTTTTAAAAATCTTGCATGGAAATTAATTATTAAAAAGTTTTCGAATTTACATTAAGCATTAAATATAAATATATACTAAACATAGATAACCTTTGTAGGAGATCAGAATGTCTAAACAATTACTAAAGAAAACAGCAATTAATTCTTCTGATCGAGACATTGGCAATTATAAATTATTGCTTGAAGATGATAAGACATTAATTACACATTGGATAATAGAACCCGGTAAACAAACGGGCTGGCATCTTCACGACCATGATTACGTTACTATACAACAATCATATGGAACACTTTATCTAGAGCATTCGGACGGAACTACTCGTGAAGTCAAATACTCTCCTGGTACAACACGATCAGTTAAATCGCCAGTTGAACATAACGCTATAAATATTGGTGACGTAGATATTGAGGTTATTGAGATTGAGTATAAAAATTAACAACTTATAAATAAGTATTAGAGTATTAGTTGAAAAAGACTATCTCTTTATTTACCAATTATAATTATTCAGTTGCCTTAATAAAGATATGACATTGGTCAATATTAAGAATTAGAAAAGATTATATTATGAGTTTCTATAATGATTCAGAATATCCAGTAACTAATGAAATTGCAAATATTCATGAAACTCAGATTAATTCAATGGGAGAATCCGGTACTTGGGGAACGGGCACACAGAAGTTAGCAATAGCAAAAATTGCTCGGGCTGCCGGATATGAGGCTGGTGTTTTAGAAAAACCATCTACTGAGAATTTATTAGATGATTCTCATTTACCAGGTGCAGTAACAAACATAGTAAAGCATATAGCCCTAACACCCAAAAACCTAAACAAAAAGTTTTACGATAAAGCTATTAATGACGGTATTAGTGACGGTGAATATGTAGAGATAGTGGGTATTGTTTCTCGCTTAACTAATTTGGATATATTCGCTAGGGCTATTGGTGTACCTCTTCGAAATTTACCTAATGCACAAAAAAGAGCACCCACCCGGGTTCGACCTATTGAAGCTATAAAAGAATTAGCGTGGGCTCCAACAATCCCTAATGGAGCAGAAGGAGGAGAACTAGGCAATAACCTTTATGGTAATAAGCCTAAACCATATATAGTGCGTGCATTAAGTATGGTTCCAGATGAATTAAAAGCGCATATGGAGCTTGAAAAAGTTCAGTACAGTCGTATGGATAAAGTATTAGATTTTTCTTACACACATCACAAAGGCCTAAATCGATCACAAGTTGAATTAGTTGCGGGTAGAATATCTGCTATTAACGAATGTTTTTTCTGAACTAGCAGTCATGCTTGGTTCCTCCGTGAGAGTGGGCGTATTAATAATATAGATTTAAATCCGGAAGCTCTTATAAATACAAGTGTTGATTCAGGAGTTGATAACGGGGATCTATTATTATCATTTTCTGACGCTGTAATTGGAAACAATCTAGATCAGTTAAAGCATATTAGATTAGAGTTAGTAGAGAAGTTGGGGCAAGATGCGTTAGTAGCAGCTGCTGCAGTTGCAGGTAACTTCTCAAAAAATGATCGTATAGCTAATGGCTTAGGAATTCCGGTTGAACCAATGATGATTAAAGCAACCAAAGAAGTTCGAAAAAAGTTAAATCTAGATAGTTTTCGTTCTGCCATTAATACGTTTAGGCATTACCCAAACGAATAATTACTAATTTAATTTATCATAAACACATCGTAACGAGTTGTCTTGCCACTCAACTGATGCGACGGTAATTGTATATTGCTAATTACATTTCCTCCCTTAGGCCACTTAAGTACGACTCTTTTTGTTGCCACAGAGAGTGCAACTCTCATTAAATCAGCACAATCCCTATCGTTTCCTACAATTTGTCTGACCAATATCATTTCTTTTTTAACAAGAGCGGAATTTTTTCGGGCCGGGTGCATAGGATCAACCAAGACTACTTCTGGTTTTAGTTTTGGCAGTAAATCAATCGAATCTCCCATTATTAAAGTCATTCGTCCAACTATTTCAGCTGTTATTCCTCCTGCTCTAATGGCTCTTAACAGCCCATCATGCAATAAACCATGTATTTCTGGAGATCGCTCAATAAGAGTTACTCTTGCCCCTAAAGATGCAAGTAAAAAAGAGTCTTTACCAAGTCCCGCAGTCGCATCAACTATATTAGGAGTTCGACCTTTAGTCATACCAACAGCTTTAGGAAGTGATTGGTTACGTCCACCTCCATAAACAAGTCGGTGTCTAACTGATCCTTTAGTAAAGTCACAAATTAAGTTATCATTTTTATCTATATTATATTTTTGTGACATATGTTTATGCAGATTCTCATTTTCCGTTTAAATATTCGATTATGATGGCTTCTTTACTTCAGAAAATGAAACCATCTTTTTTTGTTTTTCATCCCATAAACTACACTTGATACTGAGCAGGCTAGAACTAATAGTAATTCGCCGGACGTTCTTAAGATGAGGGTAATCTTTAAGAACATCATCTAAATAGTAAAAAGGTATTTTACTATTTAGATGATGAACATGATGTATACCAATATTCGCTGTTATCCATCTCAGTGGACCTGGAAGATCGTAATAAGAACTACCCAACAAAGCTCCGTCATAAAAATTCCATAGATCAGATTTAACCCAAAAACTATCTTCAAATTGATGTTGAATATAAAATAGCCATACACCTATTAGAGCAGCAAATAATATTATGGGGGTATGAATTAGAATAAATTCCCTAAGTCCTATAAAATAAATCATAAGAACAACTGCCATAATAATAGTTATGTTAGTGCCAATTGTACTAAGCCAAAATTTTCTATCACCATTGGAAAATCCCGTGGGCAATCTATTTCTTAGTAAAAAAAGATAAGCGGGACCTATACCAAACATAACAATTGGACTTCTGTATATTCTATAAAAAGTACGGTATAAAATTGATAAATTCGAATATTCATTAACTGTTAGAGTCCTAACATCACCTACTCCCCTCTTATCAAGATTTCCTGAGGTAGCGTGATGTACAGAGTGGCTGTAACGCCAGGCGTGGTATGGTGTTAGAGTAAATACTCCAAGTATTCTTCCTACAATATCATTTGCTAATCTACTATTAAAAAAAGATCCATGTCCGCAATCGTGCTGAATTAAAAACAAACGCGTTAAAAATACACCGGCTAACAAACAAAATATAAAGCTTATGGTATTACTAATTGAAAAAAATATATGGGCCATAAACCAAAATAATACAAAAGGTAAAAAAGTAACCATAATTTCAAATAAGCTATGAAATTTATTAGGTTTAGTGTAATTTCGGAGTTCTTTAATTAATTTTTGCAAAAATCATTGCCTCTTGCATTAATATCTTTAACAATTTCACAGTACACCTACGATTTATAATTAGCATCAAGTATGGATTAACTTATTTTAGATAAAACATTTAAGTCATAATTCCAATAATCATAGAACCATGCTATTGGGTCTCATTAATTTAATCATACTAATTAGAAGGCAGGAATATGGCTATCAAAGTTTTTAAGGCTGAACTTAAAAATGTAGCGGATGCATCCGGGCTAGAAACGGCAATAAATCAAGGAGTTTTTTCTGCAGACGAAATTATTGCAGTAATTGGCAAGACTGAAGGAAATGGTGGAGTTAATGACTTCACAAGAATACTTGCTGATCAAGCATTCCGTTCTTTGCTTTTTAATAGTGGCAGCCGTGATTGGAGTGAATTAAATAAAATACCTATGGTATGGTCTGGTGGATGTGATGGTATAATTACTCCGCACGCAACAATATTTGCTGAAAATAATGAGTCTGGACCGATAGATCAATCTCGATTAACAATCGGCACATCCATTAGTGCTGAGATATTTCCAGAAGACATTGGACGCATTTCAATGGTAGAAAAGGTTTCTGATGCTGTCTTAAATGCAATGGAGAATGCTTGTATATATGACACTGAGGACGTTCATTATGTACAAACTAAAACTCCATTACTGACTATAGATGGCGTTGTAGAGGCATCAAATAGAGGAAAGACTGTTGCTTGTGATGTTCATGAATCAATGGGCGTATCTAACGGAACTACAGCTTTAGGAATTGGCGTTGCCCTAAAAGAAATATCAATGCCTAAAGCCGAACAAATATGTAATGATCTCAGCCTCTACTCATCTGTCTCATCTTGTTCATCTGGTGTTGAGCTAACATCTGCACAGATAGTTCTCCTCGGAAATCGTCCTGGAGCTGGTGGAAACTTTTCTATCGGTCATAGTATAATGAAAGATGCCTTAGATATAGATGCTATTTATGATGCAATACGTAATGCGGGTTTAGATCTTCCGGATCGTCCTAAAGCTTCAGACCTTCTCGGTCGCTTGGTTAACGTTTTTATAAAATGTGAGGCAGATCACTCAGGAAAGCTAAGAGGATATAGGCAAATAATGCTCGATGATTCAGACGTACATCATCATCGCCACTCTAAAGCAGCAGTGGGTGGTGTAGCTGCAGCCGCTATAGGCGATCCAGCTGTTTTTGTTTCTGTAGATGCCATGCATCAGGGTCCTCATGGTGGAGGCCCAGTAATTGCAATAGTTAATATGGAATAATTCACGAGTAGTATTTAAATATATAATATGAATAATATTCCCTAAGGAATCATACTTATGAACTATGCAGTTGACCCTCTTTCAAAGATTGAACCTCTCGTAGCCAACCTGACATTCTTTGTTGATAATGGTGAGCAACCAATAAACTATGTTACAGAAAAGGGCTTGGAGCGTGGAGGTGAATATCGTGAACATGCACTTGAACTCATAGATGGAAGAATTTTACGTTATGAATTATCTCTAAATAAAGAAGGTTTTGAGTTCTTAGAACATAAAACTTCAGTAATCGATTTTTATAATAACGATGAAATAGAACATGTTTATAATATAGAGATTATTGATTTGATTAAAAAAAGAACTGGAGCTGATGATGTAGTGGTTTTTGATCACACTGTGAGAGTAGAAAATGAAGATCGACGAAGTGAAAAAGAAGTCAGAGAGCCAGTTCTTTTTGTGCACAATGATTACACTCACGAATCTGGCCCTCAACGTGTGCGTGATTTACTTTCTGAAGACAGAGCAAAGGACCTTCTAACTCGTAGGTTTAATATAATAAATATATGGCGTTCAATTGCTGGTCCAGTACAAACTACACCTCTAGCTGTATGTGATGCGACAACCATATCACAGGGCCAATTAATAACTGCAGAACGTAGAACCAAGGACAGAGTAGGCTATACTCAAGCCATGACTTATCGTAGCGATAATAAATGGTATTATTTTTCAGATATGATACGTAATGAAGCCTTACTTATAAAAACCTATGAATCTAATGAAGATAAATATGGAGGGCCATCTGGTCATTCAGCATTTAAAAATACTTCTGCACCATCTGACGCTTTACCAAGAGAAAGCATAGAGACAAGGGTTTTTGCATTTTTTAAATAATATGTAAAAAGACCTATATGTCAATTAACACAACTTTATATATATTTCTCAGGGATTTTTAAGTTGAAAACTCTTGCTGCATTAAATCCTAGGATATTACGCTTAGCTGTCTCATCTAAAAATGGTAAATCCCAAACAGTTGAAGGCAAATCAAAATCCCAATGAGGCCAATCAGAAGCATAAACTAGCTGAGTGGGAGCC
>Ga0114999_10002958_pt1 | contig 21791 bp, 10 predicted proteins | sample ArcticOcean_MG_C_3_FD_89820 | JGI IMG/M metagenome (GOLD analysis project Ga0114999, IMG submission 89820) | Marine microbial communities from western Arctic Ocean - ArcticOcean_MG_CB8_126 | ecosystem: Environmental > Aquatic > Marine > Oceanic | place: Arctic Ocean: Canada Basin | collected...
ACTGGTGCTCCACGCGCACACGCACCTCGGCAGCGGCCTGAGCATAGGGCTGCAGACCCTGGGCCGCTTCGTCGTAAAATTGTTCGGGGTGATCGTTGTAATAATGGCGCAGTTCCACAGCAGACAGTGGTACCCGCGTCGTCGATATCTTCTTTTGCAGGACAGCAATCAAGCTATCGTCACTGGCTGTTTCCGCGGCATGCAAACCTCGGTCACGCGCTGCAAGCAGCAATAAGCCGCGATCGATCAGCGGCTGTAGATACTGATATTTATCGGTAGCGGGACCGCGGGGGAAAAGTTCATTTTCCGCGCGGTCGACATATTGCGCGGCCGAAGCCCCTTCGACAGCGGTGCGCAGCGCGGCGGCCGTAATCTGCTGCGCCCCGACAATGGCCACAACCGGAGATTCAGCCGGATTACAAGCCGAACACAGACACGCCAAAACAATACACAACGGCCATAAAAATCGCACTGGTTGTTCCTATTTAAAATAAGCGGGCGAGATCAAAAAAATATACCGACTACAGGAATATAATCTCAGTGATGGTCAAATTCAAAAAGGCCATCCTGTGGGATTTTAGCGGCCACAAAGGTGCAAGTTATGCATTGCAGATCACCCCATGCCCCACCGTGATTTCACTCCCGCGATGATCGCTATCTTTAAAAACGCGCCGCAAAAGCATCGATCGATTATCACCACCATTGCATCTGAAGCTACGTTTGTGGCATATTGTAGACGAGTTCAATATGCCACGGGTGCAATCACAGTCTAAAAGGGCTATCACCAGCAAAATCCTCCAGGCAAGGAACAGTCAGATGCACCGACTCATTCTCGTAATTCTAATGGGTAGCGCAGCCTACGGCCAAGACGCCTACCCACCCGGCACCTTTCAGTTCAACCCCCAGGTGGATCTGCAATTACAGCCCGTCTAGGTCGTCGTGCCGGACAAATACGCCGAACGTATACCCGACCAGCCCGTACTCAACCTGCCGCCCGGTTTTTCCGCTCGAGTCTTCGCGATCCCCGGCGGGCCAGGACGCCCGCGGTTAATGGCCTTCAATGCCGACGGCGTATTGCACGTCGCCCACGTCAATAGCGTAATGGCTCTGCCCGACCGCGACAACGACGGGGTCGCCGACGCGGAGATCACAGCGGTATCCGGCCTGAGCCAGGCCAATAGCATCGCCTTTTACCGGGACGCGATGTATGTGGCCGAAACCGACAAAGTCATTCGCTACCGCGATCCGGACGGTGACCTGGTCTACGAAGAACGGGAAATCCTGGTAAACGACATCCCGTCGGAAGGTTGGCACACTTCACGCACTATCGCCATCGACGCGATAAACGAGAGATTTTATATCGCCGTCGGCTCGCCGTGCGATCTTTGCCGCTTAGAACAACCCGTATACGGCTATTCCGAAGATCCGATCGCAAAAAGCGACGAATGGGACGCGATTCTCGAATTCAATATGGACGGCAGCGGCCGCCGCATTTTCGCCACCGGCATGCGCAACGCCGTCGGCCTCGACATCCATCCGGCCACCAACGAACTGTGGGCCACGCACAACCACTTCGACCTCGGCGGAGCGGACCTGCCACCCGAATGGATCGATATCGTGCGCAACGGCGATTTCATGGGCTATCCCCTATCCTACGGCTACCAGGTCTGGGTGGACGAAAAAGTGGAAAACTACCAACGCATCTGGCCCTATACCCAGGCAGATTCACTGCGGGTCCAACGGATGAAGAAACCGGCGGGATTAGTTGAAGCCCATCAGGCACCGCTGGGCATGTTCTTTTACGACCATCCACTCTTTCCCGACCGCTTCCGCCACGCCGCCTTTATCGCCCTACACGGCGGCCTGACCGGCGGCAACCTGTCGGTGGTGCCTGGGTTCAAGGTCGTAGCCCTTTTTGACACGCCGGGCGACGGCCAAGCGCAAATGGCGGATTTTCTAACCGGCTTCGGACCGCCGCATACGCAAGTCTGGGGTAAACCCGTAGGCATCACCGCCGATCCCCAGGGCCGTCTCTATGTCTCCAGCGACGCCGGATCACCCGCCGTCTTCCGCATCGAACCCACGGTCATCCAAGGGTCTTGGCAGCATAGCCTGCCGACGATCGTCGCCAGCGGCGGCTCTTTGCAGTTGCAGGCGACGATCCACGTCGAGCGCTTTGACCCCGAGGGCGAAACGCCCGTAGTAACGGCCGATCTCAGCGCTTTTGGCGGTTCCGCCGCTCAACTACTGACCCCCGACGTCAATGGGGATTACCGTCTGGAGGAAATCCTGGCCGTCGAGCGATCCAACGGCCAAGCGGAGGTGATCGTCTGGATACGCCAGCGCAATGATGCGGGTTTGCACAGCGTCAAACTCATCCACGCCGTCACCATTGCCCCGGTCTCCGACGCGGTGATCTTCGCCGACCGGCCGACCCTGGGTTGGACCCTCGAACACAGCAATCTAATACAGCTGCAAACCACCGAATTAGACGGGGCCACCGCCATCGCCCTAACCGCCACCCCCAGCCGTCTAGCCGGCTGGAACATCGAATTCAAGATCGACCAGCCTTTCCTCAAGGACGGCTATAAGAGCCTGCGTTTCGCCTTCCACCCCGGTGACATAGCAGACACCGACAGCGGCACGTTCCAAATAAGGATCAACCAGCGCTCCGTCGGCAACCGCACACACACTGGCCACTACACCCTCGACCGCGAATTCGGCAAACTGGTCAACTTACTGGGCGAAGGTGTCGGCGGCGTGGCCGGCTACGAGGTCGACCTGACGCGGCGCGAATGGCAGGTGGTGGAAATCCCGCTGGATATCCTGCAACCCGAGGGCGCGATAGAATTAATCCGCTTCTCGGGCAATATCGCCGGCACCTTCTATCTCGACGACCTGCGCCTGATCACCTCAGTCCCACCACCAACCCTCGTAACGGAGGAATACCAGGCCACGGCCCCGACCACCTTGGCCCTGGAAAACAACCGCCCCAACCCGTTTAACAGCAACACCGTCATCCACTACCAACTCCCCGAAACCGGCCAGATCGAGCTGGCCATCTACAATCTCGCCGGCCAGCAAGTCGCACAATTAGTACGCGATCTACGCCCAGCCGGCCGCCATGCGGTCCACTGGGACGGCCGTAACGATCAAGGCCAAGCATTGGCCAGCGGCGTATATCTCTATCGCTTGCGCGCAGGCGATAGCGTGCAAGTTCGCAAGCTATTGCTGCTAAAATAATGTGTTATTTTGCCGATTATTCCATCGGGCGGAAGCATCTCGTGCGGCTCGACATTTCGCGATGACACCGACTCCAGCCAACAATCGCACACATCACCATAGCAACGCGAGATCAATAAACCAGCGAAATAGTGCCGGTCCGGTTGCCGATCTCTTCGTCGGTGTCCAGTGAAATACGATAGATATAATTTCCTGGCGCCACCTGCTCGCCCTCGTCGTCGCGGCCGTCCCATTCCGGCACGTCGGGGCCCTGGTCGAAGAGCCCGCGAATCACGTTCAGCCGCTCCAGACGGCGGATGCGCCGGCCGGCCAGATCGTAAATATCAATGGTCAGTTCGCGCTGCACTGACACGTCGTAGAGTTGGAAACGAAATTCAGCAGCATCGTTGACGCCATCGCCATTCGGGGTAAATGGATTGGGCGCGATGCGTACCTGCGCCAGCGGGTTCGCGCCCAACTCATCAGTGCGTACCCCCAGCGAATTGCCCGGAAAGTCGACATTGGCGTCACCCGGATCGATCAGTTGTTTGACGCCGTTGCTCTCGCTGTCGAAAACCCAGCCCTGGAATTGGGTACCATAACGCACCACGTGCACGTCGAACTCCACTTCGATGAGCTTGAAGGTGTCGTCGGCCCCCTCGAGTTTGGGCAGGGAGACGAGAATGCGGTCGTCGAGGATCTCAATGGGAAAGCCGTCATCCAATTCGACCCCGTCGACACGCACTGCACGCACCTGATCCACTCGCGTCAAAGTGAAAATTTCCAGACGGTCAAAACCGGTATCACCGCCCTCGAAGGTTGGACGTACGCTATAAGTGAAGGCGGTAATCTCGGTGCGCGAGACGTCTTGCGGCCAAATCTCGCCGACGATACCCAATGCCGACGGGGGCGCGAACTGGACCTCTAACTCGCGCAGTTGCCCGGCCTTGCTCAAACTGGACAAGAAAATCACCTGGACTTGCAGATAGCGACTGGGCCCCGGCGAAAGGATCGGCGTACCGTCCAGCCAATCGGCCGCCTCCAACTCCGGGTCGCTTTGGCCGACTACCAACGGATAGGGGGCCGACCAGAAGCTCCAGTTTCCCGTGTCGAGGGTAGTAAAACGTATCGACTGGTCCGCGCGTTCGAACTCCACACGGTCCAACGAAGTCGGCTCGCCTTCGATATTGCTGGGCACCCAATAGAGACTGGGGTCCAGATCATTGCCCGAGCGGGTGCGGATGATCACATTCGAATCCTCGTTGAACAGGCCGTCCCAACGGATTTTCCCCCAGGCCATCGGCGTGCCGAAATCGAGCACGGCGGTGGTATAGACGGCGCGCTCGACATAGCCCTCACCAAAGATCTCGAACTCGGCGATTTCCCAGCTTTCGATCGGGTTGAGCGGCCGCACGGCAACCCACTGGAACTGTTGGCTCGGAAAACGGATATCGACGATCGCATCCAGGTTTTCGGTTTCTTTGCTCAACGTAATCAGTCGCGGGTCATTGGGCGCGTCGACGCGGTTGCGGCTGATCGTATTGAACCAACGATTTTCGGAGGTGCTCAAATAGCAGTGGGAGGCAAAACCGTGTCGGCTATTGGCCCCTGAAACTTCGAACCAGGGCAGAAAATTCTCGGTAAAATCCTCCTCGGCCAGGCTTTCCTTGAGCAACCGGGGTTCCCCCATGCGCTCGAGTAACTCGTCTATTTTGGGATTGGCAGTACCCAACCGCGGATAGAAGCGAATCCGGTTAATCGGATAGTTGACCCCCAACTCGACAATCGAATTCTGCACATACAGCCGGCTCTCGATTCCGCTATTCTCGCTGGTACTGACATTAAAGAACGCCGCGGTATTGGGATCGCCGTCGTACATCGGACCGACCTGCACCAATTGCGTCGAGATATTGCTGCAGTTTCCGCTGGTCGTGATGTTGTTGGAAATCCCACGGGCGATGCGAGTGCGGGCGGCCGGATGGGCCAGGTTCAGGTCCGGCGGCACGAAAAAGGGACGCATCCACCGGCGACCGTCAATATCGAGGATTTCGTTGAGCGTGTCTTCCCAAGTCGAATAAGAGATATTGGAAGCTATTCTCTCGGTTGCAATAGAAACGCCCGAAGCATTGAGCACTGTGTAGTTGCCCGGCTCAAACGACAGTGCAGTATCCCAGGCGTTACCATCCTCGCCACCGAGTTTATATACGTTGAATGCCGATACGGGCCCGGTAAGGGTCGCTATGAGCAAGACACTGAGCCAACAGCCGGAGAGAGACATACTTTGTACCTCGACCTCTAAGAGGGTAGAATGAAATTAAAATAAAGAAAAATTGTCCGATTTGTGAATTTATTTGACTAATCTTAATATTGCCTTATATAAAACAGAACGCTCGCGTGTTGTATGCTACATTAAAAGGCAGACGTTGCTACATTAAAAGGCAGACGTGAACATGATACAACGGTTGGTGCGAACCCCTATTTTTTTGTTGAGCATTTTTTGCGGGCTAATCTCGTTTAGCACCGACCTTCAGGCCTTGGACACGCTGCGGGTCGGCAATGGCGGCAATGTCTCCTGGGCTGGTGCGGTTTTCGGCGCAGCGGCAACCACGACCCTCCCCGAATACAAAGTTAGCCGCTTCTCCACCGAAATAGGCAACGTACCGGGCAATCTAATCGATCTTTCCAACTTCGACACGGTCAACCCGCAAGTCCTGGTCAAAACCCTGGTCGACGCCCCACCCGAATTGCTCGCTGGAGAGGTCGCGCTGGTCGAAGAGGCCCTGCTGGAAGCGCTCTCCTCCCTGGCGGGAGCGACCGCCATTACCCCTTCTAACAATGAGGGACTGTCGCTAATTCGTCTCGATTTTTCCGACAATATTCCACTGACCGAGGCCGTCGCTCGAACCACGGCAGCCATCAACACTATAAGACCGATCCCCGCAACCAGTGCAGAGCCCGGTGAGGCGGCGGGAAAATTCCTGCTCCAGGACCCCGCGCGTCTACCGCTGGGCGTCGACCCGATAATTTTACCCATTACACTGAACCCAGACCACGTGGCCAAGGGGGAGAATGTCGCCTTGCGCGCCTTGGGTTGGGGCGGCCGTATTACAGCACCGGCGATCAAAGACGTTACGGCGGCCGAGTTAGCCGTTACGCTGCTCGAACTCATTGAACCGGGAGGCGCCGAAGACGCCTTCGTCCGCAAGGGGCTATTCGGCGCGCTGGGTACTTTTATCGTCCTCGACCTGGGCAGCCCCATCGGCATCAACCGCATCCGCTTCTTTCCGCGCAATACCGTGCAGGACGCTCCCCAGTATCCTTTTCAAACCGATTTTATCCGCCAATTCGAACTGCTGGTGCACGATGGCCAGGATCTGGTATTGGACGGTACCGGCCGCCTGGTACCGCAACTCGACGATTTCGAGGTTTTGGAACGCACCACGAACAATGAAGACGCCGTGGTCGAGGTAAAGTTGGACCCGGCGCAAACGGCGCGTTTCGTACGGCTAAAATCCACTTCTTCCTTTCCCTACGAAATCGACGAGTTTGAGGTCTTCGGCCAGGGTTTTATCAGCTCTAGCCGCTATATATCCCACGTCTACGACCTCGGCTCGCCCGCGACCTGGGGCAACCTGAGCTGGATCGAACAAACTGTGGACTTGCGCGCATCCAATAATCGAACCGACCAGATTGCGGCAGGCGGCGGTTGCCAGGTTAACTCGCAGATATTTATAACGGCGGACGACATCCCCGACACCTGGGGCGATTGCGACACCGTAGCGCGTTTCACTAACGAGTTCGGCTATAGCAATGTCTGGCAATGTTTTCAGTCAGAGTGCGAAGATACCAACGGCGATCTCTCTGTGCTGCCGGGTCGCCAGGAGAGCGGCAAGCCGGTAGCCTCCAAGAAGCTGGCCGACGACTTCTCGCAGGTTATCGTTCGCACCCGCACCGGCACCGACCCGACCCCCGTGCTCTACAAACGCAGCAACGTGCAGCGCGTTTCAGACGATCAACTCTCGGCTTCGTTGGTCAATCCCGACCAACAAATAAACCGCGACGAATACATGAACCTGGTGCCCAATCTGGAAGCGACCCCGCCGCAGGTATGGGGCAAGGGCGAGATCGAGGAGGATCTGCAAAACTGGAGCCCGTGGTCGTCGCCCCACCTGAGCGGCGAACGAGAGGGCGGCACCCCGGTCTTGTCACCTGGCCCCAGACGCTATATCCAATTTTCGGTGGATTTCCTCAATAGCGAAATCAACGCGACCAAAGCATTGGAACAACTCGCGATCGAATACCTTTTGCCACCCATCGCCGAAGAGTTGGTCGCCGAGATCTTCCCCCGCGAAGTCGATGTCTTCGAGCCGGTGGATTTCACCTATGCCGTGCGCGCCAAGATGGAGTTCGAAGGCGTCAAGGGTTTCGATACCTTTGAATTGCTGACAACCACCCGGGTTCTGAGTATCAACAAGATCGAGATCTGGGAAGTCCCCGACCAGTTGGTCACCGAACAGGAATTGAACGTCGACATAGTGACAGACCCAAACGGCCAAGCCGCGGTACAAACAGCCGACGGTATGCAACACCCCTTGCCCTATACGGTGCAATCGGAGACCGGCGAGGTCTTTACCATCCAAGCAGTGACCCAACGCAATGTGATCGTTCGTTTTCCACAAATCACCAGACCCGAGGGCGGAGGCGAGATGCTGCTAAAGCTCAAGTTCAGCGGCCGGGTGCTCTTGTTCAGCACCCTGTTCAGAGGCCAAGCCGTGCTGTCGTCGCAAACCGGCAGTATCCAGCGCATTGCCGCGGGCAACGCGGACTTCCTCGGCGAAGGCGATCTGCCTGCTTCCTCGGGCATTACCGTCTTGAGCCCCGATATCAATAAGGGCGACTTATTCGGATCGTTCGCGGCCGTGCCGCAGGTATTCACCCCCAATGGCGACGATATCAACGAGACCACAGAAATCGGCTACGATATCCTGGCGGTAACCCGGCCGACCGATGTAACCGTGCAGATTTTTGATTTATCCGGACGGTTGGTCCGATCGCTCTATAGCGGATCGGACTTGAGCGGGCACTTCGACGCCAAGCGGGTGCCGCAACTGGCCTGGGACGGCCGCGACCAGGCGGGTGACAGAGTGCCGCCGGGCCTGTATCTGGTCACTCTGACCGTCGATGGAGACGCGCGCCAGACCCGGCGCGCCCGCACCGTCGGCGTCGCCTACTGAGCGAGTTATCAGTGCTGCGGCCCTTGCAGCTTATCGTCCCACTGCTCCTTGAGTTGCTTGAAAAGCTCGGCTGAACGCCCTTCCCTGTAATACTCTGTAAAACGGCCCAGGTATTCGACGCCTTTGATCGTGTCTCCTTGCGCCATATACAAATGGCCGATCAGGCGATTGGCCTGCTGATGCTCCGGTTGCATCGCCAGGATCGCCTGCACCTGGTCCATCGCCTCGGACGCGCGGCGTTCAACGATATACTGAGTCGCAAGCAACAAGCGGGCATCTACAGCCTGCGGGTCCAAGGCGATCGCGTGCTCCAAATGCGTGCGCGCCTTTAGCGGCTCGTCGGCGAAAAAAAGTAATCGCGCCAACCGATGGCGCACTGCAGTCTGGCTCGGATCTACAGCCAGGATCTTCTCGTATTCGCTACGAGCGATATCCGGATGTTCTAACGTTTCATGCAACTGCCCCCACTGAAACCGCGCCTGCAGCGAATCGGGTTTTACCGCGATCAACGCGCCATAGGCCTCCACCGCCTCTTCGAGTCGCCCCGCCTGGGTATAAGCATACCCCAATCGCCCCTGTATATCGGCCGTATCCGTACCCGGTGCAGTCTGTAATCGACGGTATTCGCCTATCGCCTCTGGATAGCGCCGGGTCTGCAGATAGACATTGCCCAGGGCCAAGCGCGCCCGTTCGACATCGGGAAAACGCCGAATAAAGTCGCGGTAGACGGCGATTGCCCTGCCGTAGTCGCCGCGCCGAGCGTATTGCGATGCCAGGTTAAAACGAGCCCACTTGATATCGGGGTCCAGCTCTAGGGCTTTGTGGTAGGCAACAATGGCGTTAACTGGCAGCCCTTTTTTTTCGTAGACATACCCCAATCGATAGTGGGTCTGCGCGTCACCGTCCATATCCATCGACCCCACCCCCCAATTGCAGACCACGAGCAAAGCCACCACTGTGCCGCACCCCGCGAGCAAGCCCCCATAGGCCCTTTGCCGCCACAACTGATAGAGTTCCCTCCCACCGTAAGCGGCGAAGAGCAAGAGCGGTGGAATCACCGGCAAACGGTATCTAGCGCTAATGAAAAAAGCGACTACAGACAGCATATAGGTTGCCGTGAACAACCCGAGAAGCAAAGACTCAGGGCGACGCAGTATACCACGACGCCAGCCCAGAGCGAAACCCGTCAACGCCAAAGGCGCCAATAGGCCAAAGGGAAAGGCTATCCCGTATTTCCACAACAAGACCTGTAACAAGGAAGAATACTGGCGGGCGAAATAGAGTTCCTGGTTGCGGCCGATCTCGTCGCCGTTCCAGAATAAATACAACTTGTAGAACTGTAATTTTGTGAAGGCCACGGGCTGGTTGCGAAAAAAGTCCCAGGATTGCGCGAAGAAAAAGTGGGATTGCGCCGAGGGCTTCGTCACGCCGGCCTCGACGCGCGGGCGACTAGTCAGATCCAGCCAGGCCGGCCCCGGCTGAATCGCCACGGTCTCGTGATACCGGGCGTTGTTGCCGATGTAAAAGTTGAGACCGGCATTCGACGAAACCAATACCAGGTCGTCGCCCACCAGATAATTGCGCAGGCTAACTGGCGCAACGGCCAAGACCACGCCCAACAGCAACACCGCCGGGCGCAACAACCGCTGGCGCACGGGCAAGTCCCGGCATAAATAAAAAAGCCAGCCGGCAGCCACAGGCGTGAACAACAAGATATTGGCGACGCACAAGGCCGAAAGCCCAAAGAGCAGCCCGGGCAATAGCAGCCGCCGAATTTGTCCCTCAACCGCCCACAAAAGCGCCAGCAACGCGCTAAGATTTAATAGGATCGCCAGGACCGGGGGCAGGAATTCCCCTTCAAAAAAAACAAAGGGGGCATAAAAAACAGCCAGGCCTGCCGCACACCAGGCAACTGCAGAAGAAAAAACCCGCCGACCGAGCCAGTAGACCTGCAGGCAGATCGTCGCCCCCAACGCCGCCTGTACCAGTCGCGGCAAAGTAAAACCAGGTTCAAAAAGGGCAAAGAGTACACCGAGGAAATGCGGATAGAGTGGCGGTTGCCAGAAGGGCTGGCTATTCCCCACCCAATCGCCTAGGGCCATCGCCGTAGCCGCCTGCACATAAGTCTTGGCGTCGACCAGGGGGAAATCGTAGAAGGGACTCTGCTGGCTCTGGACGACATAGAGCAGGCGCACCGCAAAGGCGGCGGCCCAGACCGACGCGAGTCTTATTATCTGGCCCATCGACGCAAATCAGTTGCCCAGCCCGGCGTAGACGGTGATAAACCCTTCAGTCACGGTACGCGTTTTGATGTCCGGATCCTTAAAATCACGCGCGTCAAATTTCAACCCAACCTGGGTCGTCAAAACATAACCCTGGTATTCGGCCACATTGGTGATTTGGGTGGCGGTAATAAAAGACTGGAAGTTGTTGATCTTGTCGTTCAGATCCTTGAACAGCACATATTCGATACCAGCCGATACCGTGGTCCGACGCAACACCGGGCGCTCAATAATGATGCCGAAAATCTCGGTCAATTCTTCGCGATTGTCGCCGCTGAACAGATCGTAGGTCTGACGGCGGTATTCGCTTTTCCAACGCGGTAACACGCGTATCTTGGACAACTCGATCAGATAATCGGCCTTGTTGAGGATGCCGAAGAAAAATTCTTCCTCGCCAAGACCGAATTCGGCGCGTTCGGTGCTATCGAGACGCTGGTTCCACAAATCGTATTTAAGCGAATTTTTGATGGTCAAGGCTTCGAGCGGCGAATAGGTATGGCCGATATAAAACGAATTATAGAGGGCGTCGCGCCCCAGCAGTGGGTCGATTACCTCGACATTGCGCGAGTCGCGCAACGTATTGCGGCTGTCCCACTGCAGCAGGTCGTCGGGAATATTGTCCTTGACGCTCTTGAGCACCTCCAGGACCTTGAGCCGCCCCCAAGTTGGGTGGTCGGCGTCGACGGTGATTAGGCCGTAGGTTGCGTTGTTGCGCTGGTTCGATGTGATCCGGTCCTCGCGAGTATGGCCGACGGTCAGGCGGATTTCCGGGGTCAGATTCGCGCCCCCATATATATTGAATCCCTGGCGGTCGCGTTTGTAGGGAAAGTCCGGTTCGTTGTCGTTTTCGAAGCGGTCCACCCAGCCGTTGTTGTTGGCGTCGATGCCGTAGAGAAACTCCGGCCGATCGACGTGCTGGCGCAGGAACGGTTCCTCGTAATCAGGGATGACATTGATGACACTGCCGTTATCATTCTGGTTGAAGTCGGGAATAAAATCGTTATTCTCGTCCCATCCCGGGAAGACCGCCCGGTCGACCGACAGCGCGTCGTTGCGGCCCCAATCGGGGATCCGGTCCTGGTCGTCATTGTCTTCGACGAATTCGACCAAGAAACGCTCATTGCTACCCGGATTATGGTCTTCGTAATAACCCGAGTTATAATCGATAAAACCATCTTGCTCGCTGATATAGGTGGATGTCGCGTAGTCGGGATCCATATGGAACGCCTCGCCGAAAAAGAAATAGGGGTCAGCGCGTTTCCACAGGTTGAGCATCCAAGCGTCGGACGAGGGCTTGTTCGAAATACCCGACGAAGTGCTGTGGTCGGTATTGCCCTGATCGGTGCTGGGATAGGGATATTTGCGGTAGTTGCGGCTATTGTCCCACTCCCCATAGAGATGGAAACCCTTGACGTCCTCCAACGCGAGCGTGAACCCGAAAATCTGCGTCGCGGTCGGCAGTCCGTATTCGAACGAAACGACGCTCAAGTTGGTATTGTCCTTGACATTGCCTTCGGCCCGGGTAACCAATAGAAAAATCGGGTCGTTGTTGCGCCCGGTCTGGCGGTTGGAAGTCGACTGCATTTTATAGTCGTTGCCGAGCACTATATCAAATTCGACTTTGCGGATCTGCGATTTGTCCTGTGAGGCCACCAACAGGAAATCAGCGCTATTAAAGTCATAGCGCAGGCGGATCTGCTCGTTGCCGTCGGCCGAAATAAAACCCTCCTGTGGGAACCCGCCTTCGATCACTGGTTCGAAACCGATCTCCTTGCCGCGGTCGACACTGCCGTCGAGGTAGGTGATGATGATATCCGAACCAGCCGGGAAAAATGCCGCGCCCCCCTCGCCATCGCCCGGCGAGTCATCGCTGAGCAAAAGCTCGATCCAGGAAACGGCTTCGTTTTTTTGGTCTACGGTCAACTCGCCCGAAAGCGGGTTGCCGCCGAAACCGTCGGTGAGGGTGTTCGACTGGTGGGAGTTGACGAAGTTGAAACCCAAGGTAGTGAAATCTCCGACCTGGATCGTGGTGCGCCCACCCATCAGCGTGGTGTTGTTGGTGCGGTTAATGCCCTCGCGGTTGGTTTGGTCGCCTCCCGACTCGCTCAAACGCGAATACAGGAATGTGAGCATGTATTTATCGGTGGCCAGGTCGAACTGGACCCCGTCAAAATCCGGTTTGGAGAACGTCATCGGCGTCAGGGTCGTGCGCAGGCCATTGCCGATAGTCAGGGCGTAGTAGTATTCGCCGACCGAGTCGGAGGCCACCAGCAGGCTGTTGAACCAGTTGTTGAAACGACTGTCCTTAAACAGCTCGTTGCCGCGCTGTAATGGCTGGCTCTGGTTGTTGTTGAAGATCAGCCAACCACGATTGACAAAATTGCCGAAGAAGTCGTAAAAATAACTCCCCTCCAACGCGGTATCGACATAGCGCTGATAAGGCCTTCGGGCGTAATTCGAGTATTCCCATTGCCGCCAGCGGTACTCGTTGAAGAGTTCCTGCGGGATATACCATTTTTTTACTGCCGGATCGATCGCATCAAAAAGAACGCCCGCCCCTTGGGGCTCGAATGTAGTCCTGCCGCCCCGCTGGACGCCAAGCCGGTTGCCGTAATCTTGGGCGCTGACCGCGCCGGCCAAAAGCCAAAACAAAGACAGAGCGAATAAAAGCGTTCGCATAACCGGACTCCCTCCCTATACAAAAATGAGGCGATGAGCTGGTCCGCCCATCGCCTCTAAACCGAATATCTAGCACGCGATCCTAGTCAGCAACCAAAGATCGCGTTAGCCAGCAATTTTAGTACTTAAACTCGGTCTTAATACGGCCCCAGCTATTGGACTCGACAGCCGTGGGCTGGTCGCCCCAAGCGATCGAATCATCTAACTCGCTCATGACCATGTCGTTATCTGCACGGCAACAGCCATTGGGCGAAACCGACCAGAAACCCTGGTAGTCTTCGAGCGCGGCACCACCGGGCGTATCGAAATCGCCGAAGGTCCAGCTAATGGCGATGACCTGGCCTTCTTCTAAGTCCGTCTCTTCGGCCACAGCCCGATCACCATCATCGGGGATAAAGTCGAAGGGGCGTATCCAGGCTTCATAAAAATAGGTGCTCTCGCCAAACTCTTCGCCGGAGAAAGTGTAGGCCATGCTCCACGCGTCGTTATTCGCGGGATCTGTGACCCAGTCAAAGGGAGGGTTGTAACCACCCCATGCGCCAGCGGTCGGCGGCATCGAGAAGTTATAACCGATTTTGATGATACCTTCCTGGCCCGGCGCATAACCACCGCCGCCTTCGATCTCCGGATGCGTCGGGGAAATATAAATTTCCCAGGCGTCGTCGGCCCACCAAGCATTGGGGGTTTCGGCATCGCGACTATGCACGTTGTCGAATACCTCAGCCATCAGATAGATCAAGTTGGTATTGTCGTTCCAACCAACAACCTGACGCACACTCAAATCGCTGACGTCAATCTCGCCGCGCAACTTGCTGTAGACGGAGTCGGAGTAGCGATCATTGCCAACTTCATAAGGCACCTGCGGAACGACGCCCCAATCAGCGTGATTGCCGTCGATAACCGGGATGTTGGCATCGGGAAACTGCACGGCAAAAAAGAACTCTCCCGGAGGAAAGTGAGCCAAGGCCGGTAAGGCCAAGGCAACGGTAAGGACTGCACTTAAAACTATTTTACGCATCTTCTACTGATCTCCTTTTGAGAGATAATGTGAAAAACACGAACGAGAAGTGCACGAAAATGACTATCGCAGACTAAACATGTAGCTTGCTATCTTTTCATTCGAATTTGACAATTGCTAACCGGACTAAACAAAATGAAAATAAACCTAAAAATCAAGCATTTTTTTCTTTTATGAGCCAGTTCTATCTACTTTTTTGACAAATAACATAAGGCGATTATAATCAATTACTTAAAATTATTATAAATATAGTAATAATTGACACTTCTAACATTCCACAATGAATTGTAATAATTACCACCTATAACGAAATTTTATCGGTAACTCTACTGTAATAATCGACGAATGCGCTCACCTTCCGGATGGTTCGGCTGCAAACGCAGCAAAGTCGTCCAAGCGCTGGCCATCTCTTGATAACGCTGTTGAACATAATACACTTCGCCCAAACGGTAATAAGCCTTTGACGCATTGCCATCTAAGCCTATAAGCGCGGTGTATTGCGCAATGGCCGCCTCTGGGCGATCAACGCGTTCATACGCTCGGCCAAGATTGTAGTAGGCTTTCAGATGGCCCGGTTGCAAACTGAGCACCGACAGATAATGCCCTATTGCCTGTTCGTAACGTCTGGTCTTCTGATAGGTCAGCCCTAGATTAAAGTGAGATTCAACATGGTTTGGATATACGCTCAGTGCCGTTTTGAACAAAGTGACCGCCTCTTCGTAGCGCCGCGACTGGCTATACAACAACCCGAGATTAAAGAGCGCCCGCAAGCGCGTCGGCTGGATGGCGACGGCCTTTTGATAATGGTGTATAGCTTGTGCGTATTGCCCTTGTTGGTAATAGGCAAAACCTAAATTGTCGTGGGCGCGAGCGTTTTCGGGATAGTGCCGCAACACCGCCGAGAACAGGCTAAAATCGCTATGCCAATCCCGATTGCGAGAGACGGTACCGACGGCAAACATTACGACAAGGCATAATATCGCAGCCCAAGCACCACGCCGCGTCGCCCATTTGGCGCCTTGCCATCCACCCCACCCCGCCATCAGCGATACCGGAATCATCGCCAGATGTAAATAGCGCTCGGCCATACCGCTAGGCGCCAAAACAAATAGGTTACTCACCGGCAACAAGCATATCCAGAAAAACAGGCTGAAAAAGCCGAAAAAACGCGACCTCGTATACCGCGACAGGATGACGAATACCGCGATGCTGAGCACACCGAATGCAAACCACGGGTCCACTAATGAGGTAATGGGAGGAATCGACGCATAGGAATAATCAGCCGACAGATGCCGCGGCACGACGAGCAACAGAAGATACCGCGGCAAGATCGCCACAATCGTGCCGATCCGTTGCCAGGTGTCGAGGTCAGCAAGGAAATTCGTCGAAGCCGGTCCGGCGGGAGCCGACGAGTCCGCCAAGGCGAGCCAACGCAAAACCAGCGCAGCGAGTAAAACCACGCCATATCCGCAATTGCGCTTGATCCAGGTCCATAAAAAGACGGTTCGACTATCCTCAGATCGATCCAGATACCAGGTCTGCAAAAAAAGTACCGCCGGCAAGACCACGGCCGTTTCCTTAGACAGAACGGCGGCACCGTACAAGATCCAAGCTGCGATACGCCAGCGCCACAAGTCGCGCCGATGGGCTAAAAAAGCACCGAGGAAAAACAAGGTCGCCAGCAGATCGCCACGGGCCGAAACCCAGGCCACTACCTCGGTCTGGATCGGATGGCTCACATACAATAAAGCAGCCCACAACGCCGCCTGGTCCTCGCCGAGAAGATCTCTGGCGAGCATATAAAGCAGCACGCCATTGATCAAGTGCAACACGAGGTTACTCAGATGGTAGCCTAGTGGAGTTTCCTGGTAGAGGGAGAAATCAAGGCCCAACGAAAGCAAAGTGAGGGGCCGGTAGATATCCAAGCCCAGCCAGTTGGTGCGCAATAAATCGCCGATGGCCGGATTCCTCACCAGCGCGCTGGTCAGATAGGCTGAGTCATCAAATACAAAACCATTGCCCAAAGTATTGGCATAACATACCAGCCCGAGCAGAGCGATATACAGGTGATGCGGTATGACAGCCAACAAGCGTGCGATAAACCCCATAAGGGCGAATTTCCTTGAGCGAGTCTAATCTTTATGTATCTTTAGCCTTATGTCGGGCTAGGGAGCCCGTGCGCAATGTAGTCATCAACACCGGAGCGGAAAAGCCCAGGGAGCAGGTTTTGCAGCGAAAATACTACAGTATAGATATAGGGCGGTACGTAGCTATATGGGCAGTATTGGCCCTAATGGCTGCATGCGGTCAAAACCGGGAACAACAAGCAACGCAGGAACCGGTCGCTCAAGTAGGCGACGTGCAGATCACCGGCGAGCAATTGCGTCGTTTTGCGTTAGATGTCCTTCCTGGATTGCGTCCGGCCAAGCAAGGCCAAGCCGCGCGGCAGGACTATCTGCAAACCCTGATCGACCGCCAGTTGATGCTGCGCGCCGCGCGCGACATGGAACTTGCAGAAGAGCCGGCGATACGGGTTAAGGGCCTGCTCCAGCGGCGCGAATATCTCGCCAACCTATACCGCCAACGCGATCTGCATCCCCGCGCACAGATCGACGACGCCGATATCGAACGTTTTTTTTATGAGCAAGGTCTAGATCGCGAACGCCAAGTAACCGCTATCATGGTGAGGACCGAGGCCGAAGCACAAAAGATTCGTCAACAACTAGTCGCCGGCGCCTCGTTCGCGGAAATGGCCGCGCAACACACGCTGGACCCGCGCGTTGCAGAAAGAGGCGGCAAACTGGGGTATATGAATCGCTCCATGGCCCGCAGCATAGGAATCCCCAACCAAGTATTCGACGATCAGCAGAGCAATGCCATTTCCGCTCCCTTGCCCATTGGTCCGCGTTTTCACTTAGTGCGTTTTATCGACGAACGCCAGGCCGAGATGAGCAGCCAACGCGAATTTCTCGCCAAAGGCCTGGTCAAAACAAAAAAGAGGGAAATAGAACAGCAGCAAGTAGAACTGTTCGCCTACGAACTGAACTGGCAGTTGACCGCACAGGGTCTGGCCAATGTCAGATCGCTGGCCAAGGCCCAGACCGAGGCCGATCGCCAGCACCTCGCCGCAAATGCAGCGCTATTCACTTATGACGGCGGCCAAGTCCCCGTCGATGAGTATCTCGAAGTAGTGAAAAAGCACCAGGTCACCAATCCCGCAGCTCTGCAAGACAGCGCCGCCATTGCAGCCTTCGCCCGCCGCACGATTCTGCCCGAACTGATGCTCGCAGAGGCCGCACAGAAAGCCGAGTACCACCAGCAACCGAAGGCCGCCAGATGGTTAGCCGGCGCCGCCGAGGAATTATTGGTAAAGGCCATCTACCAGCGGCAAGTCGGCGATAAGGTGGCCGTCAGCGAAGCGGAAATCGACCGTTATATAGAAGTGCACCCCGATCGATTTATGATCCCCGAGTCCATTTGTTTCGACGAGCTTATCGCGCACGACAAACAAGAGGCGCAACAACTCAAAGAGCGTTTGACGGGGGAGGAAGATTGGGTGGCGCTGGCCGATGCTCGAAACTTAGAGCTCAGACCACGAGGTGAAAACGGGTTAGTATGTATGCACAGTTATAATAGCATCCCCTACCCCGACCTTTGGCAAGCGCTGCAGCAAGCAAAAATCGGCACCGTGGAAGGACCGGTACAAACCCGCGAGGGATTCGCTCTCTTCAAGGTCGCCAGCAAAACGCCGGCGCAACCCGAACCGGCCCAACAGGCCCAACAAAGGGCGCGGGCGATGTTGCTACAACAAGCCGAGCAAAGCCGGTTCGACCAGTGGTTGGCGGAGCTGCATATGAAGCATCGAGACGAGATCAATATCTATGAAGAGCAACTCACCGCGGCGTTGCCCGAGGCGTTATTAGCCAGTCTAGTCCGAGAAACACAAGACAATTAACGCGGGGCTTATCGTCCAGCCCAAGGATAAGAGCGATGATGACCAGACGAGCCGTAAGCCAGTATCCCGGCGTCCTGTTCTTCCTCATCACAGTAAGCCTTACCGTACCGCAAGCGGGCGCGCAGGAGGGTTTTGCGCTCACCGTCGACGGGCTGGTTGTCGACCGGGCGGAGCAGTGGGAGCAATGGACGCGGCCTAAACACGCGGTGCGCATCGACCCCGAAACGCATGTCGTCACGCCCCGACGCATTAACCGGGCGACCAACGCCATCCTCGACATCGACGACTTCCAAACGCTGATAGGCAACAACAAGGCCTACGACAAATTGGTCAAGGAGTTGAACCGCGCCGACCGGCCGATACCGCTCAATATCCGCACCGCGCCGGCGACGATCGCTGGCGTGCCGATCGTCTATCTGAAAGCCAGCGAAAAAAATAACATCGAAGTCGGCGACCCGATTATCTGGTTTTATTTTCATGGCGGCATTCGCCAAGCCGGCACCAGCATCGCGACGGCTTCCGCCGCCATCGACGGCGATCCCACCACGTATTGGGAACCCAGCACTTTGGTCACCAAGGCCAAATACGACGACTTGACACCAGCGGTAAAAGGCCCAGCCTATTTCTTTGCCATCAACGCGGACGGCAAAGAGCAGCGGGTGGACAAAGCCACCTTCGACGCGGCTTCCAGCAGAGACCGCCGTGTCGAATACCACAGCCATTCGCTCGAAAATTGGACGCTCGACATCGATCTGGGCCGCCTAGTCCCGATTGCAAAGGTGGTCCTGCGCTTTTTACACGGTAGCGAGGGCGAGCCTTTCCGCCAGGTGCGGCTGCTCGGTACCCCCTCGGACCTGCGCGGCGCGGCCCTCTCGTTGATAGACCGCACCATCGCCCCGGTCGAAAATAGCAATGTGGTAGAATTCAACCTGGACCCCGACGACCAGGGCGTCTTCGAGCAATTGCACAACCTGCGCATCGCGGTTACCGACAGCAAATTCGACAAGTTCAAGGTCATTACGGCCGCCGAGTTCGCAGCGCTGCCGCTCGACGAACAGGGCGGCATCGACTACCACATCGTCAACGCCGCCGGCAGCGAGACCAAGGTCGCGGGGGAAATCTACGATGAAGTCAGCCCCGAACGCCGTGGCCGCCTGGTCTATTACAGCCGCGAACGCCCTCGCCTAGCCGAGGTCGAAGTCTGGACCCAGGGCGACAACATCGCCCTCGAAATCATCGACGGCGGCGGCAGCGTCGACCTGACCGGCACCTTCGGCGGTTTGCCCGGTTTCGACGGCCGCTTCGAAAGCAAGTTCCTGCAATTTATCTGGTCGCCCGATCCGCGTTTCGAGGACCGCGGCATTATGACCCTGGACCTCGGCGCCCGATTCTGGCTCGACTACTTTCGCATGGTCGGCGAGATCAGCGGGGTCGACGAGATGATCGTGCAAATATCGGACGGCACGCGCGACTCCAATGGCAGCCTCAAATGGCGCGAGATGCACCGCCAGACCGGCGGCACCGTCGAGAGCCCCTTCGAAAAACCCGAGCAGGTGCGCTACCTGACCAGCCAGATCTTCACCAGCCAAGGCGGCCGCGCCGGCGGCTACAACACCGGCGACAATATCCGCGAGGTCCAACTATTCGGCGAAGGTTATCCGTCCGAGGTCACCCTCACCTCCCCGATGATAGAATTGCCGGGTTCGGTTATCCTCGGCCGCATAACATGGGACGCGGACCTGCCCGACGAGGAAATTGTAGATCTGCAAATTCGCACCCGCACCGGCGACCGACTAGTGGAGGTCGTCGAATTCTACGGCAGCGGCGGCGAGACCAAAACCGAAGGCGATTACAACAACCTTCCGACCAGCTTTCAAGGGCCGATCGTCAACCGCCTGATACCCGGCGGCGGTTGGAGCAGTTGGAGCCAGCGCTATACCCGCTCGGGCCAACTAATCACCTCGCCCAGCCCGCGGCGCTTTTTGCAGATTCAGGCCAGATTGTTGTCCACCTCGCCCGACCTGGCCGCTAGTCTGCAATCGGTCAATGTCGAGTTCCTACCGCCGGTCGCCCGCCAGACCATTGCCGAGATCTGGCCCGATGATGTTACCGCCAGGGAAGACCACGAATTCGAGCTCTATCTCAATCCAACCTTTGTCGAACGCCAGCCCGGCGGCCAGGTCAGCCAGCGCTTCGACGAGATCCTGCTCGACGCCACCCCGATAGAAGCCATTGAGCTGCTCGACGTTTCGCTCGGCCGGGAAGAGGATTTCACCACCGGACAGACCCGGCAGTTCTCCGAACCGGGCCAGTACCGCGATCCCGCCACCGGCGCAACCACCCCCTGGTTTACCAATGCGGACGGCCAGCGCTACCAAGCCCGAATCAACCCCGACAGCGGCGATTCGCTCAAGATCTTTCCCGCCGAGACCGGGGCCGGCCTGTTATTGCACCTGCCGCAAAAGATCGCCTTGCAACCGCAGGGCGAAGATACGCGCCTCTATTACCGGGTCATTGAGGAAGACGGCGAAGAAGTCCCTGTCGACAACGACGGCCGGACCCTCAACGAACTCACTTATCTCGGGCTATCACTCGAAGAACAGGGGGATATTCTCTATTTCGCCATCCAGGGCCGCGATGCCGACGGCAAAGCGATCCTGGAAGCCGTCGAGAAATTCGCCTATCTGAGCCTGGCGGATTCACTGCAAGGCGAGATCCGTTATTTCCGCAAATTAGTCGGCAAAGGCGGCGAGTTTCCCTTTGATGAGGAAGGCAACGCATTGACCGCTGCCGACTACAACGCCCTTTCCCCGAGCCGTCAGGGAGCCATTGTCGCCGCCGGCGAGTTGGTTCAGGTGCGCTTTAGAGCCTCGATATTGCTCAATGGCACCACCGTAGACGCGTCGATCCGCGACTCGGCCTTCCCAGAGACCTGGCAGCAGGTTGACCCAGGTGACGCCACCGACCTGCGACCAGGCACCGCCTTGAGCATTGCCGTGCCTTTTTCGCCCAGCGTGGTGCAAGAAGTCAAAATCTCACCTAATCCATTTACGCCCAACGGCGACGGCATCAACGACCGGACCAGTATTCGCTTTGCCTTGGGCAACCTAAATATCGCGCGCGACATCCAGATTTATATTTTCGACCTTGCCGGGCGCCGAATCTGGAGCGGCAGCCAGCCGGGTTTCGGACAACAGGAATTCGCCTGGGACGGTCGGGCCGACGACGGGCAAACCGTCGCCCCAGGGGTCTACGTGTGTAAAATCGATGCGGAGGTAGACGCCGAATCGGCGTCCAATACCAGCAAGGTACACCTGATCTCGGTGGCCTACTGAGCAACCGCACCATGTCACATACAACACGCCGCCGTCTGCTCAACTTCCTATCGCTATTGTTAAGCC
>Ga0114999_10002963_pt1 | contig 21779 bp, 26 predicted proteins | sample ArcticOcean_MG_C_3_FD_89820 | JGI IMG/M metagenome (GOLD analysis project Ga0114999, IMG submission 89820) | Marine microbial communities from western Arctic Ocean - ArcticOcean_MG_CB8_126 | ecosystem: Environmental > Aquatic > Marine > Oceanic | place: Arctic Ocean: Canada Basin | collected...
CTAAATCTTCACCAGAAACCGTTTCCGTTAAATCTACTGAACCAGTAATACCACCACCAGTTGCAGGTTTGGGACGATTTGCTTGTTTTTCAGCCTCATCCGCATCTATCTCTGCCTCAGTAAGTGGTTTCCTAGCAACTAACGTACTATAATGGTCACCTGTGCGATGAGGTACAATAAATAATTTATCAGGAGAAAGAGGGGTTTTCCACTCTCTCGTGGAAGAATATGTACCTTCAGGATATAATGCTTGTCCTTCTCCAAAAGACTCAACACTGGAGTTTAGGGCTTCAACATCAGCCCTTCTAGCATAGATGGTGACATCCCCAGGATAACCTCCGCTCTTACCGCCAATACCAAACACTCCCTTTTTCATGCCTTCTTTGTTTATCTGGAACGCATTAGGGAAGGAAGTATGGTGCCAAACATACTTCTTGTTAAATTCTTTTCGTGTTAAATCCCAAGGATTATCTTCCTTAGGAGCTTGATCCATTTCTTTAGGGCGTATCCATCTACCAGGGGCTTCTGTATCTCCTGTTTGGGGGACAAGTCCTTTAGCTCTTGCTGCCATACCTTCAGGAGTAATATCCTTAAGCAAGTCTTTAAACTGTTGAAAAGAACTCTTAGCAACAAAATTTTCTGAAACGAATTTCATAGCTTCTGCTTTGTTTGTAAGACTGCCATCCTCTTGTTGAGAACGCACAGCTCTTAAAATTTTTCCTAGCTCCGGCCCTTCCTTAAATCCGGCCCCAAGTAACTCATTTCCAGTAATTAATGAAGCAATTTTTCCCTCAGGCGTAATAACAATTGCTTCAGAAATTTCTTTCAGCTTTGCTTCGAACCAATCAATTTCTTCTGTTCCAGGTTCCACCAGGGTACCAGCTTCATTTTGGTGAAGTCTTCCAGTTACATCTGCTCTGGATACAGCAGATAATAATTTTAACCGACGCATTCCATACTTGTTAATCATCTTTCTAAATCCTGTGTCTTTAAGCCCATTTCTATGGGAATTCATAGGAAGTAGATGATGTTCAACTAAGAAGGATACATCGGCTATAGTTTCAGTTTCAGTTGTTAATTTCCCCAAAAAAGCCTTGGTTGGCTCTACACCAGCCGCTTCATGTCCATGTTGAGTAATTGTCCCCTCTGGGGAGTGCTCCGTAGTATTTGGTTTGCCAAAATCATGCACAAAGGCCGCTAGCATAATTGTCTTCTGATCTTGGTGAGAACGGAAGTTTTTAATTATATTTGCAGCCTTATCAATTACCATGTTTGTGTGTATGTACACATTTCCTTCTGCATGATAATCCGGGCGTTGCTCAGTGGTTTTCAACACAGAGACTTCAGGAAAATACTTATCCAATACTCCCATATCATCAAGAGCACGGATACCAACAGAAGGTTTAGGGGACTTTAAAAATAGTTTCTTAAACTCCTCATAAAGCCTTTCTGGTGGTAAGTGGCTTAAATCCATAGATGCTGCCAATTTTTGTGTTTCCGGATGAATGGTAAAACCAAATCTTCCTGCAAATTGAGCAGCACGATATACCCTAAGAGCATCTTCAACAAAAGTATTATCATCAATATGCTTTAGAAGTTTATTTTCTAGGTCTTGTAGTCCACCAAAGAAATCCGATATTTGCCCAGTCTTTGGGTTATACATCAACGCATTAATAGTAAAATCTCTACGCCTAGCCCCATCGTGAGGAGCTAAATTTTCATCAAACTCTACATCAAAATCAGTATGTTTTTCCCCAGTTTTTACTTCTTTTCGTGGAAGAGATATATCAAAATCTCCAAACTTAAATACTCCAAATTGTTTACCAACCTGTTGAGGTTTTTCGCCCAATTCGGACTCTAAAATGTGCCCAAGTTTTTCCGATGATATTCCATAAACTTCAATATCAAAATCCTTGGATTTATGACCAAGAATAATATCCCGCACACTTCCTCCAACCATATAGGGAGTTCCATGCTTCCCAAGAACAGAGAGAACCTTTTTTAATTCTGGCTCACTTTTAATTATTTCTTGAATTTTTTCAGAATGCGATAGCTCATCAACGCGAGAAAACCACGCAGGATGGTCTTTTACTCTCACAGGATGTGAAGGCAAAAGATTCTCATGATCGTGGTAAGCTCGTTGATTAGCTTTTGAAAGTTCGTTTGTAAAATCTTCCAGTCTAGACGCCATTTAATTAATCTCTTTAAACGTTTATTAGTATCTCTTTCAAAGCATCGGAAAATGAAGTACCTGTTCCAATTAGCCAAGTACCTTCATTATTTTTTTCAAAATTAGCTGCAGATAGGATAATTTCACAAGGAAGTTCTTCTTCATTATGGTTTATTCTAACTGTATACCTAACAAAGGTTTTATCTAACCATCGTTTTCCCGCCTCATAATTAAGTATAACACTATTTGAAACATTAGTCAATGTATAATTTTCTTTATAGTCAAAATCTATTTCAGGTTCTGCTAGGGCAGTTTCCGTAGATTTAATTGTTTTCATATCTGATAGGAGTGTTAGTAACTTTTCGATCCCTTCTTTACTTTTATCTTGTCCGGTTCTTTTGTTGTGTCCACGTAAAAATCTACTTCCACACTCTTGACCACAACCGCATTCACAAATATTCATTTCTAACTCCTAAGTTGTTGTTGTAAAGCATTATTAATTATTTCTTTAACATCTGATATTGGCTCTTTATATTCTTCCTTTAACCATCGAATACGTCCCACTGGATGTACATTAGATGCAAAAATATTGTCCATTTCTTGGGAAAGCTCTTCTAACATAAGATATTCTTCCAATCCATCATGAACACCTAATAAAATCCCTTTCATACAGCGTCCCCAATTTTCATCATCATCTTCCCATTCAGCCCATATAGCTAAATCCGCCGGTTTGCCTGAGGGGGATGCCATTACTGATGAAGTAAAGAACTCCCCAACTCCTTGTACTCGTTGCTCACTAAATTGTTCCTTAATTTCTGTGGAACTATACCGTTCTTTAAGGTTTTCTACCGCTACTCCGTAAATAATTCTCCAAATTTGCATACTATTCCTCGTTTCTTATTAACCTAAATCTGGTGTTACAGGCTCTTCCGCATCAAACTGATTACCCTCACTTCTGGGTTTGCGATCAAGTCCTGCCGAATGTTTTATGTTTGTATCATGATGTGGCCTACCACTATGGACATGCATCCTCGCAGGTACATACTTCTCTATATCCAGCACATTACCATTGTGTAATGTTGCTTTATATAATGGAGAATCATTAACATTAAAGATTACATGATCCGCTGTTACTTCATGCATTGCTGGAAAGGCGTATCCTTTATCTGCTAATTGTTTATATAAGGGAACAAACTCAGAGGAGCCCATTTTACTTAAAGTAAGGTTTGGTTCTTGAGCAACGTCCCCGCCAGCATCTTCTTCCGTTTCACTGTCTTCATCTTCAGGCCAGGGGGCAGCAGCGTCTCCAAGATCGCCGCCACCCATAGTAGATTCCATCATAGCTTTCTGTTGTTCAATTGGGTTTAGAGCTTCACCAGAAATTTCGAATTCAACATTATCTATACCCATCTTTCCCGCTTTAATTTCTATATTGAAACCCATTTGGAGAAGCATGTTTGCTACCGATACTCTTTGTTGAGCGAAAGCGATTCTAGTTGCTTCAGCCTTTTCTTCCGGTTGTTTCAATTCTAGAACCCAATCTGTAATACCAAAAGCTTCTAGAAGAGGTGGAAATACTTGTTCATGTAGAATACGTTGATCGCCTTCTACAACCCTAGACATCACTGTTAATTGTTGTGTTTGTGAAGACATACCACCATATGCATCGGGGGAACCCTGCCAAGCAGGAGTAACTCCCCACATTGCGGCAATTCTTTCACGAATTTCTTCTCTAACCGGTAAATAATCCATTTCCTGAAGGGTGTGGAAAAGTCTAACCATATCTACTCTTCCTCTACCCTGTTTCGTACCTACAGCCACCATTGGGATGTAGTTTGGATCATAGCGCATTTTAGCTGCAATGTTATCCCTTTCTCTACGTAAGGATTCAGGATCATCTGTAAATACTAGTAACATAGAGGCAGGCATTCTACGCTCAAAGAAATACCTATAAACGTTTAAGTCCATTCCTCTAATTGTTAAAATCTTGTGCATTAAGGTTAGAAGTGGACTATAACCATAGGTTTCGGAATGATAAAATTTACTTGCGTGAATAACCTCAGAATCTAGAAGGTAGAATGGGTGTGCACGATAATTATATTTATACATGGCCGCTACTAGAGGTCGATCACATTCGCCACAATGTCCAGGGCTTTCTGCAGGCTCGATATCTCGATGGATATAACAAAGCCAGTGAGAGTTTTTAGGTAAGCCTTCAGGACTTAAATCCCATTCCATATAAGCTGGGTTTAAACGTCTAATTTCAATCGGTTTAGAACGTACTGTTCCTTCAGCCCCTTCAATATATTCTTTAACAATATGTAAAAACATATCATCGAGAGAATTTATATCAAACCAAAGAGCTCGTAAAATAGATTCAAAAGACATGTCAAAAACATTTGAATCTGACATAAATTGATCAAAATTCTTCTTTTGGACTAGAGAAGGTTTAATAAGTTCGCCTTCCTCTACCTCCTCTCCTTTTTCCATCGCTGCTTTTTTCCTGGCGGATAGAGATTCTTTACACTCTTCGCATTCTTCGATTGGTGATGTATATTCTGTACTACACAAAGTACATTTAACGGCAAATTTAGGCTTCCATTCGATCCCTCGACGGAAAACCTCATTAATAATATGATTAATTGGGGCGCGTACTTCTTCAGTGTTTTTTGCAAACTCAATTAATTGAAAAACTTGCTGTTGTCGATATTGTAGTTGTTGACTAACATACCCACCGTAAAGTAAATCTAAGCCAAGGGTAGGGGAACGGTATGTATCAGCACCTTCGGCACTTTTCATTAACGATACTGTATTAAACAATTGGTTCATTTGCGCCTGTTGTTTAATAACGCCTGGTAATTCTGGAAGATATTTTTTTAAATCCATTTAATAACCTGTTTTTGCTTCTTAGGCTCCTGAATTATTGATTAGTTCCGCGACTTGTAAATCTAGATTCCCTTTATTACTCATTGTCTCATAAAGATCTAATTTTCGCATACGATATTCATGATCATCAGAAGAATATTGAACCTCTGTTTGACCTTCCAGTAAGACAATATTAGCAATGTTTAAGTCAGCTACTTCTTGTTGTAGTTCTGCAATTGTTTTAAGTAGTTCTTCTTCTCTACTTAGATCAAGCCCTTCATCTGCAATATTAAAAAGGGGCTTTTCTCCATTAGCGGCTGGCATATAATTTTGTACTTCTACTTCATGCATTAAAGCAAGAAATTGACCTTCTTTAAGGATTAGTACGGCATCTGAATCATCCGGAATATCTAAATCATCTGTCAATTGGATGGTCGTCATTTCTGGGTGCCAAGTATCTAAAATACGCCAAATTCCATAATCATCTCGATTTGCTACGTATTGTACTTTTCTTTCTCGTAAACTATTTCCAATTTCAATATTCCCAAAATCTGTGGACATTTTCTTCACCTATTTATAAACTTTTCTTTCTATACTATTATATTATACCTTATATGGGTATATAGATGCAATTTTTAATCGCATTTACCATACCCACAAGATTCACATTCCGCGCAACCACTTCTTTGAATTATTCTTCCATTACATTTTTGACATTTTGGACTCTTTTCTGCCAATTTAAGAGGTTGTTCTTGCATAGAAGCAAATTTATTAATTTCCCTTCCTTCAAAATTCTTCTTCATGCTTTTTGCAACTCCATCTGAAGGAGATAGAACCAATTGACCTTTATGCCAAGCAGGACAACATGTAATACCCGTTAATTGATAAACAATATCCTCGTATGAAATTCCCTTTTGTAAGCTCATCGAAATCAACCTTGCAATTGTTTCAAGAAAGGCTGTATCACACCCACCAGCTTTTCCACCAGTAAGAATCACCTCATGAGGCTTACCATTCCAATTCGTCGTAACCAATAATCTACCGTGTCCAGTATTCCACTTAGAGGTAATTCCTTCTAAATCATCAGGTCGTTCTATATTCCCAGGCTCAGGAAAGTTACTCTCATTAATCCCCCAATCACTTTCAAGCTTTTCCTCTAATTGCCCTATAAGAGCTTCCGTTTTCCCAGTTTCTACAGTTGAAGATAGCACTTCTACCTCTCTAGTACCAGAACGGTACACCGTAACACCTTTGCACTTTAATTGCCACGCCTGAAGATAAATTTCTCGTATTTCGTCTGCAGTAAGATCATTTGGGGCATTAATAGTTTTAGACACCGCATTTGAAGTATGTTTTTGCCACATTGCTTGCATATTAAGGTGCGCTTTTGGCGTAATATTAAGTGCGGTTTGATAGATCTCCGGATCAAGGAACTCTCGAAGTTCTGCTAGTAATGCCTTTGGCTCGTTTTTATGAGTTTCTAATAAATCGAGGCTTACACGGCCACCTTCTTTATCGGAGTCATATTTTCTAACTAAAGCTTCTCTAATACCTTTAGCACAATCCACCATCTTTGTTGTATTTTCTCCAGTATCATCTTTCCAAAGGATATTAGATTCCCACACAAGGTCAAATAGCGGCTCAATACCGGAAGAACAGTCTGCTAATCTACTAATAGTTCCTGTAGGCGCAATAGTAATTACTGATGAGTTTCTTACTGGACGTGCACCTGGAATATTAAAAGCTGAATTTTTCCATTCAGGATATGGGCCATCTTTAATAGCCAAGTTTGCTGAAGCATCCCAAGCACTTGTACTAATTGCGGAACCAATATTATCCGCTTCATTAAGAGCCTCTTGAGAATCATAAGGAATACCAAGAGAAATTAAAGCATCGGCCCATCCCATAATACCAAGACCAATTCTGCGTGTGGCTAAATTAACATCTCTTAACGCTTGAAAGGCAAATTCATTTACATCAATAACACCATTAAGGAAACCAACGGCTGTATGAACTGCTAAATCAAGCCTGGCATAATCCCATTGACCATTAACAACAAACTTAGATAAATTAATAGAGCCTAAGCAACAGCTATTACCATCCTCCAAATACTCCTCACCACAAGGATTACTGGTCATTATATCCCCAAGTTGAGGATTTGGTTGTGTTTCCCAAACACGGTCTATAAAAGCAATACCAGGGTCACCAGTGGCATGTGCTGAATCACATAGCTCTTGCCACAATTCCTTAGCCATTAAAGTCTCTGTAATTAAACCGGTATGGGGATCAATTAAATCCCATTGCAAATCCCCAATAACAGCTTCCATAAAAGCATCAGTAATTTGTACTGAAATATTAAAATTCTGTAAAGAATCAAACCCATCTTTACAGTGAATAAATTCTCGAATATCAGGATGAGATATAATAAGTTGTCCCATATGTGCTCCTCGACGGAAACTTCCCTGTGTAATCATGGAAGCATTATAGGAAATCATTTTAAGTACGTTTACTGGCCCAAGAGCTTGCCCATGAACAGTACCAATATGCGCCCCTTTACTTCGAAGTTTACTTACACCAACGCCAATACCGCCCCCCCATTTTTCAATCATGACAATATCCTTTAATACATCCATGATTGAATTCATATCATCTTCAGGGCTACGGACAAAACAAGCACTCAAACAACCTTTATTTGCTCCCGCATTTACTAAAGTAGGAGAATTAGGATGAAATTCACCAAGAGCCATCATCTTATAATAAGAATCCTCTAAATCAGTTTGTCCATTGGCTACATGCTTGGCTACTCTTAAATACATTTGATCTGGGGTTTCTACTAACTTTCCTTCACTGTCTTTCATTAGGTATCGATCTTCTAAAATTGTAATTATATTGGGGGTTATTCGTTGCTCAGCTAAATTATATTCCATTAAGTTCTCCTATATTATGTATTAATTTGCATTGTGTTGCTTAACTCTGTTTCATCCTCAGAGTTATCAGTATTTAGAGGGGCGGAATTTATCATAGCCATAGTAGCGGTTTCTTCATCCTCATTTAATTTTTGAGAATGGCAAACAATACAAAGCTGATTTTCAAATACCCAACCCACCCCACTATGCTCACAGATTGGGCAAGCAAGTTTACGTTTATCCCCTTCTGCTAAGCCCTCTTCCTTACGTTGGAAATCTAGAGATTCCATTGCTGCTGAATCATCTCCCATACTAACCATGTCTAATAGGTTTCCTACATCTTGGGTGTGTCCTTTTATTGATTCAACGTGAGCAAAAACAGCCATCGCAATTGACCAGAAAGAATCACCATGTCCTGCTGGAGTTTCTGCGGCTGTTAAAGTGTTATCAACACATACAATTTGAGAGCGTTGACGATGATCTACAATTAATTTAAGGTTGCCTTTATTGACATATTCTTCAAATTTAGAAGACATATATCTACGTTGTTTTGGTGTAAAGATAATAGGTTCCCAAACTGAATTTATTTCCCGATCTTCTAACATTGGCATAGTATTATCAAAGAAACCTTTATCGATATCAAAGTTCTCCGCCACTAAGTTTAGGAAATCAGCTTGCGTAGTAAAATCAACCCCATCTAGGAAGGTGCTATTTATTTCAATAAGATCCGGTTTCCCTATTTGGCTTTTAAATACACATAAATGTGATGGATGCCGTTTTTTACCAATATCAAAACCAGCGACTGTTAAATCACTTTTTAGGTCATGATGATAAGCATATGGATCTAAATTTGCTAATTCTATATCTTCAACAGATTTAATTTCTTCAATACTTAAGAAAGCATTAATAGTAGAAACTGGATTTAACATGAACTCAGCAGAGAAAATCTTAGGTCGCTGACTTTCATATTGTTCTAACCACTCCCTACTGCGTATCTCAGGAGCTAAAACATCTCTCCCTGGTACTGGATTAAAGACTGGGAGCACACACGTATCAAACGCATCATCATTTTGAAGATCTGATAATAAGTCATTTGTATCCATTGGTGTTCCCATAACAATAATAGGAGCACCAGGGTTAGGAACAAGCATCGTTTCTTTCATAAAGAAATCTTTTGCTTTTTCTAATTCCCCAGTATTAAGAGGGTTTTCAGCGTCTCTTAATATATCATCCGCAATTAATCCGCCATCGACGTGCATCCCTCGCTTAAAGTTAAACAAGCCTGCTGGAACAATCTCAATATGAATGCCATTAACTAAGTATTTAAAAACACCGTCAGCATCAGACGATCTATCCTTCATTAAAGGATAAAGAACCGGATTATTTCTAATTTCTTTTTTAATTTCTGAAATATGATACCTAGTCATTTTTTCAGTGAAACTGACATAGACTATTTCAGTATCTTTTGTAGCCTTTAAAAGTCGCCACACGGCAAAGCCATGTCCTAGAATAGTACTCTTGTAGTGACCTCTAGGGAGTACGGCAACATAATGCTGTCCTGTTTCCATACATTCTTCTACATCACGACATATTTTTTTTACATGCCATGCTTGAAAATGTTCTGGTTTCTCAAAACCTTGCGACCAAATATCCCGTATAAATTCATAAAAGGTACCAATATGTAACGTTTCTTCATTAATTAGGGTGCTAGCCAGCCTATCAAAAGCGTCTACAAACCCAACTTCGGTTGTTTTTACCATGTGGAAAACACTGTATTAAGTAGCTTTAACTATGCCTTAAAATAGATATAGATAGGCCGACCTATTGTGCCAGCCTATCTATATATTTTACCATAAATTAGCCTAAGATGGAAGCCTTATTCTTTAGAATATTTTTGAAATATTTTACGTAGCTCAAGGCCAATCTTTCTTTTCATATCGTCATCAGTAATAATAGTAGTGATAGCCGATAACACATCATCAATAAACTGTAAATTAATAGTTTCTTTCGCAATTTTACGTTGTCCGTTAATTGCTAATTCAATTGCTTTTGATGCTTCCATAGCAGAGGTAAACTCCATTTCTGGAAGCTCATCAGTACCTTTCTTTAGAATAATTTCTAAAGCTTTTTCATGCTGTTCTTTTTTAGCAACCTGCTCCTCAATTTCTCTACTACGTGTCCTAGAAATAACTTCAACTTCCATGTTTTTAATAACCTCTGGAAGCATATTATTTTCTACCCATTTACGAATAGTAATTTCTTTAGGGAGCCCCTTTTCACCTAAGACAGGAATATATTCCTTACATATCTTTTCATATACTTTGTGTACAGATTGTAATTCTAGGTAAAGTTCAATTGCTCGTAATCTAATCCCCGGTGCGTAAGCCATGTTTTTTCTCATATAAAATAGCTTCGTCTTGTAGCTCTTCTAACTTAGTTATTAAGCCTTCTTCAACTGCTCTATATACCTTCCAATGTACATTATCTGGTGGGTATCCATCCGAATGTTTTTTTATTGCTGCCTTAAATATCTCTATCTCAGACAGCATTTTTTTATATTGTTCCTGTCCTGTTACTTGAGGATGAGAAAGAGGGTCACGAAACTTCATTATTCTTCGCGCTTCATATTATCAGTGTTGAACGTTGTTCCATGAGGGCAAGTGATCGAAAACCCTCCTGGAAACAGTAAATTCCATCCTTCCTTTTCTTCGTTAGGTGAGTCCATAATAAAGATACAACCATCATCTAAAGGAATTTCTACTATATAAGGCATCGCCTCTTTAGGAAGGGTTACTTCAATTATAGGTTTCTTCTCTTCTTCATCAGTAACCATTATCTTATGCCGAAAGCCCCCGCGTCAAAATCAGAATCCTTAGGATCATCATAAACATGGTGTTCAATCTTATCAGGATCAGGCATATGTGGAGTAGTTGTTGTACGGTCAGCGCGTACTCGACAAGAAGTAAATTTTTGTGCTTCTGTTACTTTAATACTAGAACGTATTACTTGTCTAGCCATTCCTACATCCCCACGACCACAGACACCAGTAAAGTAATCATCAGCAAAGGGCTTATGGCCTCTACCCCTATATACTTCATACTTGTAAGGAAGGTCAATATTCCACTTACATTCCTTATCATTGCAATAGAGAAGCTTTGCATTAGCAAATGCTAGCTCTACACACCCCTTTCCTTCAGGATCACAGTGACACGTTACCCCTTCCTTATACCAACACTGTCTTTCTTCTAGTTTAATCTCTTTACTCATCAGTTTCCCTCTACAATTCTTTTATATTTATAAGTTAGTTATCGTATTTAAAAGCCAATTCCAAATGTATTACAATATAATAAACCCTTCTGTACAGGTATACATTCCACTACCAATTTTATTGGTAACAAAGGTATCACTTTGTGGTTCAAATAATTCAGCCGTTCCATCAGAGAATATTACACAATTATAAGCGTGTCCTCCCGAATAGTCAACCACCAATCCAACATTGTTTAGGTGAAACTTCCTATCCATCCTGGCTTTAAAGCTAAAGGCGAAGTTATCGCAGTCATATTTCTCTGCTACATATGTCTTTTCATCTGTCCAATCCCAATTAATAATAGCTTCAAAATCTAGCCTACTACAGGCCCAGTATTTATTATCAAGTCGCTTACGACTCATTCCGGTATGGTTTACCATTTTTCCGGAATGCAACGCCAAATTAATTTCCCCGTTAGTTAACTCTGTATATCCTTCAACCAGTTCAGGAGGTGTTAAATGGTCACATAGGTTTTTAAGTCTATCTGCTATGATTCCCATTTCTTAATAACCTCTTCTAATTCATCTAGCATAGCTAATGCTTCTTGATGATCTTTATTTAAAAGGGCTACATTATTTTGTAATCCTATAATATGGGCATTTAAATCTGCATTTACCAAAATTAATTCCGAGAATTTTTCATTCTCTTCATTGCCAGATATTTCCACCTTGAGGAAAATCTTTTTTAATCTTATAATCAAGTCAAGAAGTTTCTCAACCATTTATAACCCCCATTAAATTTTTAGTAGTTTATTTGCCGTGGTTGCCATCGCTTGTAAGAATGGGGAAGGGGTAATTCGAGCTGGAATTACTCTGCTACCAGTATCCTTATGGCAAATACAATCACATTGGCTTGGAGTGTGTCTACATCTAGTATGTAATGTTTTTATACAAAAGGGTCTTGTCATTATGCGACTTTTCCTCTTTTCTTTTTAGTTACCACGGTTTTCTTCTTTTTTGGTTCCGCTTTTACAGGGATTACATTTATGGTACCATTTAATAATATATATTGATGAAGGGCTAAACAAGCCGCATCTTTGAAGTCCTGTATTTCGAATGGGTGCTTTTTCCATTTAGTTTCAGCAAATTTTGCTATATCTTCTTTGCTTGCATTACCTCTACCAAGAATTGATTTCTTCCAAGTAGTATTAGCATAACTAAAACAATGCACTCCGACATTCAAGGCGGCTATTTCACAAACCACCACTGAACGATCTAGTGCGAAAGACACTTTAATATTATTTAAATATAATGGCTCTTCAATCGCTAGTGTTACATCATCTGCCGTTATTTCTTGAGCATCAATGAAAGCAATGAGCCAATCTTCTACTGCTTCCATCATCAAATGCCCCCGTTCTATATCCTTTTTTTCTGTAACTTCTATTTGTTTTTGTGTATAAATATTTGAGCCTTCATCTAAAACTGAGAAAAATAAAGAATACTTACCCACGTCTACCCCTATAGTAAATTTCATCCTAAACCTATTATTTTTTATACTTGGTCTAATACTATGACTTTACTTGTATTCACTTCTTATTATATCACGTTTTATCGCTTTTGGCAATAGGTATTAAGGGCCATAAAGTTAAATTGTTGTTTTCTTATGGCCCAATTATTCTTTTACACTTGGTCTGAGGATGCCGCTCTAATGGCAATTACTCTGGACACTGTAGCATATTGGGATACATACGCATCCCTCAACCCCTTTATTCGTGTTGCTAAGGCTTCTTTTTCTATTAAGTGTTTCCTTAAAGCGTTTAATTCCTCATTCCCATCTAACGCTTCCCCACGTAAAAAATCTTTAGTTGGTTTCTTTACGCTTGCGGCCACATACTCTTTTTCAGTAAAATACATTGATTGAGATAGTGCAGCCTCGTAAGAAGCTTCTATAGCACCTTTTTCCGATTCAACTTCACCTAATTGTGCTTCTAGATAGCTTTTATACCCACCAAAAAATGAAAGTTGCTCCTCTAAATCCTTATTTGATTTATCTTGTAAATTTTCAAGAGCAATCGTTTCTCTTTCTAGTTTTTCTATTGAAAACTCCGGTACTTTTAACTGCGCTACAAAAACATTAATTCTAGCTTTAACATCATCGGTAAACCTACTCATCGTCTTCGACTCCTCGGCAATTACACCAATTCGGATGATTTGGGCCATCCACTGACTTCAGTGTTGGCATCTTCTTTGTACTCATAATTCTTTCAGCCCTATCTATAACCAGTTGCCAAGCGGCAGGATCTTTATCTATTTGAAACATTTTCACTTTTTGAGTATCTTTATTTTCATATAATACAATTCCGAATGGATAATCTAGCATATTTAAATAAGATTGCAATTGAATTTCATGTTCTGGTTTTGGGGTACTCAAGCCATCAAAACCTCGACTATTAATAGTTTTTAATTCTACTACAAAACGTTTAATGCCTGCTTTAGCTGACGTTAGTATAAAATCAGCCCGTCCACTGATGGGAGGATTTTCATTTGTTGCCCTAACTTCACGCTCTATATACATTATACCATGTTCAAAGTACTTTGTATATCTCTCTTCTGCGGCACTTCCATGATCAAAAATACGTTGCTTTACTTGATCTATATCTTCGTCTGGTAATAATCTATTCCAATGCAACCATAAATAACGATCACAAGGATTACCTATTGCCGAACAGTGAAATGATTGAACCCCACTTGATACGTGAGGATTTACATTTGCTGTCTTATAAATACCTTCTTCAAGCTGATCAGCAAACCATAAAAGACCCTTATCTCTTGAATACCTACTTTTTTTTGCTTGGGTTTCCAAAGGTTTTGGGTGGGTCTTCGATAATAGTTGCATTAAGCTTGATTCTTGTTTTTCTGGCATAAAAAGTTTTGTAACTCCGAATAAATTTCTGGTTTTGTTTGTCCTTTAATATGGAATATTTCTTCAACCCCCATTTCAAGTAAGGCGGCATCCCTATCTCGATCAGCTTGTAAAAAATGCCCAAAAACACCATCGGCCTCAACCACAATAGTATCTTCCACTAGGAAGTCTACATAATATTTCCCAATTTGTCTTTGTTCATGATACCGTAAGCCCATTGCATCGAGACATTCACCAACTATTATTTCTTGTTTTGTAAAATCTGAATCAGGCATTTATTTCATCACAATAAAACGTTCATCTAATAAATATTTTTCCATTAGTGGCTTAACATCTTTCCACTTTAATTGCCCATTACTACACCCTAATTGAGGGAGATATACTTCTTCTTGAATGATACTCATTAAGAAAGAAAGGTCGTGACAAGATTTTATAATTAGATTTACATCACTCGGTTTTCTCCATTCATATTTAGTAGGAATAGTGATTATTTTATGTTTATTCCATACGGTAACCGTAGATAAATCTTCCTTATAATGTCCCAATTCAAAGGGAAGTGAGGGAATTCTTTTTTTTGCTTCTTTCGCAATTCCAGCCCCCATTATGGCTTCCCCTTTCTTATTGAGCTCACAATTAGTCGTTATCCCAATATAGTATCCTTCTTCCCACTTATCCCATATATTCCCCGCAATTATTTTCATTGATAAGAGTTCTCTCCGGTAGGTGATACTGCTGTAGTATTTTCTTCCTCTGGAATAAGTTCAGCAAAGGATTTATCTTTATTATTTATTTGTTCAGTTAGTTTATTAAATGCGTCTGGATTCTGTACATAATACTCTTTCACACTACCCATTCCTTGAAAGCTCTCGTCAGTGTCAGGAATCGAATACCATGAACCACTTTTAGAAACAAGATCATGGCTTATAGCTTCTCTAATATAGGTTTCAATTATATCAAAACCGCCACCAAACTTGAAAGGTACAATACAGTCCCCTTGGTGAACACTATTTATTTTGGCTTTCCGATTACGAATTTGTACATCAAAACCAACTTTAACATCCTTCTCTGTAATCCAACCATTACGTCTTACTTCTAAAACTAGATGCGAGAAAAATCCTTGTCCTTGTCCTCCAGGCATACGTTGTAAGAAGTCAATAGGCCCAATACCCGCCCTCATTTGATTAATGAAAATAACTGCACTACCGTGCTTAAGGTGCGGAATGATACGCGGAAGAGAGCGATTCATAAAACGTGCTTGCCAGGCCATAGGATTATGGTCGTAATCTTCTTCCGTAATTGCTTTGGGAACGAGTCCGGCAATACTATCAAGAACAATTAAGTCCACTCTATCAATCATAAGACTTTCCATTAGATCAAATGCTTCTTCACCATTAGGTGGTTGGACAACAAGAATCTTGTCAACATCAATTCCACATTTTTCGGCCCATTCTGCGTCCCAAGACATTTCTGCATCGATCCACACAACAGAGCCACCAGTTTTTTGTATTTGTACTACTGCTTGCATTGCTAAATATGATTTACCGGCATTTGATGCACCAGCAAAAATACTTAACCTTTTCTTAGGTACTCCACCACCAAGCATTTTATCTAGAGCTGGAATACCAAAAGGAATGCGTTCATACAGAAAAAGTTCAGAGTTTCCGAAATCTAAACTGCCGGAATGTTTTTTAATTAATTCATCAATAGTCGCTTTATGTTCACTTTTTATTTTAGTAGTTTTTCCTTTTGCCATGTTATGCCACCACGCGAATATTTTCTGTAGCTTCAGTGAGGGCTTCCCGTACTTGATTCTCAAGTCTATTTTTTAGAGAACCATAGACTTTATCCTGAGCCTCATTAGCTTCTCTAATCTGATTTTCGATATCTTGTTCTGTATCAATTCCTTCAAGTTTGATTACAATTTTTGCCCATGCGTCATTCGGCATTCTAAATGTGGCCGACATTTCTTGTGATATTAATGACATATTATTTTATTCCTCCTAAATAATTCTCTATGATTTGATCCCCATCTATTTCTACTATTTTGTGAATAATTCCATTAGCTTTTAAATAATCAAGACCATCGGTATCGGCATAAACTGACGATGTAACCACAGCCTTAATTAAGGAATTTTCTACAATAGCTTCCGCACAAGGAAGGCACGGTGTTACCGTAACATACGCTGTTAATGCACTATTTGCTTCATCTAATTGTTGTAAAGCATTAATCTCTGCATGGACAGCATAACAATACTCCAGCATCGTGCCAGATGGAGCCTCTGCGCCAGGACAAGGGGAGTCTAAGCAGTGGGGTGTACCAGAAGGCACTCCATTGTATCCCGTACTACGAATGTGCTTCTGATCATTAACTAGGATACATCCCACCCGTCTTCGAGAGCATGTAGCTCTCATTCCTACAACATGAGCTAAAAAGAGAAAGTATTCATCTGGATTCTCTAATCTTTGTGTCACCCGTCTCATTTTTTACTCCGCTTTATGTGCCCAAGAAGGGTGCACTAATTCTGCATCTACTTCCATTGGGATACCTAAATTATTTTGCTCAAGGAAGGTTGAGATATTTCCCATGTAGTAATCAAGTTTATCTTCTCTAATTTCACAAAGAATCTCATCATGAATCTGAAGAAGCATTCTACATTCCTCACGTCTCCCTTCTAGTTTTTTATCTAATTCTATCATCTTCTCAGTTAGAAGGTCAGCACTACTACCTTGAATTAAGTAGTTAACTAACTTATATTCTTCCCCATCAGGGGCTGAATACCGTCTCCCAAATAAATTGGTGACAAACTTATTCCTTCTTCCCCGCTTACGGACTTCACTAATAAACTCTTCCGATCCTAAAATCTCTGCGAAATAAATTCGTCGATATTCTTTAGTATCTTCAAGAGACATATTTAAAGTCCCTGAAAGCCTCGCTAACCCAATACCGAAAATTAAGCCAAAGGTAATACCTTTTGCCAACTGACGGAAGTATTTGAATTGAGGATGTTCTTCATCCACTTTGAAAGCAATTTTAGCGGCTTCAGTATGAAAATCGAAACCTGTTTTCTTCATCATTTCAAAAATAGCTGGGTTATTAATATAGGCTAAGAATACCCGTACTTCCATTTGAGAATAGTCAAAGGAAACAAACCGATAACCAGGGCGTGGAACAAACATACGTCTAATGGAGATAAAATCTTCCGAATCATCCGTAAAGTCTGTCTCTTTATCCCGAGCCCAAGCCCTTCGAGCATTGGGAGGGATAATAATTGATTTCCCTTTAGAGGCTTGGAAACCACCTTGAACTCGTTTAATAGATGCCTCAATTTCCTCTTCAGTTAAGGTTACATCATCTACGGCGATTAAGCCACGAGGGATAGTCTGTACAGCGGGTTCAGCAGAAGAAAGCCTACCCGTTATCGTTCCATAATTCTTATAAAAAGTATGTATAACTTCATTAGCTAAGAAGGGTTCTAAATAAGTGTTTCTCCGTTTTTCTAAAGTGCGGAATTCACTTATCATCCCACCTAAAGGGTGGTCAACTTGTGCTAGCGAAATGACATCCCAAGAATCATTACCTTTTTCTGTTTGTTGGGGGCATGATATGTCAAGCTTAGCAAACATTTCCCCAATTTGTTTGGGGCTACTAATTAGGAACTCCTCTCCAGCATCTTTATAGATTTGTTGTTCTAAAACTTCTCTACGAGCAATGATTTTTTGATTGGCCCATTTACCGTAAGTATGGTCAACAGCAATACCTGTTTTTTCCATCCGTAATAGAACTTTAGTAAACTCTTGTTGAGTTTTCCAAACCTCTTCTTGCTTAGTTTTAATAATTTTTAGCTCTCTATCCGCACGTTCTTTACGTGTCCAAAAGGTATCTTCTTCACAATATGGCCCAATAAGGGAAATGGGAGCTAGAGCGTAGTTCTTTTTGTATTTATTTTTCCGCAATTCAATATCTGTGTTTCGATCATAATCTCCTGATCTAGGGCCATAATCTCGATCAATTGTAGGAGTTAAACCTAAGGCTGTATATTGTCCCATTTCGGTCATTCGTACAAGCACCATTACATCCACTAAATTAATAGGCCAGGGAATAAGCCCTTCAAGCATCATCATATGAAGATCGAACTTAAAGTTATATCCAACAAGCTCTTCCATTTGATTTAATATAGAAATTAATTTTGTAAGATGAGATTCAGGTAGGTTTTCAGACCCTGGGTATAAATGCCGAAAGGGGAAGTAGAATTCAGTTTCTGCGTCAGTGCTGATACCTACACTAAACAATCTATTTCCATTATGTGGATCTAGACCATCAGTTTCAACATCAGCTACTACAGAAGTACAAGCGGCTACTGTGGCTATTGCTTCTTCAAAGTTTTGCTCCGTTACAATCATTCATTACACCGGAGTATTCATAGCCGTTGTAGGCCATGAAGGGAGTTCATTCATATGACGTTCAAGGATATCAAAAGTACTTAATTGGGAATATTCCCAATCAAATACAGTATAAGGTTGTTGTAGAACTGTTAGTACACGCTTGTAATCTTGTAACAAGTCGTAGTGTTGCTCTGACGTAGAAAGTTGTTCTCTATCATCAAAATTAGGTGCTTGATTAGTACATAAAATAATGAGGGGCTTGTATAACTTAGTTAAAGCATTTAAGATATGTATTTCTTGGTACGAGTATTTTGATGTTTCTTCTTTTCGAACTATCTTAGCATACGGAATGTCACAGAAAAACCAACGATCAAATACTGTTACACCTAAGGTACTAGGAACCGCCAACCAATTATAATACTCTTCAAATTCAGTATGTTGGGTACAATGAATGGAATTTAAAACATTTCCTGATTCATTTATAAGTTGTTTTGCTAATGTGGATTTACCAGTATTATCTGGCCCTAACAGGATTATCATCTTCCTTTGCCCTCGACTTTTTTACTTCTTTGTGCACTTTTACGTAATGCTTCCCCAAAGCTTGGGGACTCCCACAGCCATAAGTACATTTCGTATACTTACATTTGTGGGAAGTCCTTTTATTGAGTATTTCTCTAGTGGTATCTGGAATATGTATATCCCACGTATCCACCACTAGAGAAACATCATCATCTTTGAAGTATGCAACACAACCGAAGGTACCTATTTTAGTTAGAGTGCAGGGGTATTTCCCCTTCCACAAATATGTAAGTTTACGCTCTAAAAAGTAAGAATGCTCTTCGTATTTTTTTGCCCATACATCAGTTTCCACTCTTAGAAATCGAAGGGAGCAGTTTTACCTGTGCTTTCAGTTACAGAATCTTCTTCCTCACTGTCTAAAGTGACAGAATCTTCTACAATTGCATTCTTAGCAGTTTCCCGTTCCATGAAATAATCATTTAATCCTGCTAGTTCTTCAACACCCACACCAATCTCCTTCCAATTGATAGTGGGCTCATTAACAGTCTTTAGGCCCCAAACTGTCTCTCGTCCTAAACCGCTTCTTGATACACGAACAGCCTTTTTGTTTAGGCCCTTCTCTTCATAGGAGATATCAAGTAATAGCTTCCAATACATATCGGTCTTACCGAAAGGTAGAGAGATAATACGAAAATCATTAATTTCTTGTTCCCACATAGTTTCGCCTGAGGCGGTTTGAACCTGTTCCCAATTGTCAGTGCTTTGGGGCTTGCTTTGGACACGTCTGTTGTAGACATAGGCCCAAAATGCAAAGCGATATTGCTTATAAACACCTCGATCACAATGGCTACATTCTCCTGTAACCGCAAGGGTACAAAAGTAAAAACGGAATCCTTTATCAGTTGGGCTAGTTGGGGTTACTGTCTCGTTGTGTACGTGATAGTCGAGTAGGAGGGTTTCTGTGTCTGCTTCTTTGGTATCTCCACTAGGTACGATTGCCATGTTAGCAAGATCTCCATCCCCTTGAAAAAAGAGTTCCTTTCCACCAGCGTTACTAGTGTTTCGCTTAAAATCCTCTCTTCTCGTTTGTGCGCGTTCTCCGATTTCTTGTAAGTTGGGCATAATATAAAACCTCTAAAAAATAAAATTATTATAACAAATTAAAATATACGTAATTAAACGAATTTTTAAAAATATAACCGTGAATTAATGGCCTCTTTCAAAACCTCTGGAATCTTTACCTCTTGTACATCTTTAAAACCCTGGGGGAGATTCACTACGCTTATTATATACCTTTTTTCTAACTGTGTCAAGGCTTTTTTAGCCATTTCTGTGCCCCGTTCATCAGTATCTAAGCACAGTATAATTTCTTTAAGCCTTGGCAGACTTTTTAAAAGATTAATGTGATGTGATGTAATTGTTACACCAAAAAGAGCAACTGCAGGAAATCCGTGTTGGTCTAACCATATAGTATCTAAAGCCCCTTCAGTAATACAAAGGGTTTCTACCTCGTTCTCTAGTTGATTAAAACCAAATAAAACTCTACTTTTCTGAAAAGCCGCCGGTATATGATACTTTGGTTTAACTCCTTCTGGTTGCCTTCGATTCTCGGATACAAACCTACCCAGTTCATCATACACAGGGATTACCAAAGCCCCAGTAAAGAGGTCTAAACCACATCCCCATCGTTTGAGTACTTTAGGCGTAAAGCCCCTCTCTAAAGCGATTGCGGGAACCCGAGAAGTGTCATAGGTTTGTTCTATGACAGGTAATGGCAATAAGGCTTCCTTTTTTTGTGATGCAGTAAATTCAGGAAACAGGTTTAAATTTTCCAAATCATTTGGAAGTATGAAACTTAATTGTTCAGCCTCAAATAGAGGAATATTTAAGTATTTCGCCAAAAATGCGGCAATCTTACCACCGCCGCAACCTGCTTGACATATCCAAACCCCCTTTACAGTGTTTATAGATAAAGAAGGGGACTTATCATTATGCCAAGGACATACAATATTAAACTCTGTTTTATTGCTAGGGATATCTATTCCTGCTTCTAATAAAGCTATGCCCCAATCTCTATCCATTTTTACCTATCCTTAAACGCATCTGTTTCTGCAAAAATTCCTCTATCTCCATCGAACTGAACAATAACTGAATCTTCTTTTGGATACGGCTTGCCCCTAAATTTCTGAAAACTCACTACACGCTTATTCTCTTCATCTTCAAGTAAGCACATTGATAACGCCGCATCAGAGAAACGAATTAAAGCATCTCCACCCGACACTTCAGATGATTGTGGTGGGCGAAAAACATCTGCCGCTGCACGGTTAGCTTGATGTGCCACTAAGCCTGCAATCTTCATCGAGGTACAAAGAGATTTAACTTGCGCATATAAAATGCTTAATTTTTCCCATTGCGCACTATATTTTTCATTACGCCCTAAATTAATTAACTCCATGCCATCAATAATTAATAGGTCGGGTTGATGCCTTCTAGCTAGCGAGGCGATACCTGGGAAATTTATATTTGCATTTTCCATATGATCGCAAATTAACACACTTCTATTTGAATTATCGGAAAGAAACTCAGCATATTCTTTTTGATCAATTGGGTTTCCTGCAATTAAATTCGTAAGGGAGAAACTATGTTGTTGCATTCGTCCAACAACTACATCTAAACGAAGTGAAATTTGATCTTCAGGCATTTCTGGAGTTATAAATAATACCTTGTACCCGTGTGACATGGCAATTGCCGCTGTTTTAATAAGGTA
>Ga0114999_10002966_pt1 | contig 21771 bp, 20 predicted proteins | sample ArcticOcean_MG_C_3_FD_89820 | JGI IMG/M metagenome (GOLD analysis project Ga0114999, IMG submission 89820) | Marine microbial communities from western Arctic Ocean - ArcticOcean_MG_CB8_126 | ecosystem: Environmental > Aquatic > Marine > Oceanic | place: Arctic Ocean: Canada Basin | collected...
GAGCGTCGATGATCGGCCCTTCGCTGGTGCCGGGATTGCCGAATATGTACTCGACTCCCTCAGCCTTGAGCATCTCCAGCAGTGCTTTTTTTCCGGTCATCAATGTGGACATTTTCGACTCCGTGTTTTCGGAATATAGTGAGGTCTTTAATAGCCCGCACATCCGATGGTGCGAGGTCGGACGAGCGCATGATACGACGGTCGCTCATTTTCGCCACCCCCTGCCGCTCCCGGGGTAGACTCTGGCCGTCCCATAACCAGCCACTACTTGAGGAGGCCCGCTTGGCCGTCACGCATTTCAAGATCACGAGTCGTCGCCCACTGGCAAACGGTCAGGAATTCGGCGACGTAGGGCAGTACGAAGAGATCGTTGGAATTCTACGTTACGCGGTCGACCCGGCCCACGAGGCCAACTCGCGTATTACGGACATCGATCTATCGCCACGCAACGCCGACGGGCTGGTCGAGTTCGCTGCGGACGTCCACATCATGCGGCCCGTAGACGCGTATAAAGGTCGTAAAACAATTGTTTACGACGTGCTGAATCGCGGCAACAAGGTCATGTTGGGCCAGTTCAACAGTGCGAAGGCGGCACTGCCGGTTCCCGGCGAACACCCGCCAACCGAAGTCGGCAACGGCTTCTTGATGCGACAGGGCTACACGGCCGTCTGGTGCGGCTGGTCGACGGACGCACCGCGACTTTCAGGTCGAATGAAGCTGTACGCGCCGGATGCTGTCGACCGCGGCATGCCGATAACCGGAAAGATCTTCTCCCAGTTCCAGCCCCAGACCCGGGTCAAGCACCTGAGGTTGGCTGACCGATTCCACACACCCCACGCCGCCGCCGACACGCTGGATCCGGACGCACTACTGACGGTACGTGACCAGCCCGATCTCGAGCCACGCGTGATCCCTCGTGACCAGTGGAGTTTTGCGCTTGACGACCACGGGCAAGCGGTCGAGGACGCCAACTTCCTCTATATGGCAGACGGCTTCGAGCCGGGCAAGATGTACCAACTCACCTACACGACCATCGGTGCGCCGGTCGTCGGACTCGGCTACATCGCCATGCGAGATGCCGTGTCTTTCCTGAAGTACGGCGGGACTGATGACGGCAACCCGACCGCTGGGGAGGTCGACCGTGCGATCGCTTTCGGCGTCTCACAGAGCGCTAGATTCCTGCGGCACTACCTGTTCATGGACTTCAACCAGGATGAGCACGGGCGCGAAGTATTCGAAGGTGTCCTTCCGCACGTCGGAGGCGGCATGCGGGGCGAGTTCAACCAGCGATTCGGTCAGCCGTCCAAGGACCTGCCTTCCGTCATCGCTCAGATGTTCCCGTTCAGCGCGTCGCCATCAATCGACCCTGTCAGCGAGGAGACCGGCGGAGTCCTGGACCGGATGTCGGAACGTGGTTCCAACACGAAGACTTTTTTCACCAACACGGGTGCCGAGTACTGGCGTGGCGATGCGTCCCTCATCCACATCGACCCATCAGGCCGATTGGACATCGAGGACCATCCCTCAACCCGGGCATATCATTTCTCGGCGACGATGCACGGCCCCGGCATATGGCCCCCGACGGACACCCAGGAAACAGACGGCATGCGCGGCCAGAACCTGCTGAACTCGGTCGACTACACGCCATTCATGCGAGCCTTGTTGGTTCGATTAGATGAGTGGATTTCAGAGGACACCCCGCCGCCTCCAAGCAAGCACCCGCGTGTGGACGACGGCACCGCCGTTCCCGCGGCGTCGCTGGCACGTGCTTTCGAGGGGATGCCGGTGAAGTTCCCGGCGCACGTTCCGGTGCCGAAGCGACTTGATTTCGGGGTCGACCCCAATCGAGAGCGCACGCTCAATCTGCCGCCAACCCCTTCAGAGGCTTACGGCTCTCTGGTGTCGGATGTGGATGACGACGGCAACGAGATCGGCGGCATCACGCACCCGGATGTGTCGGTGCCTCTGGCGACCTCAACACCCTGGAATCTGCGCCACCCGGACGTAGGCGCGCCGGACCAGATCATGGGACTGACCGGCGGACCACGAGGTTCGACGCTCCCTTTCGCGCGAAACGCAGAAGAGCGTGCATTCAACAACGACCGTCGGCCTTCGATCGCCGAACGTTACCCATCAAAGGACCAGTACCTGGGTCTCGTAAAAGTGCATGCCGATGCGCTGGTGGCAGACCGCTACATGCTGCAAGAGGACGTCGAGCGAGTGGTCACACAGGCTGGGGTCCGGTGGGACTGGTTCACCAACGGGCGAGGTGGCTAGATTTCGACAACCCACACCAAGTCGCCCTCGAACCCATGCTGAGGCTCAAGTGCACACCCATCTTGAGGCTCTCAATGGATCCGTCACACAACAACCCTCCCCCCTCCCCTACTACATTAGGAGGGGAGGGAGGGTGAAGAGAAAGCCTCGTCCCTGGTATAGAGGAGGTCTGGAAGTTGGGCCGCGATGCGACAACAACACCCAAAGCCCCATCAACACAAGGAAAACAGATGCCAGTAACCGGCTTCGAGATCACGCTCAGGCGACCCGTCGACAACGGCCGAGAGTTCGGCGATGTGGGCGCGTATGAAGAGATCATGGGCACACTCAAGTTCGCCGTCGATCCCGAGCACCCGGCGAATGAGCGAATCACGGATATCAAGCTGGCCCCAAGAAACGCCGACGGGATGGTCGAGTTCGAGTCGGACCTTGTGATCGTTTCTCCGGTGGACCCGTCACGCGGCAACGGCCGAATGTTGCTCGATGTTGTGAACCGAGGGAACCGCGTCTCGGTGCCCATGTTCAACCTCGGCGTTCGCCCCCTGTTTGGCGGCGTCCATGCGGAAGAGCCAAACCCGGAGGTAGACCCCGACAACGGTTTCCTGATGCGGCACGGCTACTCCATCATCTCCTGCGGCTGGCAGAACGACCTGCCGCCGTTCGACGGCCTGATCGGCATGCGCTGCCAGGACGCCATCAATCCGGACGGCTCCCCCATCACCGGCCGCATCTGGTCCCAGCTACAAACCGGCAAAGACGTCCCAAGCCTCATGCTGTCCGACCGCGATCACCGCCCGTATGCAGCGGTCGATATGGACGAGCCGGGCGCAACCCTGACGGTCCGAGACATGCCGGACCTTCCTCCAGTAGCCATTGATCGGGACAAGTGGCGCTTTGGTCAGATAGACGAGAACGGAGAATACATCGCGGACTCCAACTACGTCTCGCTGGACGGCGGTTTCGACAAGGGCGGGCTATATCAGATCGCCTACACCACCTCCGGGGCGCGCGTACTCGGCCTGGGCTTCGCCGCACTGCGCGACTGCTCAAGCTGGGTGAAGCACGGTGGAGCCGAGCTAGGCAACCCGCTGTCCCGTGCGATCGACTACGCCTTCTCGTACGGCATTTCGCAGACCGGCCGCATGATGCGGACCTTCATCTACGACGACCTGAACCAGGACGAGGAGGGCCGTGAGGCGCTGGACGGCATCATCTCCAACGTGGCCGGCGGCATGCGGGGCGAGTTCAACCAGCGTTTTGGCCAGAACTCCAAGGACCGCAACAACATGATGGTCCACCTGTTCCCGTTCTCAGATAAGCCTCAGACCGACCCCGAGACCGAGGAGTCGGGGTCGATGCTGGGTCGGTTCGATGAGCGAGCCTCGCAGACGCGCGTGTTCTTCACCAACTCGTCCGCCGAGTACCACCGCGGCGACGCGTCTTTGCTGCACACCAATGTCGAGGGCACCCGAGATGTTGAGCACGGCGAGAATGTGCGGATCTACCACTTCGGCAGCACGCAGCACGGGCTAGGCGTGTGGCCGCCGACCAACTACAACGACATGATGGCCGAGGGCGGTCAGAACTCGCTCAACGAGATCGACTACTCCCCTGCCCTGCGTGGTGCGCTGGTGAATCTGGATAGATGGGTCACCGAGGGCGTGGCCGCGCCGCCAAGCAATCACCCTCGATTGGACGACGGAAGTGCCGTGCCGCCACATGAGCTTGCGCCCATTTTCGAGCGCATCCCCGGCTCGCACACGCCGGACCGATGGGCGCTGCCGCGTCGACTTGATTTCGGGCGAGACCCCAACATCAACCAGACGCACACGCTCCCGGCGATTCCAGGAAATGCATTCGGGTCGCTGGTCTCGGCGGTGGACGCCGACGGCAACGAGATAGCCGGGATTCGAATGCCCGAGGTCACGGTCCCGCTCGCCACGCACACCGGCTGGAACCTGCGTCACCCGGACAACGGCGGCGCACGCCAGCTCTTCATGTTCATGGGATCAACGATCCCGTTTGCGAAGACACGATCCGAGCGAGAGGCGTCGGGCGACCCAAGACTCTCGATAGAAGAACGCTACCCGTCAAAAGACGCCTACCTGTCGCAGATACGCGAAGCCGCAACAGCAGTAGCAGAAGAGGGCTACGTCCTACCAGAGGACATCGACGACCTGGTCACCCACGCCGGAGTCCGCTGGGACCACTACACAAGCGGGCGTGGTGGGTAGCGCTATCGTAGTGAAACCAGAAAGCCACGCCTGATTTACTCCACGCTCTCGAGCCATACATCGACCTCTGCTCCCCTACTTTGGCAACCCAAATAGGGGAATCGCGTTTACAGCGATTTCTTAGCTTCCATATCGCACCGATAATGAACTCAAAATAGGGTTCCCTTTTTGACGCACAACTTGGTCGGCGTTGCGCTCATCGGATCTGCCAGCCCCATCCTGTCAGTTGACGAATGACGGCGACCATAGCTAACCAAAAAAACATATCTCCGCCCCACCGTCGCGGCCGCATTGCGTTGTAGAAGGCTCTCATTACCGTTCCTTTATTTGACACATGCGATACTCCTTACATGCCCGATCAGATTGAGCACCCCGAGACCACCAGCGAACGCATCCTTAGGATTGCGACCGAACGCGACTACTTATCCAAGGTGATGACGCTCTCCGCGACCCTGCTCGGACTTTCGAGTCTTTTCTTCCTGGCTGAAAGCTCTTTCATCAACCCGAACTACCTAAAGTTCGCCGTCATCCTTATCACGTCGCTCACGTCGGGACGCAACCTGCATCACTTAGGCGTACTCTGTGGTCGGATTACTCTGCCGCCAACGTACTGCCACCATACATAAGGAACGCTAAATGCCGGTAAATCGTTTCGATGTGAAGTTCACCCGCCCTCTTGCCAATCGAAAGTCGTGGGGCGACGTTGGGCCATATGAAGAACTGCGCGGCAGGCTGCACTTCTCGATCGATCCCGAACACTCGGCAAACGAACGCATCACGGACGTGGAGCTTGCGCCCCGCAACGCAAATGGGCGCGTCGAGTTCTCGGCAGACGTTTCGATCCTACTGCCGGTGGATCGCAGCAAGGCGAGCGGTCGGATGATGCTGGACGTGGTGAACCGAGGAAATCGGGTCGCGCTCCCCAATTTCAACCGTGCGACCCGGCCCAATATCGACGCCGACACGCCCATCGACATCGAGGTCGATGCCGGTGATGGCTACCTCATGCGCCACGGCTACGTCGTCATCGCGTGCGGCTGGCAGAAGGACGCGCCGGACTACCCGGCCCTGATCACGCTGGATAGCCCGGACGGTGTGGACCCGAACGCTAATCCGATCTCAGGACGCATCTACTCGCAGCTCCAGTCGCCGACCGATACCCACAACTTCCTGCTCTCCGACAAAGGCCATCGCGCATACCCCGCAGCCGATATGTACGAGCCGAGCGCATCGATGTCGGTGCGTGACGAGCCAGACGGCGAACCGACGCCGGTCGCACGAGATTCGTGGCGCTTCGGACGAATCGACGACGACGGTAAATACGTCGACGACCCCGACTACATCTGCTCTGAGACCATGTTCGAGAAGGGCCGTCTCTACCAGGTCATCTACAACACGGTTGGAGCACGGGTGCTGGGCCTCAGCTTCGCAGCGCTCAGGGACGCCACATCCTGGATCAAGCACGGCACACCAGAACTGGCGTCGCCCGTCCCCGGGATCAAGCACGCTTACGGGTACGGTCGTTCGCAAACCGGTCGCTACCTGCGCACATACCTATACAACGATCTGAACCTGGACGAGGACGGTCGTGAGGCGCTGGACGGCGTAATCGCAAACGTCGCAGGCGGCATGCGGGGCGAGTTCAACCAGCGATTTGGGCAGAACTCCAAAGACCGCAATAACATGCTTACCCAGCTTTTCCCGTTCGCCAGTGTGCAGACCACCGACCCCGAGAACGAAGAGATCGGTTCGATGCACGCGCGTCTTGATGAGCGCGGCAGTAACACCAAAGTCTTCTATACAAACACTTCTGCCGAGTACCACCGCGGTGACGCATCGTTGCTACACACCGACCCGGACGGCAGGTGGGATGTAGACCCGGGCTCAAATACCCGGGTTTATCACTTCACCGGCACCGAGCACGGGCTGGGTATGTGGCCGCCGACCAATGTCGCAGCGGCGGGTGAAGAGGGGCAGGATCGCTCCCAGAATCTGCGTAACATCATCGACTACACGCCGCTGTTGCGGGCCTGTCTCGCAAACATGGATGCGTGGGTGGTGGACGGTGTCGAGCCACCGGCAAGTCGTCATCCACGGTTGGACGACGGCACGGCGGTTCCGACGGCACAGCCGGCCAGGGTGTTCGACAAGATCCCCGGCGCAAATTACCCGGGACGTCACGCCGATCCGAAGCGACGTGACTTCGGGCTGATGGAGTCACGCGAGCAGGTGACCACCTTCCCGCCGCAAGTAGGCAAGGTGTTTGGCTCACTGGTGTCCGCCGTTAACCCCGACGGCAACGAGGTCGCAGGGGTGATGCTTCCGGAGATCGCCGTTCCGATTGCCGCAACGACCGGCTGGACGCTTCGGCATCCTGAGGTCGGTGGCGAAACCCAGTTACTGGTTTTCGCAGGCGGCACGGTGCCGTTTGCAGCTACGAGCGAACAACGACGAAAGAACGGCGATCCACGACCGTCTATCGAAGAGCGTTACGCGTCAAAGGACGCTTATCTCGATCAGGTGCGGGCCGCGGGCGTGGCCCTTGTGGCAGAACGTCATCTTCTGGAAGAGGACATCGAAGTATCGGTGTCGCAGGCTGCAAAGTTCTGGGACTGGTTCACTAAATAACGCCCGTTGAATCGGGTGAATGGGAGGGAATTGGCATGTGGACGACGACCACACGTACGATGATTTTTTTACCGTGTTACGCACCTACACAGAACGATTCAAGTTCAGCGCAGCGACAACTGCCAACTTCATCGCAGTCGCTGAGGAAATCAGCCAGCAGGATCTGACCGAGTTCTTCGACAATTGGGTATATTCTGAAGCCGCTCCGACCCCGTGATGACATAGATCGCCAGTTCAGACCCCGGAGAGGCCAGCATCAGCACGACAAAGCTTGATTCAGCAGACGTCCTCATCGTCGGCGGCGGAATCATCGTCTGCCTCACATGGTCCGAAAACGCCTGAGCGACACAGTAGTGGGCGCATCGAGCGATTTCGTAGGGTTCGACCGGACAATCACCTCATCCGCTCGAGACGAACTTCTCATCAGCGCCGCCCTAATGTCACGCCGAGTAGAGACGGCCCGAATCTCCGGTCAAACGGCATGTTTACGGCCTGTGTCAGACGATGTTCGACCTTACGTAGGGCCTATACCGGGTTGGGATCGGGTATACATCGCTTCCGGACATGGGGGGCATGGAATCCACTACGGCCCGGTTACCGCCGTCGCCATCGCTGGCATGATCGCCAACGGTGCATCGAAATACGACATTACGGGACTGGGCCCGGCGCGGGCAAGTACGACGACCGCATAATCACGAGATACGGACTACGGCTCGCCTAAAATCTCTTGGACAAACCTGTGAGTGTTAACTAATTGGTGAACGCCCAACCTGCGGACGTCGTCATTATTGGCGGCGGAATCATCGGCTGCCTCACCGCTTACTACCTGACGCGACACGGCCTGAAGCCTGTCGTGATCGAGGCCGACGGCATCGCTAGCGGCGCGTCCGGAACATCGGCCGGTTGGCTCACGCCGTACTCGCACGTGAACGACGCGGCCATGATCGCCCTCTCCCCCGCCACTTTGAATCTGCATGCCGAACTTGCGGAGACCCTTCCGGCTCTCACCGGAATCGACCACGGATATCGGCCCGGCCCCTACCTCCGATGCGCTATCTCCGAGGCCGGAATCTCAGAACTTAAAGAATTCCAATCGCAGCGCGCCTCCGAGGGTGTTTCGATGGAGTGGCTTTCGGGAGAGGACGCCAGCGCAATGAGCCCGTGGATAACGGCGGGCGTGGTCGCCGGACTGCGTAGCGACAACGAACCGACGGTCGACTCGTACCGGCTTACCATCTCGGCGCTTCAGGCCGCAGAGATGGGCGGCGCGTCCATGTTGACCGGGAAGGTGATCGGACTGTCGTCATCGTCCGAAGGCGTGGCGTCCGGCGTACGGCTTGAAGACGGCTCAGAGGTCCACGGCGGGGCGGTCGTCATAGCGATGGGGCCGTGGTCCGGCGAGGTCGCGTCATGGCTGAGTCACCCGGTCCCGGTCCGACCCCAGCGCGGCGAGATTGTATACCTCGCACCGCCCGGGGATGACGAAGGACCAGAACTTGAGATCGGGGTGAACATCGTCGAGCACGGCGGATCGCTCATCCGGAAGAGGCTTGGCGACACCATCGTCGCTGCATCAAAAGAGTTCGTCGGGTTCGACAGATCGATCACCATCACCGCCCGCGACGAACTGCTAATCAACGCAGCACAGTTATCTAACCGAATAGAGACGGCCCATATATCGGGTCAGACGGCATGTTTACGCCCAGTTTCTGAGGATGGACGGGCTTACCTGGGAGCGGTTCCAGGATGGGAAGGCGTATTCCTGGCGACCGGCCATTCCGGGGAGGGAATTCACTATGGGCCGGTCACGGGCGCAGCTCTTGCAGGATTGATCGCTACCGGTACATCCGAGTTTGATATCGCGCCACTCAGCCCGGCACGTGCAAGTTCTACGACCGTATAATCCCGACTCCTAACCCCGTAAATCTGTGACCCTTCGACCGGTGCCATCCGCCCGGTCGCACACTCGTAACAACGCAACCCGGCACACCCAACCCAAAAGGACCACGCATGGCTAACCACCCGCCGACGCCCGCTCCCGCACTTACCCAGGATCTGATCGACGGCCTGATGGCCATCAACTCCACCGCCGTCCTGGACACGCTGGCCAAAAACGGCTTCGCCCCTCACTACATGTACATGCCCAACATCAAGAACCTCACCCCGGGACGGCGTCTTGTTGGTCGTGCGGTTACGGTCCGGTTCGTGCCGTTCCGCGCCGATGTCGAGGCCAAGAAGCCTGGTGGCGAAGAGTCGCCGGAGTACGCCGCTTTTGAAGAAGCCGGACCGGGCGACATAATCGTGATGGAGTCGATGCGCGACAAGCGTATGTCGATCGGCGGGGACGTTAAGTTCCTGCGGCTGAAGCAGCGCGGGGTCGCCGGGCTGATCTGCGACGGCGGCGTCCGGGATATGCACGTGGTCAAGGACTACGGGCCGGCCTTCTTCGGGCTGGACAACACATCCAACCTGGGAACGTCATTCGGATTTCCACTTGAGACAAACGGCACGGTTGCAGTCGATGGCGTACTTGTGCAGCCGGGAGACTACCTCCATGCGGACGACGACGGCGTTGTGGTTATTCCACGAGAAGTCGCCGCCGACATCGCTAAGAAGGCTATCGAGTACGACGAGTTGGAAGAGTGGATTCGTGCCCGATTGGATGCCGAAAGCCTGTCACCGGGCAAGTACTACCCGCCGGACGAAAAGACCACCGACGAGTTCAGGAAGTGGAAAGAGGAGAACGCGGGCTAGGGGGCACACCCCGGTTATTTTCACGCCGCGTTTGCCACATATCACATATGAGGAGACGCGGCTGAACAGTGCGCCGAGTACGGTTTTTCACCCGTGCGTCTACGAATAGGCCATTCTAAGTCTCCTCGTGCTCGGCAAGTGTAAGCCGGGACAGCCACGCGTTCTCGCCGCGCCGTGGGTCAGGGTCGAACCCGCCTACCCACTCACGGGCGAGCCAGTGGGTCTCCCGCGCTGCCACCGTGAACCGGTGTGCGCCCTCCAGAATTCGGAACTGGGCATCCAGTAGTGTGCGCTTTCGATCAGAAGGATCGATCTGTTCCGACTGGAGTTCGATAAGCCCGTCCAGCTCATCGGAAGAGAACCCCGTCGTGTTCCACAAACCGGCCGAGTGGTGGACCGAAAATAGGTCGTTGCTGACGCCGTCCACCGGTGCCTGTGCGCCAACGAATATCTGGTAGTTTCCGCCGATCCAGACATCATCAGCAAACTCACGCGTGGACACCTCACGTACCGTGCTTTCAAATCCCAGGATCGTTAGCGCGTCGGCAACGCTCCGGGCCTGGGCGATATAAGCATCCCCGAACTGCCCTACCGTTATCTCGATCACACCCGAAGGCGTGACGCCCGATTCGGACATCAGCTCCAAAGCGCGATCTGTGTCCACAAACGCTGTGCGCATAGCATCTTCGCTGAGCAACCAGGAGCCACTCGGATCAGGAATTCCAAGGGTCACTGATCCGTCGCCGCCCCATATGGTTTCCAGATCACTCCACGGGTCCATAGCACGGAACATCGCACGTCTTAACAGTACGGAATCGAACGGCGCATCAGAAGAATTGAAAGCGATCTCGGCTCCCGTCCCGGGGCTCGTGACCAACTTTGAGATGGATCCCGGGAATCGGCTCAAAGTCCTCCCAACTTCAGATCCCGACGTGTCGACTATATCCAACAGGCCGGTCCGGTAAGCGGTGAGTCGGGTGTTGGCCGACGAGATGAATGAAATGCTCAGTCCATCAATACCAGGAGCACCCATTTCGAAGTAGTCCGGGTTGCGGTCGTAAGTGGCGGTCTGTGCCGTCGTATCGACCCAGATCCACGGCCCGCTTCCAACGTTCGGACCCCTGAGCAAATCTCCTGTCACGGCGACGGCCTCAGGTGCAACGATACGTGTTCGGCCATCGGCCAGATTCAACAGGAGATCGGCGTCAAGTCCGTCAATTTCGAGGTCCAACGTTCTGTCGTCCACCGCGGTGATAGCGCCTATACCCACCAGCAGGTCCCCGTTCGGGCTGCCAGGCGCTCGCTGCCGTTCAAGGCTGAACACAACATCCGATGCCACCAAACGTCGCCCGTTCAGGGGCTCTATCTTCTGCCACATCACGTCTGGCCTAAGCGTGATCCTCAGCTTATCGGCGTCGACAAATTCCCAGCTCTCGCACAACTCGCACAACACAAGTTCTGGCGAATCAGCGGGCGTGTTCCTGAACAGTCTGCTGTAGATCAAACCGATACCCCACGTGGATACGGCAGGCGACACCTCCCGGTGGATATCGAAGTGTGGCCCTGCCTCCGGAACTGACAGCCTGAGCCTGCCTCCGCCGGTTTCTGCCGGGGGAGTTACAGGAGTGGCGGTCTCCGACGGGAACGCAGTTGCGGCGGGGATCAAGGTATCCGCAGTGTCAGGACCGGTCGTAGCGGTAGGAACGGATTCCGATGTGGCGGTCGCGACAACCGCCGTGGCGGCCGCAGTCGGTTCTCCGTCGTCTGAAGAGCTGCACGCGACCGTTAGAAGTCCCGTAAAAAGCACAGTCACCAGGGCAAACGCGTACACGCGAGACCTGCCCCGGTCGGCGCGAGAAGTTGTCTTCTTTGGGAAATTAATCAAAAGTAGAAGAGGTAGGATTGATCGCTGTTCACCTCAGTGTACGGAGCGCACCGACGCGTCGCGTCGTGAATAATCGGGGATCTGGTGTGAATTGTGCGGGCTTGGATCTCCTCAATCCGCATCGTCTAATCCCGACGAGCCTTACAAAAGCTGGAATACATCGTTGTTCATCGATCTACACACCCACATCGACCAGTACGTGCCCGATGAACTTCCGGGCATGATCGAGCGTGCCCGGGACGTTTCTGTCGGGGCGATAATCGCCGCCGGTGTGACAGTGGAAAGCACGCGTCGCTGCCTTGAACTTGCGGGTGAGTACGAATACGTGTTCGCTGGAGTAGGCGTTCATCCTTCTGATCTGACCGGCGAACTGGACAACGACGCGCTCGATCAACTCCGCACTATGGCGGGCGATGACCGGGTGGTCGTGATGAGTGAGGTAGGGCTGGACCACCAGGAGCAGTCCCCCGACCGGGCCATGCAAGAGCGCGCTTTTCGCGCACAGATCGGCATAGCTCACGAGGCGAGTCTTCCGGTGGTATTCCACATGCGAGAGGCCACCGCCGACATGCTGCGCGTTCTGAAAGATGAGCGTGTGGCAGACCTGGGCGGCGCTGCACACTACTTTCAAGGCAGCCACGACGACGCCACCGGTGTGATGGATCTTGGCTGCTACATATCCCTAGCCAAACCTCTGCTTCGCCTCCCCGAACTACAGGAGGTCGCTACAGATGTACCGCTTGAGTGGATCGTCCTGGAGACAGACTGCTATCCGCAGCCGTTCAAAGGCAAGCGCGAAAAATGGACGGAACCGAAGGATGTGCCGATGGTGGCGGCAAAACTGGCGGAGCTAAAGGGAATTCATGTCGCCGAGGTAATGGAGACCACGACATCCAACGCCTTGAAGATGCTGCGACACAGGGCAGACCGCGTCTCGGCCGTTCTCTAAGTCGCCGATTTCGCCCCTGCCTCTCACCTGCACCCGAGCCAACACGGGCGTCTAACACGCATTCATGAAATACACCCCGGTGATTCGCACTGCGAAGAGCGACCGGGCACTCGTATAATTTGTTCTTCGCGCCGAATAACTCGGTGGGCACAACCGGGAGGTACGAACCATGACGACGACATGTCAGGTCGCTTTCAAAGAATGGGCCGTCACGATCGACGCCCTGGCTCGTGGCGAACAGATCGTCATCCTTCGGAAGGGCGGCATCCACGAACGGAACCTGCAATTCCAGATGGAGCACGACCGTTTTCTGTTCTTCCCGGGCTACCTGCACCAGGAGCCAGAACTTCTGAAGCCTGACTATAGATCCAGGCTAACTCCCGTAGAAGACCAGCCTGACCCGGCTTGGGTCACTTTCAGCGTCTACGCAGAGGTCACCGACGTGGTTGAACTTCAGACCTCAGATCTTGAGGTTTCTGAAACGGACGATATTGCGGCGGCACTTGAGCCGTTCCACATCTGGGCACCCGGGTTCGCCCTGAAGCGCGCCCACTGGAAGCCCCGTCACCCGCTCAACGCCATACTCATGCGCTGCTACTCCATCGGAACGTCGGCGACGATGCCGGTACTCCCGGAATACAGCGGCTGCACTTCATGGGTAGACCTTGATTCAGAAGTGCCGGTCGGTGATATGACGCCGGCCCTTTACGACGCCGATTATGAACAGCGAGTGTCAGAGATCAAAGCCGTACTTTCCGCTTCTCCAGCAACCGCCTGATACCGGTCCTAGGACCCTCCTCATCTCCCCAAATAGAAAGGCCCAATCTTGAAATACCGGACCCTGGCCGGAACCGGCCTCAAGCTATCTACCATCGGCTTCGGCGTGTGGAGCGTCTCCACCGGCTGGTGGGGTGCCGTCGACAAAGACGCCGGTGAGGCGTTGCTCAACCGGGCATTTGATAGCGGAGTGACCTTCTTCGACACGGCCGATACTTATGGCGAGGGTTACGGCGAAGAGATCATGAACGACGCGCTCTCCGGGCATCGCAAGGAGATCGTAATCGGTACCAAGTTCGGGTATGACTTGGATGCGCCACGGGAAGGCCACAAGGAACGACCGCAGAAGTGGGACCCGGAGTTCGTTGTGGAAGCCTGCAACCGCTCACTAAAGCGACTTGGCACCGACTACATCGACTTCTACCAGGCGCACAACGCACGACTGTCCGCAATCGAACGGGACGATCTGTTTGACACGCTGGACGGGCTGGTCAAGTCGGGCAAGGTTCGGTCGTACGGGATAGCCGTCGGGCCGGACATTGGCTGGGTTGAAGAGGGTGAGTTCACCATCCAGAAACGCCGTGTCCCTGCGCAGATCATCTACAACGTATTCGAGCAAAAACCTGGTCGCCGCTTCATCGAAGTCGCGCAGGAAGAGGGTATCGGCGTAATCAGCCGGGTACCTCACGCCTCAGGCCTGTTGGACGGAACTTACACCCGCGACAAGCCGATCGTGTTCGACCCCGACGACCACCGCACTTACCGCAAGAAGGAGTGGCTGGAGAAGGGTCTCAACAAGCTGGACGAGGTCCAGTTCCTGTTCGAGAACAACACCGGTACGGTCGCACAAATAGCGATTCAGTTCGTTCTGAAGCCTGAGATTGTGGCATCTGTACTGCCGACCATGACCAGTGCTGATCAGCTTGATGAGTTCCTCGGAGCGGCGGAATTAGCCGATGTTCCGGACGAGGAGAACACGCGGCTGATGGAGCTGTACGACGACAACTTCGGTCAGGGTCCGCACGACCTGATCAAGTCCAGCCTGACCAAGTCCGGCTACCGCGACTAGGCCCCAAGCCCCGATGGGGCGCTTATCTGGATAGTCTCTTAGACGTATTGGCGTAGGTCGTAAATCGATAGCGCTGGCTGCGTCAGGGATCTCAGCATCTCAGCTCGACCGAGCTTAGTCCTGTGTCGCTACGCCGCCGCGATTTCGGCGACCTCTACGGCCTCTACGACCTCTGCCACGACGCCCGATTGGCTTTTCTTTATAGGCCCGTTTTAACTCTTCCTCCAGCATGGTGAAATCACGCTGAGGGATGATGTGGAGCATCCCTACGAGTGCGAGTGGCCACATTTCGGGCGGCCACTTACGGACGTACTCAAGTCGAGGTCCGATCTCCATCCCATCGACCCATTTACCTTCAGCTACCACGACATCCGCACGCATCTTTACGCGATGCGGGAAGTATTCCGCTTCGCTGTGCGTGGACCAGATACGCTCATGGTCTTCAAAGTGGTCTGAGGTGAGCGTCGTGGTCGCAGCGAACGCCCGCCGGTCAGAGATGTAGAAGATCATGCGATCTTCCTCAGACATGCGTACGGCCTTCCGGCGTTGTCGCGTGTCCACACCCTGAACACCAAACTCAAGGTCACGCGTGGCCTTGAAGTTCTCTTCGGTACAGGAGAGCAGCCAGTAGGTCTTGCCCATCGTTCTCCGCTTGCGGCAGGTGTGTTGCGTGGCCGGTGCGGCCATCGCATCGGCAATCCTAGCACCCGCACCGGATGTTACGCATCCGCATGGTCAAACGGAATCCACTGGACCAAGAAAAGCCGTTAACGGTCGCCAATCGCTTGGGAGGAACGGAAAGACGCACTCACGTCCTCCCGTTCCTGGGCGTTGACCGGGGCACCGCCCGAAACGGGCCGCTGTAGAGTAAACATGCTTCCTGTAATTAAAATGCCCCGGCTTTGAGCCGGGGCATTTTTGCGTCTACGTACGGGGCACACTCAATAGCCACCCGGCCCCTACCGGTGTTATACCTTTCCATGACCGGTCCAACACTGATCCACTACCTTCATACCGAATATCCTCCTGGCAACTGAGAAGGATCCCCTGTTAGAGGAATAAGAGGGTTTCACATCTCGACGAAAAGTGAATCGCCTTGTCTGGGCGATCACAGGAGAGATTAGATATGAAATCACGTAGATTCGCGGCAATACTTCTACTCGTCGTTGCGCTGACTTTAAGCGTCGTCACGGTCGCATCCGCACATGCGGGCAGCAAGTCAAAGGCAACGTTCGATGCCAGTGCGCCCGTAGATGTCGTTGGCCCGGGGCCTGAGTTCTCGACCAGCATCAAGGTCAAGATGCAGGGTCACGGCGAAGATCCCCACATTGACCGCATCACCATGAAGACGGTGGATGAGGCTGTTGTGGCCGGTCCGACCCTGGTCGACCTTGCAGGCTTCGAAGAGTCTGGTGAGGCAGGCGCATGTGTCGTGACTGCAGCTATTTTGAACGGCACCGCCATCGTCAGCCTCCACGATTCGAAAGCCATTTTAAGGAACGTCGTCGAGATTCCGACAATCATCCCGGGATTCAAGCCAGAGTGGGGGTTCAAGGGGTACACAGGCACGCTGGACGGAAAGCTCAAGGGCGATTTCTCCATCGACGGTGGACTCCTGCTTGTTGGCACCGCCAAATTGGACATCCTTTGATCCGGCGTCTACGCCCGTTTCCAGGAGCTTGAAGGGCCAACCCCACTTCCGACGGTCAGTTACTGTGATCCGAAAAGCGACTCCTACGTGCTAGGAAGCGTCTTCATACCGCTAGTCCTGCAAGTCACCGACACCGGCAAGTTCAAGATCAAACCGGAACCCGGAACAGCTATCGCAGGCAACCGTGAGTTGACCAGTTTCTCTGGAAAACTCACGGCAGAAATTGCATCTTTCGGACAACCGGCATCGGTCGGCCTCATCAGCATCACCGATGCCAAAGTGAAGTAGGTATCACTTGTCCACGAACACGACGATGACGATGGAGACGACGAGAAAAAGAAGAATGGCGACGACTAGTCAGAGACTGGTTCTCCAACGCCTGATCTGAACGAGGCCCCACGCGATTCCTATCGCCTGGGGTCTCTTCGCGTCTTACTCAAACACCGTGATTCTTGATTTTCCGGGAACACCGATACTTCACTGGTGATGGAAGATCCAATTAAAGATCCTGGTATAGACCGGGGCATCGACACCCAAAACGACTCTGACGGCGATCCGGCGGACGATTCAAAGACGCTTCCGCCGCTAACCGAAATAGAAGTACGTCGCTACCGCAAGTTCAAGCGCGCTGCGTCGATCATCAGCTTTGTCCTGACAATTGGGATGCTGGTGGTCGTGACTGTCACCCCGGTCGATGGATGGTTACGCAACCAGGCGCTGGAGACCACCACCAACCCTGCCATGGGTGCGGTGATCGTCTTCATAGATCTCTACATCGCCATGCAGATACTGACTTTCCTACCTCATCTGTACAGCAGCCTTTTCCTGGAACGACGTGCGGGAATGTCCGTCCAGCCCTTCGTGTCGTGGATCGAAGACTGGGTAAAAGGCCTTGCCATAAGCCTGGCATTTGGCGTCACCGGAGCTGCGGCCGTGTACGGGCTGATCGACACCTTCCCGGAGATCTGGTGGCTGATCGCCGGTGCAGGGATCACAGTGTTCGTCGTGCTTTTGACGAATCTCGCCCCTGTCCTACTCATGCCGATCTTCTACCGATTCGAACCGCTCCCGGAAGGACCGGTCAAGGACAGGTTGCTGGGGCTGTGCGACCGGGTCGGAGTCCGGGCGGTTAGTGCATCCGTATGGAAACTTTCCGAAAAGTCGAAGCGCTCCAACGCCGCCGTTGTCGGTTGGGGCAACACTCGCAAGGTGATCGTGTCCGACACGATGCTCAACACTTATGAGCCGGATGAGATAGAAGCGGTGCTCGCCCACGAGCTTGGGCATCACACCAGCGGAGATATCCGCAACGCTATTCTGGTTCAGACCCCGATCACGTTCCTGAGCCTGCTGGCCATCCACTACGTCATCGGCTCACTAGACGGACCGCTGGACCTGACGGGCCGTGGGGACCTTGCCGGAATGCCGGGCCTGGCCCTCATCCTGATCGTCGTTTCGTTGATCGCGCTTCCGCTCGTCAATGGTTACTCCCGTTGGCGTGAGGCAGCAGCGGACAGATATGCGTTGAAAGCGATCGACGACCCGGAGAGTTTCACCCGTGCAATGGAGAAGCTCGCCGAACAGAATCTCGCAAACCGCAGACCACATCGACTGATGGAGATCATCTTCCACTCACATCCGGCGATAGACCGACGGATAGAGATGGCACGACGCAAGGTTGATTCGGCGTAAGCCTTTGTAGCGTCTGGGCGATCCCGTCTGTCGCCATACGGATATGTTCCCCCAAGGGGCGGAGCAGGTCCGCCCCTACGGTATCTGCACGCGACCGTCGTTATACCGGCTGCTATGGCGGCAAATGTCACCGTGCTTGAGACACTGCTACACGGCTGGGATCTCGCAAAAGCGGAAGGTCAGTCGATCGAAATTTCTGCCGATCTTGCCGGTGCGAGTCTTGCGACGGCCCAGATGCTCTGTAACGACGACTCACGAGCCGCTGGATTCTTTGGCGCTGCGGTTGACGTTTCGAAAGGTTCTGGCGACTTCGGCCAGGCCCTCGGGCTTGCCGGTCTAGACCTGAACAGGTCGGCCTAAACGACCCGTTCTTAATGACATCTGCGGGTGGTGCGCTACGGCGTGCCGCCCCCATTGTCGTTCTGAGAACGTAATATCCTTACCGACGTGACGATCTATTAATTTGGCGCCCTAGTGTGCGTCTCAACTACACGGGGGATACAGAAATGAGCTCAGCGGAACTAATTCGCAAGGCTGTTGCGGCCACAGCGCATCTGGCGACCGGACTATCGGAAGACAACAGCGCCGATGCCACACCATGCGTTGATTTCAATGTCGGAGATCTTGTAGAACACATAGCCGGTGTCTTCGCCATGTCCGCATCGGCCGCTATGAAGAAAGAACTCTCGGCCCACGCCGGGTCGATAACTATTTCAGATAATCCCGGAGCTACTCTTGCCCTACTGGGTTCGGGCATGGTGGACGCGTGGGCCACACCAGATGCATTTGACGGACGAACTCACCTCGGCCCCAGAGAGATGTCCGCGTTTATCGCCGGCCACATAACGTTCTTTGAGATCCTCATTCACGGCTGGGACCTGGCGATGGCCACCGGCCAGAGGCTTGAACTGTCAGATGACCTAGCGGAAGCAATCCTTGGTTCAGCGCAACGGCTCTGTACCGACCAGGCTCGTGAGTTCGGGGCGTTCGGATCACAGGTTCACATCCCAGGGCAATCCGGACCGTTCGAGCATGCACTCGCGTTAACGGGCCGTGATCCCAACTGGTCCGTCTGACTATAAGCCAGCTGCACGGGCGGCCCCAAACACCCAGATTGCCGGTGCTTGGGGAACCTCAGAGCGCGGCGGCATATCTTCAGAACTTGCCGTAACTTCATCCTCGGGAATTCGCCTGATCTGAGTTCCTTCTGGAAGTGACCCAAGCCAATCCTCGATACCCAGAAGGGTGCTTGATGGGGTGACCACACCCGGAAGCAAGAAATGCATCGGGATGATAACGCGCGGCGAGAATGTCGTCGCCAATCGCCACACCTCTGCCCTGCTCATCAAGTGCAGGGAATCGTCAACGGCAACCATGACTACGTCGACCTCTCCAACGGCAGACGCAACTTTAGGGTCGACATCAAATCGGTTGTCCCCGCAGTGGACGAACTTCACCCCACCGGACTCCACCACGGCCAGACTGTTCGGCATCACCCACTTACCGGCGTGAACTTCCGGTACCGACGTAATACGAATACCCGGCGTCTCATACTCGCCGGGGGCCGTGAGAAGCGCTGGGGAGCCGACCGCCATGCCCACGGCGTTGTGATCAAAATGATTGTGGGTCGAAGCCACCAGGTCTGCCTCCACCTCCGGAAAGTCTCCCTCGAACCACGTCGGTCCGTCATCCGGCTCCTGGTACGGGTCGATCAGCACACGCGTCCCGTCAGACGCGGTCCACAAGAAAGACGCATGACCGATGTAGGCGACATTCACCCCCGGGTCGGTGAATGTTGACGCCGGGTCCCACTACTCTGAAGGCATCGCTGCAGTTTATCTGGCCCCGGCATTCCGTTGAAGCACCCTTGATGTACCTTGGTCGCCCGTTACCGCTGTAACTCCAGCTCAAGCGCCGGCTTCCCTGCGCTAGATCCAACCGGCAGTTCCACCTGTCCCGGCAAAATCCCGCCGTCTCCGGTTTCGTCTCTAAGCAGCAAGTCCGGGATCAGCCCGTAAAGCTCCTGTTCAGCAGTAACAAGCGAACCCAAAGTCGAACCAATGGATCTCACGCGAACGTCTGCAATTGCGGCGTTAATTCCAAATGGCCCTTCAAGTACGTTAGTGAATTCCAGCAACAGGTCGTAGTTGGGCGCGGTCGCCCGGACTGTTACGACACCGCCGTCGTCGTCCACTTTCCGTTTGCCTGGGTTGGCGACCGCATCGGCAAGGACATCATGGGCTGGGGCGACATCAAGTTCCCAGCTCTACTCGGAGCTGTGCACGGTATACAGCTCCTACTACTTGGGCTCTACCTCGGCATCATCATCGGCGAGGTGGTCGGCATTGGAACGCTACTTGCCCGCGGGTTCGGCGCACGCCAGACCCTGATCCCTTACGGGCCAAGCCTCGCCGTGGGCGGACTGATCGCACTGTACGCAGGAAGCGTTATCACTGACTGGGCCTCCCGAACCCTGTAGTTCCGGAGTTCCACAGACGGCTATTGTTCGAAAATACTGGTCTGTATAGTTAGGCTAAGCGCATCCATTGACGGCCCCTTTGGAGTCTATTGGGCGAGAGCGTCACCCCCACGTAAGCCAGTAGGATCCACGAATGTCACTCGATCAGGTCACACCGACCAAAGCGCTTGACGCGCCCATCACATTTACCGTCTGGTATGACTACATCTGACCGTGGTGCTACATCGGGCTGGTACGGCTCGACAGACTGGCAACCGAGTTCAACATCGAGTTCGAATACAAGGCCTTCATGCTCCACCCGGAGATCCCGCCAGAGGGCAAGATTCGTGAGCCACGGCCCGGAGAGGCTGAGGGCGGCCTGAGCCCCCGGATCGCAGCACTGGCCGAAGAAGAAGGCATAGTGATGCGACGGGCGAAGCTAACGCCGTACACGATCCACGCGCAGGCCGTGACCGAGTACGCAAAGCAATTCGGAAAGGCCGATGAGTTCCACCACGCCGCGTACAAGGCGTTCTGGGAGGACGGCGTCAATCTGGGCGAATTCGACGTACTGGCCGATATCGCTACCGGCGTCGGGCTGGACTGGGACGATATTCTTCCAAAGCTGGAGAGCCGCGAGTACGATCGTTTGATCCAGGATCAGTTCGATGAAGGCATGCAGCTAGGCGTGTCCGGTGTCCCGGGCTTCCTTATCGACGAAAAGTTCTGGTTTACCGGTGCGCAGCCGATCGAGATGTTCCGCCTGGCCGCCAAGAAGGCGCTCGAGATCAGGGAGCCGGAGCAGGACAAGGGACTCGGCATAGGCATACAGACAGGCGAAGTTTAAGTAAGAGCCATGTGCCCCACGTTGTAGGGGCCTATGACTATCCTCCCTTTGGATCGATGCCAATCGATCCCCCGGCGCGCGTCTCATATCCACGCGAGTTCGCGATCCGAACGACAGCTAACAACAAGTTATCCTGAGCTACAGCGAAGGATCTCGTCGCCGCTCCGTCACAAGAATATCGATCGTACACGACGTCATTACGCGACGAGATTTTTCGTCGCAAGTTCCTCAGAATGACTATTGAAGGCACCCCAGTGGAGCGTTATTGACAGCGCCAGTGGCCTGAGGCTGTCGAGGGCCGAGTTCCTACTAGTGGCCCTATCGGAAGCGATCGCTCACCCGTGCTATTTCCACCCGCCCCATAACAGGCGCATCATTCAGATCGTCTGCCCTCGTCCGCGTTTCATCCAGCAACTCAGGAGACCAGCATGCCCGTCCGTCCGCCACTTGAAGGTGTCAGAATCCTGGCTATCTCGCAGTTCGGCGCCGGGCCGTTTGGCACCACGGTGCTGTCCGATATGGGCGCTGAGGTCATCAAGATCGAAGACCC
>Ga0114999_10002970_pt1 | contig 21738 bp, 20 predicted proteins | sample ArcticOcean_MG_C_3_FD_89820 | JGI IMG/M metagenome (GOLD analysis project Ga0114999, IMG submission 89820) | Marine microbial communities from western Arctic Ocean - ArcticOcean_MG_CB8_126 | ecosystem: Environmental > Aquatic > Marine > Oceanic | place: Arctic Ocean: Canada Basin | collected...
CAAGGCCTAGACTGATCGCCGCGTCGCCCCAGAACCCCGCCAGAAGATCCGAATCGATCACCCCCAGGGCGTTCACCAGCAGCACGGTCGCCGGCAGCAGGAAGCCGAGAACGATGGGCGCCGCGCACCAGGCGACCGCCAGCGCGGCCGCCCCGCCGCGCAAAGGCAGGGTCGCCAGGCTGCGGTAGCGGCCGGTCGTGTGTTGATAGCGCAACCGCCGGCGCGACCAGCGCTCGACCAGGACGAGGCCAAGCACGAAGATCAGCAGCATGCAGGCCAGGCGTGCCGCCGCAGGCACGTCATACATGATCAGCCAGGCCTTGTAGATGCCGGTGGTGAAGACATTGACGGCGAAGAAGCTGACCGTGCCGAAATCGGCCGCCGTCTCCATCAGCGCCAGGGCGACGCCGACCGCCACGGCCGGCCGCAGCAACGGCACGGCGACCCGGAAGACCGAGCCCCAGACCCCGCAGCCCAAGGTGCGGCTGGCTTCGAGCACGCAGACCGACTGGGCGATCAGCGAGGCGCGGGCGAGGAGATAGACATAGGGATAAAGCGCCAGGGACAGCACGATGACCGCGCCCGGCAGGGAGCGGATCTGTGGAAACCAATAGTCGCGCGGCGACTGCCAGCCGAAGATCTCGCGCAGGGCCCCTTGGACCGGTCCGGCGAATTCCAGGATGTCGGTATAGAGAAACGCCAGGATATAGGCCGGCATGGCGAAGGGCAGCAGCAACGCCCATTCCATGACCCGGACGCCCGGAAAACGGCAATTGGTCACCAGCCAGGCCGTCGGCACACCGAGCAGGGTGGTGCCCATAGCGACCCCCGCCATCAGCAGGACGGTGTTCCTGAAATAGCCGGCGAGGACCGTGTCCAGCAGATGCGTCCAGGCGCCGTCCGATTCGGCCATCGCCATCCACACCACCGCAATCACCGGGACTGCGAGCAAAAGGCAAAGCAGTCCAAGTCCGGCGGTCCAGAAACGCGAGGCGCGGGCGGAGCGGGACATCGTCCCGCCATGCCCGCGCCCGGCGGTATCGATAGTGAATTGTTGAGCGCTCACGCCGAAACTCCGGCGTCCCGCCCTACTGCCAGCCGGCGCGGTCGATCAGCTTCTGAGCCGCCGGGGACAGGGCCGAGATCTTTTCGATATTGACGGTGTCGGACGTCAACTCGCCCCAGGACGCGACCATGGAATCGAGCGCCACGCCCGCCTTGATCGGGTATTCGAAATTGTCCCGGGCATACATCTCCTGGGCCTCGTCCCCGGTCAAGAACTCGATCAAGGCAATGCCTTCCTTCGGGTGCGGCGCGTGCTTGGTCAGGCCGGCACCGGAAATGTTCACATGGGTTCCCCGATCGTCGCCATTCGGGAAGAAGATCGAGGTGGCCGCGGCCCATTCCTTCTCCTCGGGCTTCTCGTCGTTGGTTGCCATCTTGCCCATATAGTATGTGTTGCCGATGGCGATATCGCACTCGCCCTCTTTCACGGCCTTGACCTGGGCGCGGTCGTTGCCTTGGGGCTTGCGGGCGAAATTGGCGACGATGCCGCGCACGATCTCTTCCGTCTTCTCCTCGCCATGGGCCGCGATCAGGGACGCGACGAGAGCGACGTTATAGCCGTGGTTGCCGGTGCGCACGCAGATGCGGCCCTTCCATTTCGGATCGGCCAGATCCTCGTAGGTGGACAACTCGGACGGGTCGACACGGTCCTTGGCGAAATAGATCACCCGGGCCCGCGTGGTCAGGCCGGTCCATTCGCCCCCCGGATCGCGGAAGGAGGCCGGGATGTTCGCGTCCACGACATCGGAACGGATCGGCTGCAACAGATCGCCGCTCTTGAGGGCGGCCAGGTTCTCGACGCCCACGGTCAGGACGACCTCGGCCGGGGTGTTCTTGCCCTCGGCCTTGAGCCGTTCGATCAATCCTTCTTTGATGAAGACGACATTGACCTTGATGCCCGTCTCTTCGGAGAAGCGGTCGAGGAAGGGCGAAATCAGATATTCCTGCCGGGTCGAATAGACATTGACCTCGTCCGCCGCAACGGCGCGGCTGGCATCGAAACCCGTGGCGCCCGCCACCAGCGCGCAAGCGGCCAGCATAGTCCTGTGCAGAATTCCGCGTTTCACTCCAACATCCGCCTTCATATTTGTCTCCGTCCCGCTCCGGGTTTGCCCCGTCGGTCCATCCGAGGGAGAGAATACACTATTGCGAATTGATCGCATTCGCAATAGTAAATTTGCGAATTCAGAGTCCGTCGAGGGCGTCTGCAACACCGGAAACCGCCGTCGACCAGTCCCCCACCATGGTCTGACACACCAGGCGCATGGTCGGATACCAGGGCATGCGAGCTCCGGATGCGAGCCAACACCAGTCGGGTGAGTAGGGCACGAAGGTCAGGGCGGGCGTGCCCAAGGCCCCGGCGGAATGGGCCACGGCATTGGTCGTCGAGACCACCATGTCCAAGGCCACGACCTGGGCGGCCACGCCGTCGAGATCGTGGGTCGGATCGATCGTTGGGTCGCGGTGGACACGCACAAGGGTGCGCTCCGCCAGTTCGTGCAATTCGTTCCTGACATCGCCGTATTGCAGGGTGACGAAATGCGCGTTCTGACGCTGCAGCACCGGCTCGAGCTCTTCGAGAGTCACGCTGCGGTCCCGAGGATCGTGAGAGCCCGTGCGCCAGGCGATGCCGATCTTGAGCCCAGGGCCGAGTTCGGCATAGGGCAGCCGCGCGGCCTCGACCCGCGCCGGATCGGCATGAAGATACCCGCGATGCGCCGGAAAGCGCCCGTGATCGTCGCGCAGCCATCGTCCCAGGCTGCCCATCGCGCATTGAATTAGGTGATGGCCGGGTCCGTGGTCGGCGCCTCGGGCGGATCCGTGCGCCCGAGGCGCCTCGATCCCCGGAAAGAACCGCCGAAACAGGCGCACCAGCCTGGGGTCGCACTCGACCACCACCGCCGCGCCCAGGGCCTGTAGATCGGGAATCATCGAGGCGAGCATGATTTCGTCGCCGATGCCCTGCTCGCCCCAGATCAGGGTCGTCTCGCCGGCCAGCGACTGGCCTTCCCAACGCGGCTGCCGGAACGCCCGGGAGGCGATCAGGCGCCGCAACTCGCGGACCTGGAAGAGAGCGTCATAGCCTTCCCAGCCGTCGTGAAACCGGCCCTGGGTCAGCAGGGAGACCGATCGGTTGAAGCGGGCATTGGCATAATTGGGGTCGGCCGCGATCGCCTTGTCAAATCGCTCGACCGCTTCCGGCATGCGCCGAAGGCGCTGCAGCAGGGTGCCGGCATTGTTATGGGCCTGGGCGAGTTCGGGGCGCAGCACAACCGCATAGTCATAGGCCTTGAGCGCGAGGTCCGATTCGCCCAGGGCTTCCAGCCCCCGCCCCAGATTGTAGAAGGCCATGGCCGATTTGAGCTAAAGCTGCACCAGCTTCTGAAGATGAATGATCGCATCTGCGGGCGGGTCCAAGGTCTGTAGCAGGGTCGCGATATTGCTGAGCGCGCCGACATGATTGGGCGCCAGTTCGAGAGTCCGGCGATAGCATGCGATCGCCTTTTCCATGGCCTGCTGGTTCCATGGCCTGCTGTCGGGCATGGATGAAACCCAAAGCGAAATGCGCTTCCAGGTCCTCCGCGTCGAGCGCGACCGCACGGCTCAAGGCGGCCCCAGCCTCGGTGATTTCGCCGATCCGGATCAGCGCGGTGCCCAGGTTCCGATAGGCCGCCGGCTGGCCGCCGCCCAGTTCGACCGCCTCCTCCGAACGGCCCTGCTCGTGCAGCGCCATACCCAGCAGGTGAAGCGCATCGGGGTCGTTGGGCCGCTGCGCGAGAATCTGCTCGAACATGCGCCCCGCATCGCGGAAGCGCCTGGCCTTCATATGGTCGAGCCCGAGGCGCACCGCTTCGCTCAAGGTCCAGGTTTCGGTCCCGGAGCGACGCTGTTCGCCGGACGGGCCGGCTTGGCCAGGACGCCCTAGGGGCGTGAAGGGCGCGCGCTGATCGCTCAGCTTTCCTCCTCCTCCTCCCGCAAGGAAAGCAGCGACGCGTTGCCGCCCTGGGCCGTCGTGTTGATGGAGATCACCCGCTCGATCGCGAAGCGGTGCAAATAGCGCGGCCCGCCGGCCTTGGGACCGGTGCCGGACAGGCCCTCGCCGCCGAAGGGCTGAACCCCGACCACGGCACCGATCATGTTCCGGTTCACATAGGCATTGCCGACATTCACGCGCGAGCAGAGATACTCGACTGTCTCGTCGATCCGGCTGTGGACGCCGAAAGTCAGGCCATAGCCGGTGCGGTTGATCGCATCGACCACCTTGTCCATCCGGTCGGCGCGGAAACGCACGACATGGAGGATCGGGCCGAAGACCTCGCGTTCCAGCCGGTCGATGGAATCGATCTCGAAAGCCGCCGGCGCGACGAAGGTGCCGTGCTCGGTTTCGGAGGTCAGCGGCGCGCGATGAAGCAGCTTCGCTTCGCAGGTCATCCGCTCGACATGGGCCTCCAGCATGGTCCGCGCATCTTCGTCGATCACCGGGCCGACATCCGTGCGCAACAGGCCCGGATCGCCGACGACCAACTCGTCCATCGCACCCTTGAGCATGGTGATGACCCGGTCGGCCACATCCTGCTGGACGAACATCACGCGCAGGGCCGAACAGCGCTGTCCCGCGCTCTGGAAGGACGAGACCACGGCATCCTGCACGACCTGTTCCGGCAGGGCCGAGGAATCGACGATCATCGCGTTCTGGCCACCGGTTTCGGCGATCAGCGGGATGATCGGCCCGTCGCGCCCGGCCAGGATGCGGTTGATCAACCGCGCTGTCTCGGTCGAACCTGTGAAGGCGACGCCGCCGATCCGCGGATCGGCGACAAGCTTGGCGCCGACCGTCTCGCCCCGCCCGGGCAGAAGCTGAACGACGTCTTTCGGCACCCCCGCCTCGTGCAGCAATTGCACCGCCCGATGGGCGATCAGGGGCGTCTGCTCGGCCGGTTTCGAGATGACCGCGTTGCCCGCCGCGAGAGCCGCCGTGATCTGGCCGCAATAGATGGCGAGCGGGAAGTTCCACGGGCTGATACAGACGAAAACGCCGCGGCCATGCAGGGCAATCTGGTTATGCTCGCCCGTCGGCCCGGGCAGCACCTCGGGCTCGGCGAAATCCGCACGGGCACGCAGGGCGTAGTAGCGGCAGAAATCGACCGCCTCGCGAATCTCGGCGATGCCGTCGCGCACGGACTTGCCCGCCTCGCGCGTACACATCGCCATCAGTTCGGCCGTATGGGCCTCCATCAGATCGGCCATCCGTTCTAGGCAGGCCGCCCGCTCATCCGCCGGGGTGGCGTTCCAGCGCGGCGCGGCGGCGACCGCCGCGGTCAGTGCGGCATCGACATCCGCCTCCGTCGCCTCCCGCAGGGTGCCGATCGCCCGCCGCCGGTCCGACGGATCGAAGACCGTCTCGCCGCCCTTGCCAGCAGTCCCTCCGGCGATCAGAGGCGCCGCGCTCCAGCTCGCTTGTGTCGCCTTCTCCATGGCTTCCCCCAGGGGGATGAGCGCCGCCGGGTCCGACAGATCAATGCCGTTGGCGTTCTTGCGCGCCGCGCCGAACATGTCGATCGGCAGGGAAATGCGCGGATGGGGCTTGGACGACAGGGCGCGCACGGTCTCGACCGGATCGTCAAGCAGCGCGTCGAGCGGCATGTTATCGTCGACGATGCGGTTGACGAAGGACGTGTTGGCGCCGTTTTCGAGCAGGCGCCGCACCAGATAGGGTAGCAGATCCTCATGGCTGCCCGTCGGCGCGTAGATGCGGCAAGGCACCCCGTCCGCGCCCGGCGAAACGATCTGATCGTAGAGCGACTCGCCCATGCCGTGCAGGCGCTGGAACTCGAAGGCGCGGCTGTTGCCGGCGATTTCCTGCACAGTGGCCAAGGTCACCGCGTTATGGGTCGCGAATTGTGGATAGATCGCCGCGGGCGTCGCGAACATGCGCTTGGCGCAGGCGACATAGGAGACATCGGTCGAGGCCTTGCGCGTGAAGACCGGATAATCGTCGAGCCCCTCGAGCTGGGCCAGCTTGATCTCGGTGTCCCAATAGGCGCCCTTCACCAGACGCACGTTGAGGCGCCGGCCGTGGCGGCTGCCCATATCGGCGACCCAGTCGATCAGCGCGGGGCAGCGCTTCTGATAGGCCTGGACGGCGAGGCCGAGCCCGTCCCAGTCCTTGAGCGAGAGATCGGCCGAAGCGCGGTCGAGAATATCGAGGGACATTTCCAGCCGGTTAGCCTCTTCCGCGTCCACGGTCAGGCCAATGCCGACCTCCTTGGCGCGGCGGCACAGCGCCGTCAGGCGGTCCGCCAGTTCAGGCACGCAGACCGCCTTCTGGGCGAACTCGTAACGGGGATGCAGGGCCGAAATCTTGACCGAAATGCTGGCCCGGGCATGGACGTCGCCGGGACCGGCGCTGGCGCCGATCCGGCCGATGGCCTTCTCATAGGCCTCGAAATAGCGCTGGGCATCGGCCGCCGTATGGGCGCCCTCCCCCAGCATGTCGAAGGAATGGCGATAGCCCTTGGCGATGTCGGGCTTGGCGCGATCCAAAGCCTCGTCGATAGTCCGGCCCATCACGAACTGGCGGCCCAGAATGCGCATCGCCTGGCGCACCGCCTGGCGAATCACCGGCTCGCCGCTCTGCGCCACCAGGCGGCGCAGCACCTTGCCGACGCTTTGGCCCTCGTAGTCGTTGAGGCGGATCACCCGGCCGGTCAGCATCAGAGCCCAGGTCGAAGCGTTGACAAAAATCGACTCGCTGCACCCCAGGTGGCTCTCCCAATCGGCCGCCATGATCTTGTCGCGGATCAGGCGATCGGCCGTCTCGGCGTCCGGAATACGCAGCAGAGCCTCGGCCAGGCACATCAGAACGACGCCTTCCTGGGTGGAAAGCTGGTACTCGCTCATGAAGGATTCGATACCGCCTTCCTTCGGGCGATTCCGGCGCAATACCTCGGTCAGAGCCCGCGCCTTGGCCAGGACCCGCCCGCGCGCCTCGGCGTCGAGCGACGCCATCTCGACCAGATCGGTCACGACCCGGTTTTCGTCCGCCCGATACAATTGGGTCAATGCCGCGCTGAGCGGCCCCTCGTCCTTGGGCCGCGTGTCGAAGATCATCGGCGGCGGGTTCTGCACCAGGTCTCACTCCTGAAGATCGCTGAAGGGCATGACGGGGCCGCACTCTAGCCGCCGCCATGGCCAGCGCCAACCGGCGGTATGGATGCCCGCCGAACGCCGAATGGGCCCCCTTCGCCCTTCAGATCAGACCCAGGGCGCGCAGTTCGGCGGCCATCTCCGGCGGCGGCTCGCCGCTTCCTTCGGCGAGGCTGTCCAGATCGGGCGGCGCGTCCTCCGGGTCCAGATAGCGCCAGCCCTGAAACGGCCGGCGCGGATGCGGCACGACCCGGATCAGTTCGGGCCCGTATTGAATTTCGCAGAATGGCCGCTCGTCCGCGTCGACCTTGGCCACCAGCGCCCGGATCGGGTTGCGGCACAGCAACACGCCCTTGACCACCCAATAGATCGAGCCGCCGTCCAGCACCTCGTCGCGGCGCCGGGGCATGCTGCGCGTGCGGTGGAACGACCAGGGCGGCAGCCCGGCCTTGCGCGCCGCCTCGATACGTTGCGCCTGATAGGCCTGCATGGACTCGAAATTCTCGCTGCCGACACTAAGTTTGATGAGATTAACCGTCATACCGTCCTTGCCGACGGCTCCGCCAGGAACGGGGCCATGCTACCGGAGGGTCCGGTCCGTCGCCACCGACCCTGTCTCACAGATACCCTAGCGCACGCCACCAGAAATAGTTGGCGGGCAGGACGAGCAGCAGCGTTATCGCCGCCAGGGGCAGGGTGAGGCGCGCGCCCTCGTGCATCGAGACGCCGCCCAATTGCATGCCGACCACGAGGGGCGGCAGCTGGTAGGGCAGGATGATCGTGGAAAACCCCAACACCTGGGTCATCAGCACGGTCATGAGCGGCAGTTCGCCGGCGCGCGCCATTTCCCCGGCCAGCGGCGTCATGATCGCCGGCACGCCGCCGATCGTCGCGGCCATGCCGACCAGGGTGGAAAGGCCGAAAAGGCTGGCGTAATTGCGCACCGGCGTGTCGGGTGCCAAGGCGCCGGACTCGATGACCCACTGGGCGAGGGTCGTGCCCAGGCCGGAATGAGCGACCACGGCGGCCACACCCAGGATCCCGCCGACATAGATCAGCGGGCCAACATGCATGCCCTGCTCGAACTCCTTGGGCGGCACCAGCCGCACCCCGGGCAGCAGGCAGACGAAACCCGCCGCCAGGGCGACCCAGGCCGGCGAGATATGGTGCAGGAAATCGGTCACCCAGAAGGCCAGCGCGACGGCCAGGATCGCCGCCAGAACCTTCTCGTCGCGACTCAGGGGCTTGTGGGCCTCCGCCTCTTCCGCCACCGGACGGGTTTCCTCGCCGAACAGGCGCACGGTCAGGATGACGATGAAGACGGCCTTCAGCAGGCCGAGAATCGGGAAATGCAGCGCCAGATACTGGAAATAGGTGATGGTCACGCCATGCACCGTCTCCGCCGCGCCCAGCAGCACCATATTGGCGAGGTTCGAGGGCAGAATGCCGGCCGCCGGCATGAAGGTGCCCAGGCACATCGCCAGCACCATCCCGGCCCGGCCGCGACCGCCCGGCTCCAGCCCCAGCCGGTCCGCCATCGCCATGACCACCGGTGTCAGCATGACAATGCGGCCCATCGTCGAGGGCATGACGAAGGACAGGGCGATGCCTCCGGCGACCAGCCCCGCGATCACCCGCCAGTAATCCGTGCCGAAAACGCCGACCATGGCGCGGGCGAGCCGCCCGCCAAGCCCGGTGCGCTGGACCGCGATGCCGATCGCGAGACCGCCGAAGACCAGCCAGAAGGCCGTCGATTCGAAGCCCGCGAAGACGATCGACGCCGGCACCGCCGTGAACAGGATCGCGATCAGGAAGAAGCCGAGGGCGGTGGTGTGGTTGGGCAGCGCGCCGGTCGCCCAGAAGGTCACCGTGAACAGGGTCAGAGCGGCCGCTTCGGCGATCGCCCGCCCGGCCGGATCCCCAGGCGCAGTCAGCAGCAGGATTGCCGTGCCGACAAGGGCGAGAAGGGCAATGGCCCGGGACAAATATTCGGTCATGGCGAACTCCTCCCGTCAGGAAACGGGTCCGGGGCGCCAGGAATAGGCGCCGGACGAACCCCTCGGCCGAGCGTGCAGCGACGCGAGGAAGCGGCTGGATGATAGCGGAAAACTTTGACCGCGCCAGAGCGGACAATGGCGCGGTTCATCTCGGATACCGGCCGATGCAAAATTCTCGCTTTCCTCATCCTGAGCCTGTCGAAGGGAGAGGACGGCAAAGCGCGAATTCGTGCCACGGCCTCATACGTCGGCAAGCTCAGCATGAGGCCCCATCGAGGGACGGTCGGCGCCCTACACCTTTGCGCGCAGGGCGAGGGAGACTCGGGAGACGGGATCGCGGCCCAGGGCGTCGGAAATGAACCAGCCGGCCTCCGCCAGGGCGGCCAGGTCGATGCCCGTCTCGATGCCCAAGCCGTTCAGCATATAGACGACATCCTCGGTCGCGACATTGCCGCTGGCGCCCTTGGCATAGGGGCAGCCGCCGAGCCCGGCGCTGGCGCTGTCCACCACCGCAACCCCCAGCTCCAGGCAGGCGAGAATATTGGCCAGGGCCTGGCCATAAGTGTCGTGGAAATGCAGGGCCAGCCGTCGGATCGACACCTCGTCGGCCACGGCTTGGACCATCGCGCGGGCCTTGGCTGGGGTGCCGGTCCCGATCGTGTCGCCCAGGGAAATCTCATAGCAGCCCATGGCGCGCAGTTCGGCCGCCACCCCCGCCACCGCGCCCGGCTCGATTTCGCCCTCATAGGGGCAGCCCAAGCAGCAGGAGACATAGCCGCGCACCAGGATACCGCGCTCGCTCGCCGCCTCGCAGACCGGGCGAAACCGCGCCAGGCTCTCCTGAATCGAACAATTGATGTTCTTCTGGCTGAAGCTTTCGGAGGCCGCGCCGAAGACCGCGATCTCCTCCACCCCGCATTCGACCGCGCGTTCGAAGCCCTTCATGTTCGGCACCAGGATGGGATAGCGCAGGCCCGGTCGGCGCGGCAGCCCGGCCAGCACCTCGGCCGAATCGGCCATCTGCGGCACCCATTTGGGTGAGACGAAAGCCCCTGCCTCGATGGCTCTCAAACCGGCATCGGCCAGCTTCTCGATGAAGGCGATCTTGACGCTGGTAGGCACCGTCTCCGCCTCGTTCTGCAGCCCATCGCGCGGGCCGACCTCGACGACACGCACCGCTTTAGGAAGGGTCATGGTCTGCTCGGTTGATTCCCGACGCGGATCGACTCCGCTCCGGCTCGATGGAGTGCGGGTGGCGACTCGAATGCGCCTGCCCACGAGGCTTCATAGAATATTCTTCGGGCGGCAGGATCAAATCGTATCATGATGCTGCCATCGGCAATCCGGGAACGAAGCCGGTCATCCATGCGCGCGGCACCCCCTTAGCGACCGGGCTCGACCCCCAGACTACAAGAGTATTGGTTCTGTAAAATTCTTGAATTCACAAAATATAGAATCTTTTTTCTACATATTTTTCGACTTCTGGATTGTAGAAATAAATCCTAAAATCATTGAAAATAGCTGGTTTACACACGACGTAACAAAGAGTGGTAAATAATTGTCGCTCTGGAGAAGAGGTTTTTCTCAACGTCTTTCAAGAAATTTTCCACCGATCAAGACGCCGCGAAACAAGACCGCGCCGACGAGAAGCCGACGGCGGATTCTGGCAAGACACCGGCCGAAGCCAAGCCAACCCCCAAATCCTAGCCGGTCGGGGCGGTCGGCACGGAGGTTCGAGCCGGTCTCGAGTCTCCGACGATCGAATGCCCCGCCTCAAATCGGCGGCGGCCCCAGAACCAAAGCCCGGAAGGATCGCCGTATGAGCGGGAAATGGCGTCGTCTCACTCCCTTTTTCATGACAGTCAAAGCGGCGGTCTTGTCGCTGCTGATATTCGCCGGCATGGGGATCGTATCTGCCGATGCCGCTTCTCCCGCCATCCCGGGGAATGACCGGGCTAAGGGCTACGGAACCGGTTGGGACTGCAGCCGGGGTTATAGTGAGGAAGACGGCGCCTGCAAGGCCATCGGAGTGCCCGAAAACGCCTATCTGGATTCGTCCGGAGACAAGTGGAAATGCGATCGCGGCTTTCGCCAGGAAGAAGAAACCTGCCTGATCGTCGCGGTGCCACCCAACGCATATTTCATCGATTCTTCCTACGGCGCCGGCTGGCGGTGCGAGCGCCGCTACCGGGCTCTCGACAGCGCCTGTGTGACCGTTTCCGTCCCCAAGAACGCCCATCTCGACTATTCCGGTAGCAATTGGGAATGCGACAGGCCCTATCACAAGCAAAGGGACAGTTGCGACCTGCCCCGGCGGAACTGATCGGGCGACCGCCGGCGAGATGGCCAGCGGAGCACCCGATATAGGCCCGATATGGAATGGACGAATGGAAAAATGAACGATCATCCGAGCGACTTTGAAGACCGCCGCAACGATGCCGCTGTGGTCGATGCCGAGACCCCGGCCATCGACCCGCCTGTCGATGCGCCGAAGAAACGCGAATGTCTCCGCTGCAGCACGAAATTCACCAGCGACTGGGCCGGCGAGCGAATCTGCCCGCGCTGCAAAGGTTCGAGCGCGTGGAAAAACGGCTCGCCTCTCCGCTCCGGTCCGTCCAACGGCCGCGTTCGATAACTGCCAGAATGGGTCGGCCGGTGCCCCAGAGGCCCGTCCGTCCCAGCAACCCGACCGCACCTGTGCCCAAATGGACAAGCGCGTACCGACCTCCGATGTGCTCGAAAATCTGCTGAAAGCCACGCCGTCGGACCTCGTCACCTTGGACTGGATCGTCGCCCGCCTCAGCGACCGGTCCTTCGGTTTCGTCATCCGGCTGATCGCCATCGTGGCGCTGGTCCCCAGGGCCTCGCCCCTGGCCGGCATCCTGCGCGCCATCATCGCATTCCAGATGATCCTGGGCCAGGCCGGCCCCGTTCTTCCCCGCTTCGTCGCCCGCCGCCATCTGTCGGCCGCCCGGCTTGCGCGCCTGATCCGGCGGACCGTGCCGGCGCTCCAAGGCATCGAGCGCTTCCGCCGCCCGCGCTGGTGCACGCCTTTCGAAGCGACTAAACGGGCGATTGGCGTCGCGATCCTGCTGTTGAGCGCGACTCTTTTCGCCCCGATTCCCTTCAGCCAGCTGATTCCCGGCGCCGTGACCGTTCTGCTCGCCTTCGCCTTCCTGGAGGAGGGCGGTATCCTCCAGGCCATCGCCCTGGCAGCCGCAATCCTCTCCCTCCTCATCACCGCCGCCGCTGCCTGGGGCACGATCGAGGCAAGTCTCGCGCTGTAGACCGGGTAGAGGTTTAGGCGGGATCCTCGATCACCAGCAGTTCGGCGCCTTCCTCGACCTGATCGCCGGTGGCGAATCGCAGGGTCGCGACCTTGCCGGCGGCGGGGGCCGTGATGGTGTGTTCCATCTTCATCGCTTCCAGGACCATCAAGGCCTGGCCCGGCTTGACCGCATCGCCCTCGGTGACCAGGACCTGCAGGATCTTGCCCGGCAGCGGCGCGGTCAGGCTGCCGGCCGGGGCCTCCATCGCCTCGGCCGCGGCAATCGGGTCGAAGAGGGTCAGGACATGGCTCTGGCCGCCCGCCATGACGGTGAGCGCGCCGGCATGGTCGACCGCCATCGCCTTGATGCGCGCGCCGTCGGGCCAGGCGATCAGGCCGCCATCAGCCCGCCGTTCACCGCGCGCCGCAACCGTCCCGCCCGGCAGGTCCAGCCGCCAGATGCCGCCACGCTCGTAATGGACGGTGACGGTGGCCGTCTCCTCTCCGGCGTCGAAGCGCAGGGTCTGGCGGCCTCGGTCGTTCAGGCGCCAGCCGCCCGTATCGTGCCAGGGCGAATGGGGGTCGGCCGAACCGTCGGCCGCTTTCGCCGATTCCTCGGCCTGACGCAGCAAAACATGGATCGCGGCGATCGCCAGGACCCGATCCGACGTGGCGCCCGGCTCGGGCGACAGCGCGGCCATATGCCGGTCGATGAAACCGGTATCGACCTCCCCGGCGGCGAAGGCCGGATGCCCGGCGATGGCCAGAAGAAAAGCCGCATTGGTCGTCACCCCGACCACCTGGGTCTCGGCCAGGGCACCGCGCAGCCGGCCCAAGGCGGCGTCGCGCGTCTCGTCCCAGACAATCAGCTTGGCGATCATGGGATCGTAATGGACGGAGACCTCGTCCCCCTCCACCACACCGGTGTCGACCCGGACATGCGCGCTTTCCTCGGGGAAGCGCAGATGCGCGAGTGTGCCGGTCGCGGGCATGAAGCCGCGCGCCGGGTCCTCGGCATAGAGCCGGACCTCGATGGCATGGCCCAGGATTTCGAGTTCGTCCTGCCCCAGGGGCAGGTCCTCGCCCGCGGCGACGCGAAGCTGCCATTCGACCAAGTCCTCGGCGGTGATCATCTCGGTCACCGGATGCTCGACCTGCAGGCGGGTGTTCATCTCCATGAACCAGAACTCGCCCGAGGGATCGGCCAGGAACTCGACCGTGCCCGCGCCCTCATAGCCGATGGCCCGCGCGGCGGCGACGGCGGCCTCGCCCATCGCGGCGCGGCGCTCGGGCGTCATGCCCGGCGCCGGGGCCTCCTCGATCACCTTCTGGTGGCGGCGCTGGATGGAGCAATCGCGCTCGAACAGATGCACCGCATTGCCGTGGCTGTCCGCGAAGACCTGGACCTCGATATGGCGCGGCTGGGAGACATAGCGTTCGAGCAGAACGCGGCCGTCGCCGAACGCCCCCTCGGCCTCGCGCCGCGCGGATTCGAGGGCGGCAGCGAAGTCCTCGGGCCGGGTCACCGCACGCATGCCGCGCCCACCGCCGCCGGCCACCGCCTTGATCAACACAGGGTAGCCGCTGGCCTCGGCCTCCCTGGCCAAGCGGTCCGGGTCCTGGTCCTCGCCGTGATAGCCGGGCACGACCGGCACGCCGGCCTCGGCCATCAGGGATTTGGCCGCGCTTTTCGAACCCATAGCGCGGATCGCCGCGGGCGGCGGGCCGACGAAGATCGCGCCGGCCTCGGCCACCGCTTCGGCGAAATCCGCATTCTCCGACAGGAAGCCGTAGCCGGGATGAACCGAGGCCGCGCCGCTCTCCTTGATCGCGCCGACGAGGCGCTCGACGTTCAGATAGCTGTCTCGCGCCGAAGCCGGCCCGATCGGATAAGCCTCGTCCGCCAGCGCGATATGGCGGGCGGCGGCATCGGGCTCGGAATAGACCGCGATGGTGCGCAGCCCCATGCGCCGCGCCGTCTCAACCACCCGGCAGGCAATCTCGCCCCGGTTCGCGATCAGGATGCTGTCGAACATCCGCCCTATATCTCCATCATCGGGTCGCCCATGCCGGCACCCGCTTTTCGAGGAAGGCCGACAGGCCCTCCTTGGCCTCGGGCTGCGCCCGCATATACGCCGCCTCCTGGGCGATCTCCGCCAGGGTTTCGTCGCTCATACGCAGACCGGCGAGGTCCAGGACCAACGACTTGGCTGCCGCCATGGCCTCGGGACCGTTGGCCAACAGGGTGTCCACCAACGCCGCGACCCGCGAATCCAGGGCCTCCGCCGCCACGACCTCGTGCAGCAACCCGATGCGCAAACCCTCGGCCGCGCCGAACCGCTCTCCCGACAGGGCATAGCGCCGCGTCTCGCGCGTGCCGATGGCCGCATCCATGGCATGGGCAATGGGCGACCAGACGATGCCGAAGCGCACCTCGGTCAGCCCGAAAGCACAGTTTTCCGCCCCGATCGCGATGTCGCAGGCCGCCGCCATGCCCATGCCGCCGCCGTAGCAGGCCCCGGACACCGCCGCGATTGTCGGCTTGGGCAATTCGTTCAAGGCGCGGATGGCCCCCGTGGTGCGGATCGAGAATTCGCGGTTCCTCGCCTCTGTCGCCACGCCCATTTCCTTGAGAAAGGCGAGGTCCGCGCCGCCGCAGAAATGCTTGCCCGTGCCGCGCAGCACGACGATCCGCACGGCATCCTCCGCCGCCGCCCGGTTCGCGGCCTCGTAAAGCCCGTCGATCACCGCGCCGTTATAGGCATTGGCCCGCTCCGCCCGGTTGATCCGAACGGTCGCCACCCCGCGCGAATCGATCTCGGTGGTGACAGCAGCTTCAGTCATGGGCGTTTCCATTGCGCACCTCCACCCCTCTCCTTGGGGAGAGGAAGGGGCCCACGCCGAAGGCGTGGGAGGGTGAGGGGAAAACATTCCTCAACCATTTTCCACGACCCAGCCGGGCTTGCGCTTCTCCAGGAACGCGGCGACGCCCTCGCGGCCTTCCGGTTCGGTGCGGATACGCGCGATGCGTTCGGCCGTGTCGGCCAATACCGAATCGGGCACGCCCCCCGTCACCCGCCCAATCAGAGCCTTGCCCTGACGGAGAGCGCTCGGCCCGCCCTTCAGCAATTCGGTCGCAATACCGTTCAGGGTCGCGTCCAGATCGTCCGGCGCGCAGACCGCGTGGACCAGGCCGATGCGCTGACCCTCGGCCGCGTCGAAGCGTTCCGCCGTCAGGAAATAGCGTCGCGCCTGGCGCGAGCCGATGGCGTTCACGACATAGGGGCCGATGGTGGCCGGGATCAGGCCGAGCCGTACTTCCGACAGGCTGAACTTCGCCGGCGCCGACGCCACGGCGACATCGCAGCAGGCGACCAGGCCGACGCCGCCACCGAAGGCCGCGCCCTGGACCCGGGCGATGGTCGGCACGGGCATGGTGTCGAGACGCTGAAGCATATGGGCCAGGGCCATCGAATCGGCCAGGTTCTCGGCCTCCGAATAGCCGGCCATCCGCTTTATCCAATTGAGATCGGCGCCGGCCGAGAAGCTCTTGCCCTCCGAGGCCAGCACGACGAGGCGCACCTCGTCGCGCGCCGCGAGATCGTCGAGCACCCAGCGCAGATCCGCGATCAGCGCATCGTCGAAGGCGTTGTGTATCTCCGGCCGGTTCAGGGTGACCGTCGCCCGGCCATCCTCGGCGATCGTCGTCTTGATGCTCTCGTCCGTCATCTTGTCCTGCTTGTCGCTGAAACGAAGGCCCGCCTACATCCGGAACACGCCGAAGCGGGTCTTCTCGATAGGCGCGTTGAGGGCCGCCGAGAGGCCGAGGCCCAGCACCATGCGCGTGTCGGCCGGGTCGATCACCCCGTCGTCCCAGAGCCGGGCGCTGGCGTAATAGGGATGGCCCTGGCGATCGTATTGCTCGCGGATCGGCTGCTTGAAATCCTCTTCCTGCGCCGCGCTCCAGCTTTCGCCCTTGGCCTCGATATTGTCGCGCGTGACGGTGGCGAGGACGGTGGCTGCCTGTTCGCCGCCCATCACCGAGGTCCGGCTGTTGGGCCAGGTCCAGAGGAAGCGAGGGCTGTAGGACCGGCCGCACATGGCGTAGTTCCCCGCGCCGTAGCTGCCGCCGATGATGACCGTGAACTTGGGCACGGCGGCGCAGGCCACGGCAGTCACCATCTTGGCCCCATCGCGGGCGATGCCCCCGGCCTCGTATTTCTTGCCGACCATGAAGCCCGAGATGTTCTGCAGAAAGACCAACGGGATGCCGCGCTGGGCGCAGAGCTCGATGAAATGGGCGGCCTTCAGCGCGCTCTCGCCGAACAGGATGCCGTTGTTCGCGACGATGCCGACAGGATAGCCGTGGATATGCGCGAAGCCGCAGACGATGGTCTGGGCGTAGAGCGCCTTGAACTCGTCGAACTCGCTGGCATCTACGATCCGCGCGATCACCTCGCGCACATCGTAGGGAATGCGCGAATCAGCCGGCACGATGCCGTAAAGCTCTTCCGCGCCATGAGCCGGCGGCAGCGGATCGCGCAGGTCGAGGGAGACGGTCTTGCGCCGGTTCAGATTGCCGACGATGCGCCGGGTCAGCGCCAGGGCATGCGGGTCGTTCTGGGCGTAGTGGTCGGCCACGCCCGAGGTCCGGGCATGAACATCCGCGCCGCCCAGTTCCTCCGCCGTCACGATCTCGCCCGTCGCCGCCTTCACCAAGGGCGGGCCGCCCAGGAAGATGGTGCCCTGGTTGCGCACGATCACGGCCTCGTCCGACATGGCGGGCACATAGGCCCCGCCCGCGGTGCAGGAACCCATGACGACGGCGATCTGCGGAATGCCCCCCGCGCTCAGGGTCGCCTGGTTGTAGAAGATGCGGCCGAAATGGTCGCGGTCCGGGAAGACCTCGTCCCAGGTCGGCAGGTTCGCTCCGCCCGAATCGACCAGATAGACGCAGGGCAGGTTGTTCTCGCGCGCGATCTCCTGGGCGCGGACATGCTTCTTCACCGTGATCGGGAAATAGGTGCCGCCCTTGACCGTCGCGTCATTGGCGACGACCACGCATTCCGTCCCGGCGATCCGCCCGACCCCGGTGACGATCCCGGCCGCCGGCACGTCTTCGCCATACATGTCATGGGCGGCGAGCTGGGAAAGTTCGAGAAAGGGCGTGCCCGGGTCGAGCAGCCCGCGCACCCGGTCCCGGGGCAGCAGCTTGCCACGCGCCAGATGGCGCTCCCGGCTGCGCGCGGGCCCGCCCTCCTTGATCGCGCCGATCTTCTCCTTGAGATCCTCGACCAGCGCGCGCATCGCCGCGGCATTCTGCTTGAACGCCTTGGAGCGCGGCTGTACGGCGGAGCGGATGCAGGTCATCGCAACTGTCGTCCCCGCAATTTCACCCGCCGCCGGATTCGAGCCAGCGCTCGATCTCGGGGAATTTATCGAAGCCCCAGAAGGGCTCGCCGTCCACGATCACGAAGGGCGAGCCGAACACGCCCGCCGCGATCGCCATGTCCGTCTCGTCGCGCAACCGATCCTTGACCGCGTCATCCTTGAGGGCGGCGCGCAATTCGTCAGCATCGATGCCGAGGCCCGTGCCGACTTCCGCCACCGCATCCGGCCTCGACATGTCGCGCCCTTCCATGAAGGCGGCGTCGTAGACCGCGCGGGCGAAACGGTTGGCCAGGACCGGATCGCGGCCGTGCATCCAGTAGAAGACGCGGCTGGGCGCCACGGCCAGGAAGGGAAAGGGGTCGGGCAGTTTGAAATCGAAGCCCATGGCCCGGGCCGTCCGCTTCAGGTCGTGCTTCATATAGTCGCCCTTGAGCGGCACTTGGATCAGCGGGACCATGCCGGTCTGCTTCATGACGACGCCCATCAGATAGGGCTTCCAATCGACCTCGCGGCCATGCCGGGCCGCCAGGTCCTCGATCTCCCGCGCCGCGACATAGCCGTAGGGAGAGGAGAACTCGAAATAGAAGGTGAGCGGTGCGGGCATGGTCTGTCCTCGAGCATCGGAGCGGCACGGTCGGCCGCCATCATAGCGGCACCCTCGCGCGCCGGGGAGGCTATCGCAATCCCCGACGCGATCCTCGGATCACAGCCGCGCGCAAGAGTGTTTTCCGCGAACCAAAGGAAAAAACGGACATCGCATCGTTCATCCCTACCAGGCGATGACCGCACCGTCGTAGTTGAAGAAATGACCGCTGGTCTCGGGCGTCAGCCCGTCGATCACGGCGCGCATGCCGGCCACGCTGTCCGCCGGCGACACGGGGGCCTTGGGGCCGCCCATATCGGTCTGCACATGGCCGGGATGGAGGATCGCCACGAGGATGCCCTGTCCGGCGAGGTCGAGGGCCACACTTTTCATCACCGCGTTCACCCCGGCCTTGCTGGGTCGGTAGATATAGCGCCCGCCGGAACCGTTCTCCGCGATGCTGCCGATCCGGCTGGAGACCGTCGCTAGGCGCTTGCCCTTCCCCGCCTCCAAATTGCCGACGAAGGCCTCGGCCACGGCCAGGGGGCCGATGACGTTGACCCGCAGGACCTCGCCCATCGTGTCGTAGTCGGTCGCGCCAAAAGCTTGGTCGCGCCCGCCGAGGAGACCGGCATTGTTGATTAGCACATCGATGGGCGCATCGCCGATCCCCTTTTTTGCGGCGCGGATCGAGGCCGGATCGCCGACATCCATGGCCTGGACCGTCACGTCGCCGGCCAACGCCTTCAGCGCGTCCGCCCTGCCCGGATTGCGGCAGGTCGCGATCACCGTCCAGCCCGCATCCGCGTATTGCCGCGCGAATTCGAGGCCGATGCCCCGGTTCGCGCCCGTCACCATTACCGTCGGCATCGAATCACCCATTGTTCTGCTTCTCGCCCGCGCGGCGCTGCGCCGAAATCACCAGGGAATCGACCCGCCCGCATGGCTGATGAAGCTGCCCGAATCCGCCAGCGTCAATTCGGCAATCCGCGTGCGCATATCCGCAACGCTGTCTTGCGCGGTAAGCGGCGCACCCTCGCCTCCCATATCGGTCCGGACCCAACCCGGGCTGATCGCCGCGAGCGTGATCCCCTTGTCCTTGAGGTCGATCGCCTGGGCCTTCACCACCATGTTGAGGGCGGCTTTCGACGGGCCGTAGAGATAATGCCCGCCCCATTTGTTGCCCCCGATCGAACCCCAGGTGCTGGAGACCGCAACGACCGTCTTCATGCCGCCTTTCTCCAAATTAGGCAACAGAGTCTCGACCATCGCCAGCGGCCCCAGGACGTTGGAGCGCATGACCGCCTCGAAGGCGGAATAGTCGGTTTTTCCGAAGGTCTGATCAGGGCCGTAGACCCCCGCATTGTTGACCAGCAGGTCGATCGCCTCGCCCGAAAGCCGCACGGCGAGGTCGTGGATGGAAGCCGGATCGGCCAGTTCCAACCCTTCGATTCTCGGATTCCCGCCGACCACCTTTAACGCGGTCCCCGAATCCGGCCTGCGGCAGCAGGCGATCACCCGCCAACCTTCGGCGACGTATTGCCGCACGAATTCCAGGCCGATGCCCCGATTGCTTCCGGTAACAAGAACAGTCGGCATGGCTCTCCTTTCGGGCCGCGGCCCTCGCCTAGACCACCTGGAAATGGGCCGCCTTCGGATCCTTGTTGTTGATCGGCATGATGTCCTGCGGACAGGCGCTGAAGACGATCACCAGGTCCATTTCGGCGCGGAAGACCAGATAGTCGCTGCGCTTGCTGACCGTCGGATACTGGTTGATGGCCCCGCCCTCGTCGACCGGCGTGTTCTGCCACAGGTTGAAGGGCGACGGCGTTTCGGACGGGTGATAGCCGGCCTGGATCATCGCTTCCCACATATTGTCGTTGCAGTTGCGGTGATAGGTCTTGCAGCCCAGCAGTTCGTAGCGATACCGGTCGCAGGCCGCCATCATCGTGTCGTGCACGCCGGGCGAGGTATCGACGGTGAATTTCAAAATTTTGCGACGCTTGTTGGTGTAAAGGAAATCGCCGGCCTTGGGACGGTAACGATCCCACATCACCCTGCAATGCTCCATGCTCATGAACTCGCGCAGGTCGTTCGCGTTGAACGCCCAGCAGTCCACGACCTGGGTGCCGTGGGTGTTGATGACCTTGATCGACTGACCCTTTTTCAAAAAGGTCGCCTTGCCGTGGCGCGCTGGAATCAGAACCTTGCGCGCGGCAACGGCCTTCTTCGCGGCGGGCTTATTGGCGGCCGGTTTCTTGGCGGCTTTTTTGGCAGTGGCTGCTTTGGCCATGGTCCGTTGTCTCCCTGATGCTGAATCCGGGTCGAGCATAGACGAATCGGCGCGCCGCTTCGAGAGCGCGAAGCGGCTGCGCCCTCATTGGAGAAGCTCGAACTACGAAATCAGGAAATGGGCGTCCTGCGGACCGCTGCCATCGGGGCCGTTGAGCGGAATGACATCCATCGGGCAGGCGCTGAACACGATCACCAGATCCATATCCGCCCGCAGGATCATGTATTGCCCAGGCTGGGCCTCGGGCGGCCGGAACTCGAACTCTCCCGACGCCGGGTTGGGCACGGTGTTCTGGAACATATTGAAGGGGCACGGCGTCTCGGGCAGATCCAGGCCCAGCCCCTGCATCGTCTCGGCCAGGTTATCCGTGCAGTTGTCGTGATAGCCTTCGACCCCCAGCTTGCGATAGCGATAGATGTCGCAGGCCGCGAACAGCATGTCGTGCACGCCGGTGGTGGTGTCCTCAAGCACGGTCAGGATCGGGCGCCGCCGGTTGGTGACCATCGAATCCCCGACCCTCGGCCGCAGCCGGCCCATGGTCGAACGGCAATGCTCCATCGACATGAACTCGCCCGGATCCTCGGTCCCGAAGGCCCAGGTATCGACCACCTGAAAGCCGTTGGTGTTCACGACCTTGATAGTCTGGCCCTTCCGGACATGGGCGCCCACGCCCTTGCGCGCGGGAATCAACTGAAGCTCGTTGCTTGTCATTACTCGATCCGATCTGCCCCCCAAACGGCGCGAACGCGCCGCAGGGGGGAGACTAGCAATTCTGCGACGGCGTTGGGAATAAGCCTATGTGTCGCACGCCGCTTCAGGCCGTCTCCGCGAACAGCTCGCGGCCGATCAGCCAGCGGCGAATTTCACTGGTGCCCGCGCCGATCTCGTAGAGTTTGGCGTCGCGCAGCAGACGGCCCGTCGGCGTCTCGTTGATATAGCCCATGCCGCCCATCGCCTGGATCGCCTCCAGGGCCATCCAGGTCGCCTTCTCGGC
>Ga0114999_10002974_pt1 | contig 21709 bp, 19 predicted proteins | sample ArcticOcean_MG_C_3_FD_89820 | JGI IMG/M metagenome (GOLD analysis project Ga0114999, IMG submission 89820) | Marine microbial communities from western Arctic Ocean - ArcticOcean_MG_CB8_126 | ecosystem: Environmental > Aquatic > Marine > Oceanic | place: Arctic Ocean: Canada Basin | collected...
GTTCGCTCAACAAATAGCAGAAACACAAGAGGCTACTGAACAAGGCTCTGGCTCCACTCGGCCTACGGCCTCCTTCCGCCAGAACCTTGACTTCCTCTACAACCTTAACCACATAATAATAACATCCAGACTAACAAATCACATGGCCCAGTTTGGGTAACTCGATCATGGTATTCAGCTCTCCTCGAAGCAAATATTTCACAAAACCTCGACAAGAAAGCAGCTCCAGAAAAGACTAATTACTTATGAGCGAAGACAGTGAGGACCAGCTCAAAGAGCTGAGTGAGATCATTCGATACCACAATGATCGATACTATCGGGAGGCCGATCCAGAGATATCTGACAGAGAGTATGACCGCCTAAAGAAAAAGCTGGTCGAACTGGAATTTACACATCGCACCGGTAACGAAACAGTCTCATTGGCCGATAAAGTAGGAGATGACCGTCTTTCAGGCTTTACTACCTACCGTCATAGGGAACCTATGCAGAGTCTGGATAACACCTACAACTTTGAGGAGTTATTAGAATTTGAAAAACGCCTACATAAATTTCTCGAGCTGGAGAAATTGGAATTTTTAATAGAGCCAAAAATCGATGGTGTTGCCGTAAGTCTTACTTATGAAAATGGTCAATTTGTTAAGGCAGTTACACGAGGTAATGGAACCGAAGGAGACGAGATAACTGCAAACTTTGATTTGTTAGAGAATTTTCCTAGAAAACTGTCGGCTCCCTACCCGGATATTTTGGAAGTCCGAGGCGAAATTTACATGACCCTCGAAGAGTTTGAGCGCATTAACAAACAACGTGAACAGGAAGAATTACCCCTTTTTGCTAACCCCAGAAATCTCACAGCGGGAACGATAAAGATGTTAGACCGCATAGAGGTAAAGAAGAGGAAACTCACTTGGGTTTCCCATGGGCGAGGATTTTGCGAACCAAACAATTTTAATACCCTAACGGAATTCTTTGATGCACTTCAAAATTGGGGCTTCCCACAGGTTGAAAATCATTGGATTGAAACGGGAATTAAAAAGAGTATCGAGGCAGTACAATCCCTCGACGAACTGCGAAAAACATACGCTTATCCTACAGATGGAGCAGTGATAAAGCTAAATGAATTGAAGTTGCAAAACGAGGCAGGTGCTACTTCGAAAGCTCCTCGATGGGCTATTGCATACAAATTTGAAGCAGAACAAGCGACGACTCAGCTAAAAGATATTATAATCCAAATTGGTCGAACCGGCACACTCACACCAGTGGCCATTCTGGAACCAGTCCAACTTGCTGGTACAACCGTATCCAGAGCTACACTTCACAACAGCGATGAAATTTCCAGGAAAGACGTGCGAATAAACGATTACGTAAAAGTAGAAAAAGCCGGAGAAATTATCCCAGCTATCGTAGAAGTGATATTAGAAAAACGGCCAACTGACTCAGATCCTTACGAGTTTCCTGCAGAATGCCCTGCATGTGGAACTCCGGTAGTCCGTGAGGAGGGAGAAGCGGCTTACCGTTGCCCCAACTCTCCATCTTGCCCACCTCAGATTAGAAGACGTCTACAGTTTTTCGCATCCAGACAATGTATGGATATTGAGGGATTAGGGGAAGCCGTGGTAGATCAACTTGTAGAAAAGGGATTGGTGACCTCACTACCAGAACTGTATTCGCTGACCAATGACGATCTTCTCACATTAGAAAAATTTGGAGATAAATCTTCTGAAAACCTCCTCAACGCTTTGGAAAAGAGTAAGTCGCAGGAACTATGGAGATTAGTCCATGGACTCGGCATTCCTCATGTTGGCGGATCGGTAGCGAAACTTTTAAGCAAAACCTTTCTTAGTTTGACAGACATACTTTCGGCTTCGGAGGAGGACCTTGTCGAAATCGAAGGAATTGGTGGCATCGTAGCAAACAGCATACTATTATTTTTTAAAGACACAGGTAACCAGACTATGGTTAGCCAATTGATAAATGCTGGCCTCAACGAGACGGAACAAGCTCCTGATGAATCTGGAAACCGTGAAGGTATAGTTGGAAAGACTTTTGTTATTACGGGGACTCTGCCAACCATGAAACGAGATGAAGCAAAAGTTTTGATCGAAAAGGCAGGAGGCAAGGTGTCGAGTTCGGTGAGTAAAAAGACAGACTTTCTACTGGCAGGAGAAAGTGCAGGCTCAAAACTTACGAAAGCAGAATCCCTCGGCGTAAATATTCTGACCGAGGAAGGTTTGTTGGAATTCCTAAAATGAAAGCCCCGAGATTAACCCGAGGCTCAAGAAATTGTTTCAGCTTACTGAAAAAAATTAAGGAGTATTTGAAGGACTTACATTCACTTCTTTATCGAAGTAAACCTGAACCGGAGGACTGGTTGCAGTTCCTGCTCTTTTACTAATAGAATCTCCAGTTGAGCTACTACTTGAAGCGGAGGTGGCAAGTGGTCGAGAATCTACTCCCAAAGCACTGGCTGCGTCAACAGCACCAGAAACTGTTGCATCGGCAATGATGGTAGAATCACCCCCTATTCCTGAACCTGTCCGGGCAATTAATCGAGCGGCTACATCTGGCGAGTAACAATTTGCAGCTAAACTAACGATACCCAATTTGGATGAAACCTGAGCAACAGCACGAATAGTAGCATCGTTTCGACCTTGGCTTGCGATTAGAATGGAGCGTTGAATCGTCAGAAGTTCGTCGCAATCTATTGAGGCAGGAACAAAGAGATTTGAAAGACAAGATTCTAACCCGGCTTGATCTGAACCATTCTCAGAAATACATGCCTTAGCTTGCCCTTCGATCACGGAGTTTCCAAAAACAGGGCTAAAGGCCAGAAGGAATGCAGGAATAATCAGCAACTTTTTCATGATGGCTCCGATACTTTAAAAGGGTTAGTGTCCCTCAAACCATCCTACAATAGGTCAAAAAGTAAAGTCAAAAGGCCTAGTTATACCCTTGGCTTTGGAGCAATGAACTAAGCTTTTTCTGGAACTCGAGAAGATCATCTTCGTTCGGCTGATAACTGTCCGTACCTGGATTTAAGGACAAACGACTCATTTGATCTAAACTCCATGCGGCAGTTTCTCCGTCAGAAAAGACTACTTCACCGCTTACAACGGATCCTGGTTGATAAACCTTATGAAGAGTAACCGAAACCAAGTCTGAAGTCGCAGTACCATCATGGTCACTCGTCTGTGGTCCGGATCCCTCTTCTTGAGGTTCCGTTTGCGGTGGTGGAGCATTTCTTAAATCGCCATCAACCGGTTTCGGCTGGTCCTTGAGTTCTAGATTAAAGTCATCAATTAAGAATCGAACATCGATATAGGTCAAAGTCGCCTCGAACTCCTGATTGATCCGTGATTGAAGGTCGCTCAGCTTCAAACCTTCAGCCACCCATTCGGTAATGGATTGTTTTTGCGAGTCTGTGAAATTCATTTTAACCCCCTGATTTTGCCAACTGCGACTTCAGGTATTCTACGCTGCGGCGCACGGCTTCATCCTGGTCCATAATGTTTTCCACAGTTTTGCAGGCATGAATCACAGTTCCATGATCGCGACCACCAAAACTTTCTCCAATCTCCTGCAACGGATGACTGGTAAGTATTCGGCTGAGATACATGGCGATTTGCCTTGGGAAAGCGATATTTGCTGGACGCCTTCTGCTTACCATATCTGAAAGTCTCAGATTGAAGTAATCAGCGACCCGTTTTTGAATTTTTTCGATGGTAATTTGATTCTGAGCTTCCTCCTGAAGGATATCCCCCAACAGCTGCTCTGCTACTTCAAGATTAACAGTTTTTCCCATTAATGCATTGTAACTGGCCACGCGGGTCAAAGCACCTTCTAATCGTCGAATATTCCGTGACACCTTTTCCGCTATAAATTGCAACACATCATCGGGGAGTCGCATGTCGAGCGATTTTGCTTTATTAGCAAGAATCGCAACCCGGGTCTCAAGGTCTGGCGCTTGCATATCCGAAACCAATCCCCATTGGAATCGAGAGACTAGACGACTTTCAAGTTTTGAGATCTCACTTGCGGGTCGGTCACTCGTAAGAAAAATTTGTTTCCCTGATTCAAAGAGATCATTGAAGGTGTGGAAAAACTCTTCCTGGATACGCTCTTTCCCGGCAAGAAAATGGATGTCGTCAATCAAAAGCACATCGACCGAGCGATAACGCATGCGGAATTTTACGAGTGTATTCTCCTGAATCGCACGAATAAATTCGTTGGTAAATTTCTCGGTGGAAACATAGGCAACTTTTGCCGTGCGATTGTTCTTTAAAATAAAATGTCCAACCGCGTGCATGAGGTGTGTTTTCCCTAATCCCGTATCTCCATAAATGAAGAGTGGATTGTATGCTTTGGCTGGCGCGTTAGCGATCGCGACCGATGCGGCGTGAGCAAGATTATTGTTTTGCCCAACAACAAAATTCTCAAACGTATTTCTGGGATTTAAAAAATTACCGATCGCAGGCCGTACATCAGCGCGAGTTTCTCTTGTAATTAACTCACCGGCACGAGCAACATCTTCCTTCTTTGTAATTCCTAAGTTCAATTCCTGCTCTCTCACCTGGGACACATCATCGTACACTTTGAGAGAGACTTTTACCGGTCTACCTGCAACCAGACGAATTTTGTCCAGAATCAACTCGAGATAGTTGTCAGCGACCCAAATAGCCGAGAATTCATTGGGGACGCTCAGCAATACTTCTGTGTCGGTTTGCTCCAAGCAACTCATCGGCTTGAACCACATATCATACACATCGCCTTTAAACCGATTCTCGAGCTCTGGTTTTACAGCTTCCCAGAAATTTTCCACTTTTGAAAATTGTGACATCAACTCCAAACACCCATAGGTTTATTCACAAGAGTTATTCCAATCGATCCTGATGGAGGACTCACGGGGTTGGTTTGTTGGAAGCGGATGGACAAAAAATTCATGGAAGAAATAAAAAAAGAATTCAGTTCGATACAGTTTGGAAGTAAAAGATGTTAAGCTATTGTATTATAGTATTTTACAAAACTAGATGCAGATAAATAGAGAAAAAAGAAAGCGGCCAATATCTAGACTCAACACCTGGGATCAATGGGCCACCCGCAAGAGTTACAAACAATCGTAGTTTTCTGTCCGTTTTCAAGATGAACTTTCACACAAGTTATTAACAACGGATTGTTGATAACTTTTTTAGCGGATTCGATTAATTTGGAACATCATTTAAGCAAAGCCAGAAGCTTATCAGTACAAAACATTTAGAGAATCCGAGTCTTCAAATCTTTGTAATTAAATACGCGATGAAAAAACCAAAATGACCAAAAAAAGGGTCGAAAAAAATCGAATTATTTTGGTGATTGTTTAGACATGTGATCAATCAAACGTTGATTAAACTCTTGAGCAGAATCGTGGCCCATGATTTTTGCCGCTCGAACCATCGCAGCCACCTCAACAAGCCGAGCAAGATCACGACCCGGTCGGATAAAGATTTCTATATGGGGAACATCAATTCCCATAAATGTGAAATGACTTTCTTCCAACCCTGTTCTATCTTCATCTTGCTCTGGTGACCATTCGTTAAAAGTAACGACCATATCGATTCGTTTTTCCAAACGAACATTACGAATGCCAAATAACTCACCGACATTAATAATTCCAATGCCTCGGCATTCCATATAACCTCGATTCAATTCAGAACTATTCGCCATTAGTTCCTTCTCATTAATGAGCTTAATGTAAGTTAAATCGTCAGCGACTAAACTGTGCCCTCGTTCAATTAAGGCTAGAGCACATTCGCTTTTCCCTATCCCGCTTTTACCACGAAGAAAGGTGCCAATACCCTTGATGTCTAGCATCGTGCCGTGCTCGGCAACTGTTGGGGCAAATTCGTACTCAAGTAAAAGAGTAGCGGCTGTAACAATGTCCTTTGATCCTATGGGTGAGCGAAACAATGAAATGTCGTACCGATTCGAAACTTCGATCATGATTCGTGTAGGTTCCAAATCACGTGAAACGATCACACAAGGAATCTCTAACTCGGCAAATTTTAAAAGGATATCTTCCTGATCAGCGTGGGGCAGTGTCTCCATGTATGCCATCTCACCTGCTCCAAATAATTGAATCCGCTCAGCAGCAAAGAATTTTAAAAAGCCACTCAATGCAATGCCCGGCCGGTTAATACTCTTTTCTTTAATTACCTTCTTCAGTCCTTCATCGCCAGCAATTAGCTCAAGTTTAAGATTATCTTTGCATTTGGAGTAGAAAGAACCGACTTCAATACTTTCTACTAGCTTTGGTGCTGAACGGAGGTCCATGGAGGTGTTACATGTTAAAATTTTCGCCGAGATAGAACTCCCGGCTTACTTCGTCATTTGTGAGAAAATCACTGGAACCTTCACGCAACACCTCGCCGTTGTGGAGGAGGTAAGCCCGGTCTACGATACTCAAAGTTTCGCGCACGTTGTGATCCGTAATCAGGATCCCAATTCCCTGGTCACTGAGTTCCAGAACAATTTTCTGAACTTCAGCCACGTTGATCGGATCAACCCCGCTAAAGGGCTCATCCATAAGTAGAAATTTCGGTTCAGTTACCAAGGCCCTAGAAATCTCTAATCGACGGCGTTCACCTCCGCTTAAAGTATACGCTTTCTGTTTTGCGATTTGTGTGAGCCCTAACTCTTCCAGATGCTTGTCCAATTTTTCTTTTCTGGCGATTCGACTAATCGGAAGCGTTTCAACAATGGCTTTGATGTTATCTTGAACTGAAAGATTTCTAAAAACAGATGGCTCTTGCGGTAAATAGCCAATGCCCATTCTAGAACGCCGGTGCATTGAGTAAGGTGTGATGTCTATGTTCCCCACCAATACCTTTCCACGGGTTGCGGGAATCAAACCGACGATCATATAAAATGTTGTTGTTTTCCCGGCCCCATTGGGTCCCAAAAGTCCGACTACTTCGCCCGCCGTTACATTGACGTTAACTTTGTTGACGACCTTTTTTCCTGAATAGCTTTTTTCGAGCTCACTGGTTGAAATAGTTATGGGTGAGACCATCGGTTATTAAGGATTAAGCGTTTCGTTTGGGTCATTCCCATTTGCGTCCTGAACCTCAGTTGAAGCTTCTGGGTTTTCATCTGGGTCAAATCCCGTATCAGGCAAAGCACCCAATGTAACAGTAACTCTATTATTTTTGCTTCCACGAACCTGTGCCCGTCTTTGGCCATGAAACCATTCGATCTCATCACCAGATACAGTTCTGTCCTCTTCGGTTATCACAGGATTACCTGTAAGAAGTACCCTCTTTTCTTCCGGAAAAAATTCCGCTCGCCCACTTTCGGCAACCCGGCCTGCTTCTTTTAGATTAACATCTCCGATGGCAATTATTTTCATGATATTACCCATTCCGGCAACGGTCGCGTCTTTCTCACCTTTTTTAACAGCTGTTATGTGGAGCTCATCGCTGGTTAGGCTCAAGAATGTTCCAACAACAGTGACGTTCCCAACCAAATGAAACTCCGAGATTTCATCACCACTGGCCATTTCCAGATAGTCACTAGTGAATACCGTGTTTGTCATCAATTCGGGCGCTTCTTCGTCTTGGGCCAGAAGGACTTCGTCCATCAATAAAACCAAGCTTAGATATAAAATTAAGCGATTCATTTTAGAAAAGCCTCCAACTGATATTCGATCACAACTTTAACGTTTTTTTCTACCTGAACTACCCTATCATCTTGAGAGTAGTTCCAATTCTCGCCCTCAATTTCATAAAACTCGCCATCAACAAACACACCACCTTCACCAGAAACTGCACGATCCGCTGATTGATAAACTGCCTCCGCGCCCACGATGTGCATATCTATATCTTTACCCTGTTCGCCTTGATAAATCTGAAGATCCATATCTGTCATTTCTACAATCCCATTGTCACCATAGGTAGCAGAACCTCCTTTTAAATTCCAAAGGCGAAATCCTTCCTCGCTAAACATGGTAACACGAACCCCCTCAATGGGCGCGTCGGGAAGAATCTGGGAGTTTACAAGCAATCCCAAAGGCAAGAGGCAGAGAGCAATAAACAAAGCTATCTTGGTAATATTCGATCGATGTGGCATGGGAATCATTAGGATTTAGACAAATTTAGCACACTCTCGTTCCTACTTTCAAGAATTCGGTCGCAGACCTCCCGCACAGCACCCTTCCCTCCTTGTTTCGTAGTTAAATAGTTGGCAGTTTTCAAAGCCAAAGGAACTGCATTGATAACGGCAACGCCAATCCCGGCAAATTCCAAAGCGGGTACGTCTATTTCATCATCTCCCATGTAACAGACGCACTCAGGTGATACATTAAGTTGGCTCGCTAATTCAGCCAAGGCTCCCGCTTTGTCGGTTCGCCCCTGGATGATGTGGTCAAATTTCAATTCGTTCATCCTTGAAGTAGTCGCAGCAGATAAACGACCTGATATAACGGCCAGAGTAATTCCAATTTTTTTCAAACAAGCCAGCCCCATTCCATCCAATATCGAAAATTGTTTCAGCTCAAAACCGTCCGCACCAACAAAAATTGTTCCGTCGGTAAGCACTCCGTCGACATCAAGTGCGAGCAATTGAATTTTAGCCCAATCATTTGAAGGACCTTCGCCGGAACAGATCGTTGGGTCACCCATCTCCTAATTGAGCTTTTCCAGCCAATTGATTATATCCTGGGTGATCGATTCTTCATCAGGCATAAATTGTTTTTCCAAGGGTGCCGCAAAAGGAACTGGAACATCAATGGAACCAATACGCAAGGGGGGTGCTTCCATATCAAAAAATAGCTCTTCAGTTAGTTGACTGATTATTTCACCACCAAACCCATTGTTGCGCCGTGCTTCATGAACCACAATCAGGCGACCTGTTTTTCTAACGGATTCGCGGATCGGATCCAGATCAACTGGCTTCAATGCACGTAGATCAATAATTTCGAAAGAATACTCGTACTCTTCTTCCAAATAATCGCAGACCTTCTCGCAGATTCCTACCATTTGGCCGTAGGTTACGATGGTAGCAACTTCACCTTCTCGCACCATACGAGGCTCCCATACGTGATCATAATCATTACTAACAGTAACATCTGAACGAAGTCCTCGATACAGTTTTTTGTGCTCAAACAACAAAACCGGATCATCCGAATCGTAAGCAGCAAGCATACAATCAAAGGCATCTTGAACCGTGCTTGGATACAACACTTTCAGTCCGGGGAATTGAATATAAAGTGACTCTAATTCCTGTGAATGAAAGGACCCAAAAGTAAGACCACCACCACACGGGAAACGCATAACCATAGGCAAACATTTCCCAGAACGAAAATAAAAGGTACCAGCATTGAGGCAAATCTGTGTCGTTGCGTCGGTCGCAAAATCGGCAAACTGAAACTCAATGATGGGTCGATGTTCATTAAAGGCCAATCCGATGCCATAGCCTACAGTAGCCGATTCGGCGAGTGGGGTGTTGATGACTCGAGCACGACCAAATTCATTAAACAAGTTATCGGTTACCTTGAAGGCACCTCCATAAGTTGCGATATCCTGCCCCATAACCAAGGAAACATCTGATTCAGCAAGAATCATTCTATGAGCTTCATTTAGTGCTTGGGCAAAAGTAACATTTTTAAACACCTGTCCTGCTTTTTCCCATTTGAAGCCATGGACGGTGTTTTTAAATTCGCCGTTTTGTAAATCCTGAGCTTCAATCGGAGGCTGAGCCAAAGAAACGTTTATGCATTCTTCAATAAATCCATCGATAATTGCCTCGGCTTCTTTGATGGAACTCGCGCCTACGGTTTCTATCAATTGTTGTCTTAAGATTGGATTGGCGTCCCGCTCCTTCCATCCATTGATAGTATCCTCTGTTAAATAGTCACATGTGTCATAGGCTGCATGTCCGCGCAGCCGAAGCGTCTTTACTTCTACAACAGTTGGAAATCCGGATTTCCTAACTTCCGAGAATACCCGGTCGAACTCCTCAACCATTTTGCGAGTATCTGAAATATCCAACGTGGTGTGGGTCATTCCGTATGCCTCGGCTCGACTACCCAGAGAATCGCCAATAAATTGCTCATTAATAGGCGTCGAGTAGGCATACTCGTTATTCTCAATAACGAAAACCATAGGGATTTTTAACACAGCCGCCATATTCATCGTTTCATGAACATCTCCAGTGCTGGACCCCCCATCTCCAAAGAAACCAATTCCAATCGAATTTTTGCCGAGTCGCCGCTGAGAATCGACCCCTCCAAGTACACTTGAAAGGATAGGTCCCAGGTGACTAATTATAGGTAAACTCCGGGTAAGTGGATCGCCATGGTGAACATTACCTTCACGACCAAGCGTCGGACTGCCTGAATTAGCAATATACTGACAGAGGTGATCACAGAGATGGTCACTCCAAATCAAATGACCGGCTAGGTTACGGTGGGAAAAGCAAACAACATCCTGTTCACGATCCAAAAGTAACCCTATCGGAGCAGCCACCCCCTCATTGCCCTGCCCACCTGCCAATGTGCCATAAACGAGACCCTGTCGGAACAAGTCTCGCAAACGATCATCGGTGCGCCGGGAATAATACATCCAGTAGTACACCTGGCTGAGTGTAGAAGCATCTAAATTCTCCAGATCTGACTTAAGTAAGCTGCGCTTTTGAAGGATTTCCGGAGTTTCCGGATAAGGGATGTTAGGACGATTATTGGGATGCATATCTTAGCAAATAACGGAACCCTGTGGATTCTTACTTTGAGAAGCAAAACATTTTAAAGATGAGTTAATACGCCAAGATAAATCTAACATTCACTCTCTATCCATTACTTTTTTGAATCGCAACTTTCTCCATCCGTTTTCAATTTAACACAATGGCTTCATCCATCGTTGTTATTGGCAGTTACGTTCAGGATCTTACATTCCATCTACCTGAGTTTCCGAAACCAGGGCAGACACTCATTGGAAAATTTCAGAGTGGCCCGGGTGGCAAAGGCTCAAATCAAGCCGTGGCAGCCGCCAGAACGGGTACACCAACTACTTTTATAGGTGCCACCGGGCAAGATGCATTTGCCGGAGTTGCTCGGGATTTCCATAAAAAAGAAGGCATAGATTCACAGCTTGCAATAAAACCGGACGATGCGACCGGGACGGCAGGTATCCTAGTCAACCAACATGGGGAAAACGAAATTGTGGTAGCTCTAGGCGCTAATGCTTCACTCACACCAAGCGATATTCTCGAAGAAATCATTTCTAAAACCCGAATCGTGGTTACCCAACTAGAGTGCAATTTGGAGGCAACAAACCATGCACTGAAATTGGCAAGACTGAACGGAGTGACCACCTTGTTGAATCCAGCGCCCATGCGAGATGACTTCCCGATAGAGATGCTAGAAAATGTAGACATACTTGTACCCAACGAAACCGAGTTTGCACATCTCCTGAGAACAAAGTTCCCCGATACATACGGCTCAATTGAAGAGAATGCGATTCAAGACATTGCCCAAGAAGCGTTGCATGAATTGTGCCGAGAATTTGAAGTTCCTACCTTCATAATTACACTAGGAAGCAAAGGGTGTTTTGTCTCGACAGCAGACAGTTATTTTCAAACCGAATCCATAAAAGGAATCGACGTCGTAGACACAACTGGAGCTGGAGATGCCTTTGTAGGTGGATTTGCTTCAGGGCTAATCAATTTTGATGGAGATATCAAGAAAGCCAGCGAGTATGGAAATGCGGTCGCGGGACTATCCGTAACTCGTAGAGGTACTGCTCCGGCGATGCCATATAAAGACGACATTCAGGAAGTCATGAAACTCGATTAGTTGCATACCATCGCACCATGTATCGACAAGAAAACTACCACTGAAGGAACAATGAATTCCGCTCACAATGTAATTGTGACATTCATCCCCAACACTTCTAAAGAAATTCAAATCCCGGATATTGATGCTGCCAACAAAACCATTGTAGAAAATTGCGACGGAAACCAAATATCCGTAATTGATCTAAATCACTTTATAGCTCCTGAAGGGATTTTGCTAAAACAGTATTCTAATGATGGTCTTCATCTTAACAAAAAAGGGACCCAACTCTGGGTCGATAGAGTGGATTTGATTTTAGACAAAACCTAGCCCTGCTTGAACAGAAACTCCACTACCTCTTTTCAAAAGAGCTATACACCAATTGAGTGCCATGTCGTTTTGAATTCCAGAAAATTTCGAACCGCGTAAAGCGATTGGGCGGATTCATCGGACAAATCCTTGCCCGAATCCGGTCTTACTTTTACGCGCTTCACACTTTCGGCTGCAAGGATCTCTGCTTGTTTTCTGAGCTTTTGATCAACCGCAAGGTCGAGACCGCGAATTTGTTCATGACTGGAAAAGGTTTTCAAAAGCTCATCTTTATAACCGGTCAAAATGTTTAGCACTCCGCCGGGAAGATCCGAAGTAGCGAGCATTTCACCGAGTAGAATAGCGGGATAAGGATTTGAGGTAGAAGCCAAGGCAACGACTGAATTTCCAGAAGTAATTATGGGAAGCACCTGTGAGACTAAACCCAACAAAGGTGCTTTATCTGAGCAAAACACACCGACCACACCGATTGGTTCAGTTACTGAAAAATTGAAGAACGAACCGGCGACGGGGTTTGTGTTTCCCAACACTTGTTCATATTTGTCGGTCCACCCAGAATAATAGATGACTCGATCCACGGCCACCGCAACTTCAGCGCGTGCCTTTCGCAAATCAATGGTTCGAGTGACGGCAATTGCTTGCGCCAATTCCTCGGAGCGGGCTTCAATCATTTCGCCCAAACGGTAAAGGACCTGACCACGATTGTAAGCCGTTCGCGCCGCCCAGGAACTTCCAGCCTTGCCCGCAACTTCTACCGCATTACGCGTATCCTTTCGAGTACATTGAGGGATGTTACATATAAACTGGCCGGCCTTATTCTCGAGAGGAAATACACGCCCACTTTCGGAACGAATAAATTTCCCTCCTACGTAGGCTTTCGGTGTTTTGGTAATTGAGATTCTTGACATGATAAACTACAATTTAGGATTCGATCTTGAGGTAATCGGAAACCCCTTGCTTACCCCCTTCGCGGCCAAATCCGCTTTCTTTGTACCCACCGAACGGAGACGTTGGGTCGAATTTATTATAGGTGTTGGCCCAGACAACTCCTGCCTTTAAGGCGGTGCTCATTTTAAAAATTTTCGAGCCTTTATCTGTCCAAACACCGGCGGACAAACCATATGCGGTGTTGTTGGCCTTTTCTATAGCTTCACCCACCGTGCGAAAAGTGAGAATGCTTAGGACTGGTCCAAATATTTCTTCCCGAGCTATGCGGTGACTTTGAGTAACTCTCTGGAACAGTGAAGGACGGTAAAAGTAACCCTGCCTCGGTAGCGCACAAGAACTTTGAAAAAGTTCGGCTCCTTCGCTGACGCCACTAGCAACAAGTTCGGTAATTTTCTCCAATTGGGCCTTCGAATTAATCGCTCCAATATCGGTGTTCTTGTCGAGAGGATCACCCACTCTTAAGGTGGCTATTCGCGTCTTTAGTTTTTTAACGAAGCTCTCAGCAATGGATTCCTGGACTAACAGCCTACTACCCGCACAACAAACATGACCTTGGTTAAAAAAGATGCCGTTTATAACTCCTTCAACCGCTTGATCAATGGGCGCATCATCAAAAACGATGTTGGCTGCTTTTCCTCCAAGTTCGAGAGTGAGTCCTTTTCCGCTTCCTGCGGTTGCGCGTAGAATTGCTTTCCCAACAGCAGTTGATCCGGTAAAGGCAATTTTATTTGCAGCTGGATGATCCACGATGAGTTGCCCAGTGGGACCAGCGCCAGAAACAATGTTTACAACTCCAGGCGGCAATTCAGCCTCTTGAAGAATCTCAGCAAATTTCAAGGCCGTTATCGATGTGGTCTCAGCCGGCTTGATAACAACACAGTTTCCTGCGGCCAGGGCAGGTGCGATTTTCCACGCGAGCATGAGAAGTGGAAAGTTCCAAGGGATAATTTGTCCAACAACTCCGTAAGGACGAAACGATGTTCCCGGCAATGCGTATTCCAATTTGTCTGCCCAGCCCGCGTAGTAGAAGAAGTGGGCCGCGGCCATTGGTATGTCAAAATCGCGCGATTCCTTAATAGGTTTCCCACCATCCATAGACTCAGCAACTGCGAATTCACGCGCGCGATCCTGAAATAATCGTGCTACACGATAAAGGTATTTCCCGCGATCTTTACCAGAAAGTTTGGACCAATATTTTGCTGATCCAGTTTGGGCAGCGGTAAATGCGGCATTGATATCTGCCTTTCCGGCGGCTGGAATTCTGGCGAGGCATTTTTCCGTAGCCGGGTTTATGGATTCAAAATATTTCCTACTTCTAGGCGCCACCAATTTCCCTTCGATGAACAAGGAATAAGTTTCAGCTAACTTCGGGTCGGCTGCTTCGGGTGCTGGATCAAATTCCCATAGGTCCCCGAAAAGTAATTCGGGCGTTTCCCGACGGGAGGGGTTGTTGGCAGATTTTCTTTGAGCAGACATTTTGATAAAGAATTATGTGGATTAATAACCAGAGCTAGCGTCGCTGAATTTCCACGGAGCCTGGTAAACCCCTTGCTGTTGCTTGCGAAGCTGCATGAGCAGATCGTTGAGCAAGGAACTGGCGCCAAAGCGGTATCGTTGGTTCGTTAACCACGCATCGCCTAAGGTTTCTTTAACCGCGACAAGGAAGTGGAGGGCTTGTTTAGAATTTTTTATTCCTCCAGCCGGCTTCATGCTGATCGGAATTCCAGTATCAAGATAAAAGTCCCGAATGGCCTCAAGCATCACCTGGGTGTTTGCAAGTGTCGCATTTCCGGACGTTTTGCCCGTGCTGGTTTTTATAAAATCTCCTGCACGGAGAACGCTCATCGCAAGAAAGGAAGCGACGCGAATATTATCATAGGTTTCAAGTTCACTGACTTCGAGGATCACCTTTAATCGTACGTCTCCACAGGCTTCGACCGTGGCAGCAATTTCGTCCTGAACTGCTTGGACCTGCCCGGAGAGGAAGAGCCCACGCTGAATTACCATGTCAATCTCGTCTGCTCCATCCCGGACCGCCTGTTTTACTTCTTGAAGTCTAGTGCGAAGAGGAACCTGTCCCGATGGAAATCCAGTTGCTACCGAGGCAATACGCACAGCTGATTCGCCAAGGCATCTTCTGGCATGTTTAACCATAAAGGGATAAACACAAACTGCCGCAACTTGAGGGGTATCGAGTTCAGGATCTGGGTTTTGTCCTTTTTGACAAAGGGACTCTATTTTTCCTGGCGTGTCTTTGCCTTCCAGCGTCGTAAGATCAACCATGGACAAGGCTAAATTGAGGCCCTGAACCTTGCTTCCTTTTTTGATACTGCGAGTAGAAAACTTTGCCACACGCTCTTCAATTGCAATCTGATCGACTCGTCCTACGTCATCTAAAAGGCGCTTCAGCGGAGACTTGTTTGAAGTGAAGGTTGGCATCTTAGCATATTTAGTTAGACCATAATTAGAATCACAACTCAAATCCCAGAATGAGAGGTTTCAAATTCATGTACGGACGGTCTTGATTTTTGGTAATCCATCCGTATAAAACCTCCGGTTTCAATTTTCAAGATAAGTAAGAGACAATTATTTTACCTAAAATATTATGAGCGCTACCGCACCCGAAAAACACGAATTCCAAGCAGAAGTTAAACAGCTGTTGGATATAGTCATCCATTCCCTTTACACCAATAAGGAGATTTTTGTTCGCGAACTAGTTTCCAATGCATCCGACGCGTTGGAGAAGTTGAGACATTTGAGTATCACCGAAAAGAACGTTTTCGACGAAGACCTCGAACTGGAAATTAATATCACAACCGATGACACGGCCAATACACTGACGATTCAGGACTTTGGTATCGGGATGTCCCACGATGAGCTGGTTCAGAATCTGGGAACAATCGCCCATTCTGGATCCAAACAATTTCTGGAGGCCATGAAAGAAGGTGGTGATCCCACCACAAATCTAATTGGACAATTTGGGGTAGGCTTTTATAGCGCATTCATGGTGGCCAAGGAGATGAAAGTATACTCTCACAGCTGGAAAACTGATGAGGACGGTCACGTATGGTCGAGTGATGGATCGGGAGCGTATGAAGTCGAAGCGGCTGCAGATCAAAAGCGTGGAACAAAAATTGTAATATCGTTGGACGATGAAAATAAGTCCTTCGCTAAGCCCGATGAAATTAAACGCATTCTAAAAGAGTATTCTTCGTTCGTACAGTTTCCGATTAACGTAAATGGCGATCGAGTGAACACCCAAGAGGCGATTTGGCTAAAGAGTAAAGCCGATATTAAAGAAGAAGATTACTCCGAATTCTACAAATTTGCGTGCAAAGCCTTCGACGAGCCGATTCTACGCCTGCACTTCAATGCAGACGCTCCGTTGGCAATTAATGCACTTCTCTTCACACCTACAACGAATGTCGAAGCGATGGGATTCACCAGAGCAGAACCTGAAGTTGCTCTTTATTGCCGCAAAGTGCTCATCGATGCAGAGCCCAAAGGGCTACTCCCAGAGTGGTTGAGGTTTCTGAAGGGAGTAGTGGATAGCGCTGACCTTCCTCTAAATATCTCGCGAGAAACCATGCAGGATAGTGCGTTGATTCAGAAGCTGAATTCGGTATTGACCAAACGCTACCTCAAACTCCTGCAAGAGGAGGCGAAAAAACGACCGGAGAATTTTGAAAAGTTTTGGGATACATTCGGAATATTTATAAAGGAAGGGGTCACCAGTGATTTTACCCACAAAGACCCATTAACCAAGCTACTGCGCTTCGAATCTTCCCTGACAGAAAAAGGTAAGTTGACAAGCTTACCTGACTACATTTCCCGGATGAAGGAAGAACAAAAAGAGATTTACTACCTGCAGGGAAGCAACCGTGAATCAATAGAAAATGGCCCCTACCTGGAAGCGTTCAAAGCACGGAATATTGAAGTGCTTTTCCTTTATCTTCCGATTGACGAATTCGTAATGAACCACGTCCGTGAGTTTGAGGAAAAGACTCTGGTTTCCGCAGATCAGGACGACATTGAAATGGAAACCATAACACCGGAAGATGCGGGAGATCCTCTGGATAAAGATGAAGCTGAAAAGCTTTGCACCTGGTTAAAAGAAACCCTGGGTGAACGCGTAGAAACTGTCCGTGCCAGTGAGCGACTCGTCGACAGCCCTGCCATGTCATCGAATAGCGACAAGCATATGACTGCCTCTATGCGTCGCATGATGCAGCAAATGAATCCTGACGCTCCAGAAATGGAAGCAAAGGTGGTCCTTCATATCAATCCTCGCCACGGACTTATTAAGAACCTGGCCGAGCTAAGAGATTCAAATCCAGATCTAGCCAAAACAATATCCGAACAAATTTTCGATAATACTTTGGTCGAGGCCGGGATATTAGAAGATCCCAAGAAAATGCTTGGGAGGGTCTATGGCTTGTTAGAAAAACTCACACAGAAGTAGTTCGGTTGAACACAATGCTTGTCGAAGTTTAGGCAAGTTGTTGTTCAAGAGATCCCGGTGGCATCCTGGAAGCTGTAGAACCAGCTTCCAGGCTAAAGGAATTTACCTATTTGTCACAAGAAAGGTTCTTTATTCCGCGAACTTTGTGCTTCATATTGTTTCGTTCGCATGGGTAATAAGTCAGCAGCATCAAAAAAGAAAGTTCCTTACTTCAACCGAGAGTTAAGTTGGTTGGCATTCAACCAGCGTGTCCTGGAACAAGCACAGAGCGAGAAATATCCCATTCTTGAAAGAGTTAAATTTCTTTCCTTTGTTAGCAGTAATCTTGATGAATTTTTCGAGATCCGTGTTGCCGGACTGATGCAGCAAGCAGATTCCCAGGTGAGTACACTCAGCACCGATGGGTTAAGCCCGAGGGATCAACTAAACCAAATACAAGCCAAAGTCCGCGTTCAGGTTGATGAGCAATATAGGTGTTGGCATGAATATCTAGTTCCTGGGATGAAAATGGAAGGAATTGATATTAAGACTCCTGAAACGCTTTCAAAAAAGGATTTTGAATGGGTTAGGCAATATTTTGACCAGGAGGTTTATCCCGTTCTTACGCCGCTCGCCATCGATCCGACTCATCCATTTCCGCAAATTGGAAATAAAACTCTGAATCTAATTGTGTGGGTTGAAGGCAAGTGGAGTAACCCCGACACCATTCACATGGCGATTATTCCGGTGCCCAGAATTTTAAGCCGAATTGCCAGAATTGACCCAGAAAATGACGATGGTCTGAACTATATATTTCTAAGCGATATTTTGAAAATATTCGCCTACACTTTGTTTCCAGGATATAAAGTTCGAACCGCACATGCCTTCAGAATCTCAAGAAACAGTGACCTTTATTTCGATGAAGAAGAGGTGGAGAACTTAGTAACCAAGATTGAGGAAGAACTTTGGAATCTTCGTAAAAATGCCCCAGTAAGACTTGAGGTCGAAGATGGAATCGATGATGAGCTTCTAAAAGAGCTTCTAAAAGAAATCGAGTTAAAGGACGAGAATGTTTACAGAATAAACGGCCCTCTGAATATGATGAGGCTTCGAGACTTTGGAAATATGATCCCTAGAAATGATCTGAAATTTAAGAACTTTATTCCTTATGTGAGGCCACCTTTAAATAAGCCGGACTCCATTTTTAAAATCCTATCCAAAGAGGATATTCTTCTTCATCATCCTTACGATTCCTTCACACCTGTGGTAGAGTTTATTGAACAAGCTGCAAGGGACCCTCAGGTTTTCGCCATTAAGCAAACATTGTATAGGACAAGTGGTGACAGTCCGATAATCAAAGCCCTTAAAGAAGCTTCTTTGAATGGAAAGCAAGTTACGGCGTTGGTAGAATTAAAAGCCCGATTTGACGAGGCCAACAACATTCAGTGGGCACGGGAGCTAGAAGAAGCAGATGTGCATGTTGTCTATGGTCTAACTCATCTTAAAACACACTGCAAATGCTGCCTGGTAGTGAGGAGAGAGCCGGAGGGTCTAAAACAGTACTGCCACTTAGGATCTGGGAACTACAATCCTAAAACAGCCAAGTTGTACAGCGACCTAAGTTTATTAACCTCCCATGAGGAAATGACGAAAGAGATTGCAGATCTTTTTAATACGCTTACCGGATTTGCCAGGTCACCCAATTTTCAAATACTCAAGGTTGCTCCCTTCAATCTTCATAGCGACATAAATCAACTTATTCGTAAGGAGGCTCAAAACGCGCGGGATGGCAAACCAGCCAAGATAATGGTTAAGGTCAATAGTTTGATCGACCAGGAAACTATCGATAATCTTTACACAGCCTCAATAGCAGGAGTTGAAATCATTCTGATTATTCGAGGAATTTGCGGTTTAGTTCCTGGAGTGAAGGATCTGAGTGAAAATATTCGGGTAATCAGCCTTTTGGGGCGTTTTCTGGAACACAGCCGTGTCTATTATTTTGAGAATGGCGACAAGGAAGCCATGGTTTTCGCAGGAAGTGCCGATTGGATGCCTAGAAACTTTTATCGGCGAATTGAGTGCGTATTCCCCTTGAGCGACCCCAAATTAAAAAAACGAGTTATCAATGATCTGTTGGAAATATACCTTAAAGACACCAAATACGCCAAAGAGTTAACCTCAAGTGGGGACTACATCCCAATTGAAGTAACTGGAAATGACGATCTATTTTCTGTCCAAGAATATTTCATCGCAGAAACTGAGAAATTGAGAAAATCCCTGTTATAAGAAATAAGAGTGGATCTTTCGGAGAAAAGCCTAGTGCTTTCCCTTATGCACTTTAAAGGATTCTTCCGTTTTTCTTTACGAAACCCTTCTAAATGAAGTTGGGTATACATTCTACCGGTTTGAATCAGATTCAGTAACAATTTTTCAATCTCCAACACTCTCATGAATAGTAATATCGTATGCTAAAAAACCGACAGGAAGGTCTCACCACGCTCCATGGTAACTGTGTTGGTGAATGTATTTTTTGTATCTTATTGGTTTCTGATTAAGAAAACTGGAATTATAACTTTATCTGATTCGGTTAGCTTCAAACTGTATTTCTTCAGTGTTTTTGTTGGATTGATAATTAGTCTGCGGGCCTATCCCAAATGGGCCCAGGTATTGGCAACCATATCGTGGCGTGAAACTTTCGATATGACTAAACACCAAATGCTACGACTATCATTGGTTCTATTTGCGATGATTTTCGCATTGGAGGATACGGAGAGTAATCGCGTATTTTTGGGCAGCTTTCTAGTTCTGGTGGGGCTAATACTACTTGTGGTTAATTATTATTCCCCGCGGTTGCTGTGTTTAATGATCTTTAAGGAAAACACCATTCCTACCCTTTTCGTGGGGAACTTGAATGCTATTTTGAAATTGAACACCTGGCAGGAGAGAAAAAGAAACCTGGGAATCGAACCCGTCGGCTTTATTACCAATGAAAAAATTAAAGCCAGTACCAAGCGGATTCCGTACTTGCGAATGCTGCATGACTATACACGAATTCTTAAAGAAAATCGGGTAGACCAAATCATTGTCATGCAAGGTTATGTAGAAAAAGGATTGCTCGGAGAGATTGTTGAAGAATCCCAGAAGCAAGGCTGCCGATTCCATATCTACAACAATATCGAAGAAGAATTCAGTCATCCGCTGGTGGTCAACCACGAGGGCGAATATACATTTTACACCTTAATTGATGAACCTCTCGAAAATCCCATTAACCGGATGCTGAAACGGGGCTTTGATATCGCTATCTCTCTGCCAATCGTGGCGTTTCTCCTGCCGCCCTTGTTTTTCCTCGTTTGGGCGGTTCAAAGGAAGCAAGCCCCTGGAGCCGTATTTTATACCCAACCTCGAACCGGAATAACCAAGCGAGCATTCAACATTATCAAATTCAGGACCATGTTCGACTTCAAGCAGGATGAAAGCGGATTGGCAAAACAAGCGGGAAAAAGCGACAACAGGATTTATCCGTTCGGTTCTTTTTTGAGACGAACGAGTCTCGACGAGATCCCGCAGTTTATAAATGTGCTCATTGGGGATATGAGCGTTTCAGGACCAAGGCCTCACCTGATTCAACACGATAAAGAGTTCAGTAACATGCTAAAAGCCTATTATACACGGCACTACGTAAAGCCGGGAATCACAGGATTAGCACAGACAAAGGGTTTCCGAGAGGAGAGGTTTGACCTAATTTCATTTACTTCAATTTTTGCTGAAAACTTATTAATCAGTGAAGATAGAAGCCAATAGCCATCCACAACTCGATGAAATCGAATCTGCGGTTATCGACATCTTTATCCATGCAACTAAAATCCTCGGCTATCCTAAATCTATCGGAGAAATCTTTGGGTTACTGTATGTCACAAAGGAACCCATCTGCATGGAAGACATCATTAACCGATTGGGCATCAGCCTGGGAGCAGCCAGCCAGGGATTGAAGCAGTTGAAAGCGATCAATGCAGTCAAAACGACACATATCATCGGTCAAAGGCGTGATGGTCGAGATTACGAAAACTAGGCTACTTGAAAAGTTAGTCTGGGCACCTAAAAAGGACCCAGACAATGAAATCAAAACGATACACAACAGAACAGAAGATCCGCATCCTTCGGGATGCTGAACGAGCCGATATATCCATCGTGGA
>Ga0114999_10002975_pt1 | contig 21704 bp, 23 predicted proteins | sample ArcticOcean_MG_C_3_FD_89820 | JGI IMG/M metagenome (GOLD analysis project Ga0114999, IMG submission 89820) | Marine microbial communities from western Arctic Ocean - ArcticOcean_MG_CB8_126 | ecosystem: Environmental > Aquatic > Marine > Oceanic | place: Arctic Ocean: Canada Basin | collected...
CTCGGCGATAGACACTTCGCATCATTTCATCGCTGGCTTTCGACAGCGCAAGCAGACGATCTACGGGAACACTGGGAGTTTGCATGTGGGAAAGTTTAGAAAGTGGGAAGGTTTGAAAGTTATGTTACCTGCCTGGCCACTTGCCTACCTGCTGCTTTCATAGGTTGTGATATCTTCTTCATACTGCAAGGTCCAGCCGATTTCGTCCAGCCCATTTAAGATAAAGGTTTTGTAGAATGGATCGACTTCAAACGGGTGTGTGATGCCATCTGGCTCGGTGACGACCTGCGTTTCGAGATCAACAGATAGCGTATAATCCCCTTGAGTGGCTGCATCGGCGAGTATGCCCTTAACGGTTTCTTCCGGTAAAATAACGGGTAGCAGCCCATTTTTAAAGCAGTTGTTGTAGAAAATATCTGCAAAAGATGGTGCGATGATCACCCGAAAGCCATAATCCTGCAGGGCCCAGGGGGCATGCTCACGTGAACTGCCGCAGCCGAAATTATCGCCGGCGACCAGTATGGTGGTGCCCTGATAGCGTGGTTCATTCAGAACAAAGGACGTATTGGACGATCCATCCGGTGAAAAACGCCAGTCGTAGAACAGGAATTGACCGAAACCGGTGCGCTCAATACGTTTCAAAAATTGCTTTGGGATAATCTGGTCGGTATCTACGTTGATCCGATCCATTGGTGCAACGCGGCCTTTATGTTGGACAAATGGTTCAGGCATGGGCGGGCTCCGTTTTTGATATTTGGTGGCTTATTCGGCTGTTATCGGCAATTTGTAGAGACGCAATTTTTTGGGACTCTACAGGGCGTTTGCAAATGGCATGTGCCATCGTGATTTTACCAGGTGCGTGTATCGACGAAATGGCCGGCGATGGCTGCTGCTGCGGCCATCGGTGGACTGACCAGATGCGTCCGGGCATCGCGTCCCTGTCGTCCTTCGAAGTTGCGATTGGATGTGCTGGCGCTGCGTTCACCCGGTTGCAGAATGTCAGGATTCATGCCCAGGCACATGCTGCATCCAGATTCCCGCCATTCAAACCCGGCCTCTTTAAATATCTTATCAAGGCCTTCGGCTTCTGCCTGTTTCTTGATCGGCTGTGAGCCCGGGACCACAAGGGCAACCACATCAGGCGCGACTTTACGTCCTTTAATGACGTCGGCCGCCGCACGCAGATCGCTCAGTCTTGAATTGGTACAACTGCCGATAAACACCCGATTGATAGCGATATCCGTGATCGGCATATTGGGTTTCAGCCCCATATATTCCAGGGCGCGTTCGGCCGCTCTACGGTCGTTCTCAACCGGCATACTGGCCGGGTCAGGTACCCTACCTGTTACATCCGTCACCATACCGGGGTTGGTTCCCCAGGTGACCTGAGGCACTATATCTGCCGCGTTGATGGACAGGTGCTGATCGAACGTCGCGTCGTCATCGGTCAGGAGTGTTTTCCATCGCGCAACGGCTTGGTCGAATTGGGTGGCTGAGGGGGAAAATTTTCGGCCCGCGACATATTCAAACGTGGTGTCATCCGGTGCGATCATACCCGCCCGGGCACCCAATTCAATAGACATGTTACAGATGGTCATCCGTTCATCCATAGACATCCCGCGAATCGCGCTACCGGTATATTCGATGACGGTTCCTGTGCCGCCTGCAGTTCCGGTGCGGCCGATAACATTCAGGATAATATCTTTTGCGGTAACGCCTTCAGGCAGGATCCCTTCAATACGAATTTCAAACGTCCTGGCGCGCTTCTGTAACAGGCATTGGGTCGCCATGACGTGCTCCACTTCGCTGGTGCCGATGCCAAATGCCAGGGCACCGAAAGCACCATGTGTAGAGGTATGGCTGTCACCGCAGACCATGGTTTTGCCCGGCTGAGTGATGCCTAATTCGGGGCCGATGACGTGAACAATGCCCTGATACGGACTTTCCAGGTCATAAAGAGGGACGTCGAATTCGGTACAGTTTTTCGACAGCATGTCCACCTGGAGTTTGGCAATCTTATCGACCATCGGTAGGGACCAGTCGGTGGTAGGTATATTGTGATCCATGGTAGCGTAGGTCAGGTCGGGACGCCGGAGCTTTCGCCCGGCGATTCGCAATCCCTCAAACGCTTGAGGCGAGGTGACCTCGTGAACCAGATGGGCATCGATATAAATAATCGTCAAGCCATCTGGCATTTCACGGACCACATGCTGATCCCATATCTTATCATACATCGTTCTGGCTGGCATAATTGGTCCTTTGAATAAAGCGGAGAGGTTTCGTCTCTATGTTTGGGTCGTTGGTTGTTAGCCTTATCGATACTTTATAAGAGACGTATAGACGGATTGATAGCCGATGTTTTTTTGATCTATATGCAATACAGGCAAGTAGAGACGCGATATATGGCGTCTTTACTATACGGAACCCCACTTTGTGTGATAAAATGTTTTCATGAAGTCGGTGTTGGCGGCATCGATCAAACGTGGTGGGATCTTGGTATGGCCTGATGGTTTCATCCAGGGACGGCAGTAGTATACATGTAAGGTGCGTCGCTCCTGATCGGACCGACTGGGATAGGCGGCATGCCACAGGTTCGCGTGGAAGAGGATCGCTGTTCCGGCTTTGCCGACAAGCGGTACATGAGCAGGCATCTCTTCGACATGATCAACAGCTGGTATAGATCGGTCAAAACGGTGGCTGCCGGGTACCACTGCAAAACAGGCCTCATCGAGCGTGACCTCAGATAAATAATAAATGCACGAAATAAGCAGTAACGATTGTGACATCCGCGCACCCTGATAACCGACATCATTATGCCATCGTGCATGCGTATCCGTACGGGGCGCTTTCAAGATGACCGAGAGTTCCGAGAAGGCGATATCATCCGCCATGAGGCCTTTGAGTAATTCGAATGTAGAAGGATGAATAACGAGGTCGTCAAAGGCGGTTTCCACTTCCATAACGCGGACACTTTGCCAGGTGTCTGCCGAGCGTGTGTAAAACGTATCACGCCGCATGGCCCATTCTCGATCGAGCGCTTCATTCATGGCCGATATTTTGACCGGATTGAGGGCCTCTTCAATCACAAGATAGCCATTGGCGTCGAAGGTGTAGCGGTCGGTGTCGGTCATAAGGTCGGTTTCAGGTTAAAAGTTGGAAAGTTGATAGTTACAGGCGAAGGCGTACGATCACAGTGATTCTATCCTCGTTTACTATTCTCGATCCACCCTGACAATGTATGTTGCTGTCATGGCCATATCAAGCGAAAAGTCTATCTCGATAACACTGGAAACAGTACGTTTACGTCCTTTCTATTTTTTATCATATTTCTTGACTTTTTTCATTGTATTCTCCATATTGTCAACGGTCCCAATTTGTTATTTCGATGACCTAAACATTTGCTTGTGGTAACATAAGGTTTGGTATTACGCTGTCAATGTGTTATGCCGGATAGACATAGAATTTACTGGAAAAACATGGGCGACCGGTGGGTCGCCTGCTTTGTGAGAAGCCTATGCGTATCGATCATGTAGAGCCGGATAGCATCGCTGATGAGATTGGTTTACGACCGGGTGACCGGGTGGTCAAAATCAACGGTGCCAGAGTCAGAGATGCGCTCGACTACCGTTTCTGGACGTCTGAGGAGATGCTGGAACTGGATATACTCCAAAAAGATGGCGGCCGGATCTTGATCGACATTGAAAAAGATCCGGAAGAAGATCTGGGCCTGGATATGCATGAACCGCCGTACCAAGCGTGTGCAAACAAATGCGTCTTCTGCTTTATCCATCAAAATCCGCAGGGCATGCGTAAGGCCGTTTATTTCCAGGATGAAGATGTCCGGCTGTCATTTTTGTTCGGTAACTATGTTACGCTGGCCTTTGCATCGGATGCCTATCTGGAACGCATTCTTGTCCAGCGATTGAGTCCGATTTTTGTGTCGGTCCATGCGACCGATCCGGCGTTACGGCGAATGTTACTTGGGTCCCCCAAGGCCAAGGATGTCCTGCCGATTTTACATAAGCTGGCTGACGGCGGCATTTTGATAGAGACGCAGATCGTCTTGTGCCCCGGGCTCAATGACGGTCCCGCATTACGAAAAACAGTTGAGGATCTGGCGGCCTTCTATCCGGCGGTAGAGTCTATCTCCATTGTACCCGTAGGGTTATCTGACCATCGTCAGGGGCTGTATGAACTGAAGGGTGTGACCACGGACTATGCCCGTCAGATGATTGACACGGTCAGCGTCTGGCAGGAGGAGATGCAACAGCGCTTCGGTCATCCACTGGTGTATCTTTCGGATGAGTGGTTTTTGATGTCGGATACGCCGTTTCCGCCATCTGAGGTCTATGAAGGATGCCCGGTGATAGAGAATGGTGTTGGTATGGTTACCCATTTTAAACTGGGTATGGCTGAGCAGATTCAGTGGTTGCCGAAAGCATTGGACCATCCACGGAAGATCACGCTCGTAACGGCTGTCCTCGCTAAAGACGTGGTTAGAGAGGCGCTTGTTGAGCCGCTTAATCGGATAACGGGGATGGAAGTGGACCTGGTCGTGGCGGTGAACCGGTTTTTTGGGCAGGGGATTACGGTTTCCGGGCTACTGACCGGACAGGATATCGTCCACGCCCTTAAGGCGCATACCGGCGGTGTGGTTTACCTGCCGCAAAATGTGCTGAACGACGATGGACTGTTTCTAGATGATATGACCCTGGAAACGTTAAGCGATCAGGTGAGTGCTCCGGTGCACATTTTTCCGGATAACGTGGAGGATGTGTTGGGATTGTCATAGATGGACGCCTTGTCGTGCAAATTGGCGCAGAGCCACATTATGTTGCGGCTCTACGATGCATTTTTAACATACCAATAAAAAGATTATCATGCCATCAATTGTTGCTATTATAGGCCGACCCAACGTCGGCAAATCCGTATTGTTCAACCGTATCCTTGGTCGTCGTGATGCTATTGTGCATGACACGCCGGGCATCACGCGTGATCGCCATTATGCTGAGGCGGATTGGTTCGGAAAGAAATTTGTAGTGGTTGACACGGGTGGTTTGGTGCCGGATTCCGACGAACCGATGGAGTCTGCCATTGAGCGGCAGGCACAAATGGCCGTCGCAGAGGCCGAGGTGATCCTCCTGGTGGTGGATGTCCGGGCAGGGGTGACACCGCTGGATCAGAAAGCCGCCGATGTCGTCCGACGGACGTCCAAGCCGATCTTCATCGTGGCCAACAAAGTAGATAGTGGCGCTCAGGAGAACCACGCGTATGAGTTTAGTTCGCTTGGGTTGGGCGAACCGGTGATGATCTCTGCATTGAAAGGCCGCAATTTCGGTGACTTGCTCGATCTGGTGGCCGACCAGTTGCCTGACGAAGAATCGGCGGAGCCGGAAGAAGGGCCAGATGCCATTAAGATTGCCGTCGTTGGTAAACCTAATGTCGGTAAGTCGTCTCTGGTGAATGCCATTATAGGCAAAGAGACGGTGATCGTTTCGGATGTCCCGGGTACGACCCGTGACTCGATCGATACCAAGATTGTACGGCACGGCGTGCCCTATATTCTAATCGATACGGCGGGGCTGCGGCGCAAGGCCCGTATATCGAGTGATATCGAATTCTACAGTTTTACACGTACCGTACGTAGTCTGGAACGGTGTGATGTAGCGGTCGTCCTCGTGGATGCCATAGAAGGTATTTCTACACAAGAGATGCGCATTATTGCCCAGGTAAATGAAGCCGGCAAAGGTCTGATTCTCGCATTCAATAAATGGGATTTAGTGGATACGACCGAGATGGACGGGGATGACTACCTGGCCCTGGCACGAGACCATGCCGGATTTGCCGACTATGCGCCAGTCATGTTTTTATCCGCTCATACCAAACGTGGCGTGACCCAGCTTCTAGAAAAAGTAGACCAGGTTAAAAAAATGTGCATCCTCCGGGTACCTACGGGTGAACTGAACCGGGTGGTGGAAAGCATCACCTCCTATTACCCACCACCTTCCTCCTCCAATGGACGTTTGACAAAAGTATTCTACTGTACGCAGGTCAAGATTGCCCCGCCTACCTTTGTATTTTTTGTCAATCATCCGGAGTCGATTACGGACTCCTACAAACGGTATCTGTCAAACCAGCTTCGTGAAAATTTCAGTTTTGAAGGTACGGCTATAAGGGTGTTGATCAGAGGTAGGGAAGGGAGAGCATTGAGAGAATGGTGATTGATTGGTGAATGGTGATTGGAAAGACCAATCGGTCAATCGCCATTCACCATTCACCATTCACCAATATATTAATAAGCAGGGATGGTCAGGTATGAATAATGGATTGTCAGGAAAGTTATATTACTCAAGTAGCGAAGTATCGGAGATGCTGGAATTGGAGCCGTCTGTACTGAGGTTCTGGGAAGGAGAATTCAGCCAGTTACGGCCGAAAAGAAATCGAGCGGGCAACCGGATGTACCGTGAGAAGGATATTAAGCTGATCCAGGAGATCAAACGGTTGACGCGAGATGAGGGGTATACCATCGCAGGGGCCAAGAAAAAGCTCCAGGAGTCCTCTCATAAGCCGGTCCAAGAAGTGATTGAAAAGCCGATTCCAGAATCTATGACAGAATCTGAATATCTCTCATGGGTTCGCTCAGAATTACTTGATATACGAGCGAGGTTGGACTCACAAGATACATAAATTGTGAGTTAGAAGAATATACCGCACCATTGTTATAATAGATTTTCTTACGCTTCATCCCCGAACCACATATCCTCAAGATACGTACCTGAATAATACCGAATACGGCCTTTTTTATCATCAGGATCGTATCAGCCAGATATTCAATGAACCGACGATCATGAGAGATAAATAGGATGGTACCGGGATAATTTTCCAGGGCTTTTTCCAGAGCAATTCTTGCATCAATGTCGAGATGGTTGGTCGGCTCATCCAGCACCAGCATATTAACGCCGGAAAGCAGTAACTTGGCCAGAGCGACGCACTCCGTTCTCCCATACTTAATACACCGACCCGGTCTTGCACTTTATCCCGTCTCAACAGCAGTGCGCCTAGTGCCATTCGGGCCCAGGTTTCATCCACCGGGCCAACGAATTTGGCTTCTTCCAGAATGGTCCGATCCGGATTCAACCCCTCCTGTTCCTGGCCATAATAGCCAATACGTACCCGGCTCCCCTTATGTATTTCGCGCCTATTGGCATCTAAATCGCCCAGGAGAATTCTGGCTAAGGTTGTTTTTCTTGAACCGTTGCGTCCGGTGATCGCCGCATGTTGACCTCGATTGACGGAGAACGTGGTATCCGAAAAAAGCGTAAGGTCACCGAAGCGCTTGGAAATTCCGATGGTATTGATGACTACGGCGCTGGATGCTTCCATCGCTGGAAAATCGAGGACGGTCTGTTTTTCGACAAAGGGATTGGCGGTTTTTTGCTTTTCGAGCTGTTGTGCTCCTTTTCTTTCTATGACTTTAGCCCGTTTCATGACCTTGGATGCTTTTCGAGCGTAAAAGTCTACACCTCCGCCTGCGGTGGCCTTATTACCTTGCACTTTTCGGGCCATCCGTTTTCGCTCACCTACTGTGGCCGGTAGTCTTTGCGCTTCCTTAGCCGCCCGTTCGGATGTCGTCCAGGTGATCTCTTCTCCCTGCTTTCGCGTCGTTGTATAGTCGGAATAAATGCCGGTATACCAAGGTAGTTGGCCACGTCGCAATTCGAGAATTCGTGGCACCGTCTGGCCCAGAAAACGCCGGCCAAGCGCCACGAGAAGCACAGTGCCCTGGTGTCGATTGATATAGTCCTCCAGCCATTTCTGCCCTTCGATATCCAGATGATTGGTCGGCTCATCCAGCATCGGAAAGTCGGTAGGCTGAAGTAGCAATCTGACCAGTTCCACGCGGGGCCATTGACCGCTGCTTAATTGGGCCAACGGCTTTTCGAGATCGGCGGCGTCGAGTCCCAGGCCCATCAGAAATTCACCGGCGGCCTGTCCGAACTCATATCCACCGGCGCGGAGGTACGCATCGAGGGTATCACTGTACTCATTTACCGATTGATCAAAGGCTTTGTTATCGGGATCTTCCATTGCGTCTTCGTGTTGTTTTTTCGATGGGTGTATAACTCGGCTATCTGAGCGATTCCCATCAGGGCCGCTTCCATGATACGCTGCTATGATGAGGGCGGGGTATACTGACTCAGATAGCCAGCAGTATCTACTTCGTCCGACCGATATATCTCACCAGAAGCGGGCATCACTTCACCGCGGATCATACGTAGCAGGGTCCTCTTACCACACCCGTTCGGGCCGATTAGGCCAACCCGTTCCTGCGCATTGATCTCTAAGGAGTTCTCATGGAGCAGGTCGTCACCTGCCCGTCCACGCGGTAGGTGATCTGGTTTAAGCGGATGAGAGCCATGAAGGAACTCCAGAATTTGCAGTGTACGCCATAAAAAAACCGAATGCACGCATGCATTCGGTCGGTATTCCTATAACGAATTTCGGTTTCTGATAACAATCAGGATATACGACGGACATGACAAACGAATAGATTTGTATTCGTTTGTTCTATTGAGCGCTATGGCGGTCAAATGTATATTATCCATTGATACACATGCCCCTGTCCTGTAAAGGGCCTCTGGCTGAAAGACGAAAAATAAAATGGATTACGGAGACGTTTCCGTCTCTTATTTTCCGTCTTCCTTAAATTTCTAAAATCAAACCCTTATTTTGTCCTGTCAAGTGCTTATATACACGGTAGAAGAGAACCCTGAAGAGGCTTGACAGGCTGTGCAGATCTCGATAAATTAATGGTAATCTTTCCAAATAAATTCCACTTTTTTGGCTCATATCCTTTCTTCGCAGCGCACCGGTTTTCTATCCGGAGGATAGCCTGAGGATTCTATATACGAACGCCCTTAGGAGCACTAATGATAGACTACCGGCGATGGTTTGTTTCTGTCTTCTGCCTGGCACTCTTTCTTTTTGATTCACCTGTTACGGCAGCAGATCAGTCGCCGAAAATTGATGGTGCGGCCGTCGAGAGGGGGTTGAAGCAGGCCTACAAGCTCCTGAAAGATAAGCGGGTGGATGCGGTAGGTCTTGAGGAGATGTTGGAAGAAGGTGATTTGCCTCTGGCGGAACGATATAAGGAGGCGAAGATCAGATTGCACACAGATCTGATGGTAGATAGCGTGATGACCCGTCCGGAGATTAACTTGAGCGTCTTCATAGAGGAAGAGGATCGACTCTCCGCCGAACTCTGGAAGATTTATTTTGAAAAGGATGAAGAACAGTGGACCCCAAAGCGTTATAAAGCGTTGATTCGTGCCCATGTAGGTGATCGGTTTCGGCCAAGAAAAGACGAAGTTTTTGCCTTCGATTCCCTGACCATTCGTCGTGACTCGGCTGAGTTTCACATCACGGATGGGGTCTTGATACCGGGTTATGCGGGTGGAGAGATCGGCCGTGTTGTGCTGTTCGGCCAGGGTAGCTTCTCCTTTAAAACAACGAACAGAGTAGAACGTCAGCAGTTGAATAAATATGCCAAGAACAAGACTGCGGAGTATATAACAGAATTTACACAGATGGTCCTGCTTGTTTCACCGGAGGGGTACGATAACCTGATCGATGGGGTTGATCTTAGGCCGGAAAAAAGAGCCCGTTCGTTCAAACGTGCTGAAGTACTTTTGAAGCGGGTTGATAAAGACTATATGATGGAGGTGAAGCCGAGTAAGAAAGACTGGTCGTTCGCGCCGTCTCATCCAGACTATCTAAGGGCCGAATTCGACAGGGCTGGCACCACTCAGTGGCTGGTTTACGCCTATAATCCGTTCGAGCTGGAAGAGATCAGCCTGACACAAAAGAGTGGCTTTCCGCGTAACTTCAATCTGAAATCGCCAGTTTTATGGTGCCATTTTCCAGGTACACAGATACAACGGGCGGACAGTCTGACGGGGGAAGAACCATCCAGTGCGGCCTTATTGAATATACAAAGCTATATTATTCAAGGGATACTGGAAGACAACAAGGAACATCTGAGACTGAAAACGATCATCAACGTTACGGCTATGGAAGATTCCGTATCAACCCTGACGTTTATGCTCAACCCCGATTTCGATATTCGTCGAGTCACCTATCAAGGTGGGGAAGGGGCCCTGCTCATTAAACAGGGGTCCTTTATCTCCATTCCGCTGCTTAACCCGCTCCGTAAGGATCAGCGGACCAAGCTGACCTTTTGGTATGAAGGGGATATCATCCGGAAGTTAAGCGATTCCTTCTTCACGCCATTACGTAATGAACAGTGGTTGCCACAGCATTCCAATCGAGATGCGTTTTTATTCGACATGGAAATGCGTGTACCGAAGTCTATGATGCCGATTACCACGGGGATTAAAACCCTGGATTATGAGGAAGGCGATACCAGAGTGACGCGCTGGCAGGCCCTTCGTCCGATCACGCTACTCGGGCTGACTTTCTCCCAGCATCGTACAGTGACTGCACAGATGGGCGAGGTGGATGTGACGATCTATATGGATAAGGACATGCCGAAGTCATCGTCACGTGAAGAAGAGATTGTTGAGTTAATAGACGAAACGTTACCGTTTTACAGCAAATCTTTTGGAGACTATCCCTATAAAAAACTGGATATCGTACAGATGCCGGATAATTATGAATACGGTCAGGGGTTGCCGACCGTGCTGATGTTATGGGGCCTCTATTTCCGGAGTGATTATCTGCTTGATCGGGATCTTTCCGTGAACAAATATTTCAATGTACAACAGTTTTTTCGTGGGTTTCTCGCCCATGAACTGGCCCATCAGTGGTGGGGCAATGTGGTAATTCCGAAGACCTACCGGGATGCATGGCTGTCGGAGGGTATGGCCACCTATGCGGCCGATCTGTTTATCGAAAATATGGTTGGTAAGGAACAATTTTATGAAATGCTGAAAACACACGCGCGGCAGGCGCGAAAGGCGGATAAAGCGGGCGCTATCATTCTGGGACGAAGGCTCAAGGAGTTCTATCAGCCTGTCGTATATGATAAGGGCGCTATGGTTTTGCATATGCTACGCCAGATTGCCGGAGATGAAAATTTTTACAAAATCCTGTCTGTTTTCTATCAGAATTCACACCGGAGGATGGTGACCACCGCTGATTTCAGGCGGGTGGCCGAAGATGTGATGGCGCAGGATATGGACTGGTTTTTCGACCAGTGGCTTAGAGATACTGGCTATCCGGTGTACCGGTCGACGTATACCAGTGTAAAACGGACAGATAACCAGTTCAGTATCCAATGTACGATTTCTCAGGAGCAGGACGGCCGTATTTTCAAGGCGATGATCCCGATACATATTGAACTGAAAGACGGCACAATAGTCGAGAAGGTCATCTGGAATACGACCAAATATCATACATTTGAGGTGATCGTTTCCGGAGAAATAAAGGAGATCGTCGTTGCGCCAGGCTCTTCGGTATATTGTGAAATAACCTCGTAGGTAAAGACAGTAAGACAGGGTGCAGGATGGTCGTAAAACCTACGGATTTCCATCCATCCCCCCAACCATCCTCTACCTTCCATCCCCCTTGACCTGAACTGCTTCCGGGCTATCCGGATACCGATCGATCAATCGTTGAAAGACGTGTTCGGCTTCTTTGGGTCGACCGGCATCTTCAAGGCTTTGCCCCGCCCGTAACAAGGTGATACGCAAGCTGTCGCTCTCCGGAAAATCGGTTTCAAATTTCAAATATAATCTGGCGGCTTCAATGAAGTTGTTTTCCACCCGATAGGTATCCGCGATACCAAGACGGGTGGGTAGCGTGAAGGGGGATGAAGGCGCAACGGCAAGGAGTTGCAGAAAGGTTAAGCGGGCCAGATCCGGTTGGCGGTTCGCCAGCAATGCTTTACCCTGCCAATAGCGGACTTCGTCTTTGAGGTCGGTCTTCGGATAGGCTGCCAGTAGACGACTACATGCATTTACGGCATCCGGATAGCGTTTTTGCTGAAATTGAAGATGGGCGACAGCCATCAGGGCATCATCGGCATAAGGGTGTTGCGGGGCATGTAACAGAACCTGAAGGTAGTATTGTTCTGCAGAGAGGGGGGCCGTCTCAAGACGGCCAAGGTGATAGAGCACAACCGGGTGGTTGGGCTGACGTTCTATAATCTGAAAGAAACCCTGCCGAGCCCGATTAAACTCCCCCGATTGATACCAGGAGACGGCCTGATCTATGGAGGTTTCCTGGGCGATGCCCGTGCCCGTCCCCATACAGATCATAACAACAAACGGTATGAGTCGGCAGGTCGATACAGTAAAACAGATATCTCTCAACACCATTTAATTTTAGTCTTCAAGCGGTTCGCGGAGCGCTTCTTTCAAGAGCTTACCGGGTTTAAAGCGTGTCTTTTTACCGGGCGGTACATAAACGAGATCACTCGTCCGAGGATTACGAGCGGACGTTCGGGCTTTTGTACTCTTGACCTCGAAGACGCCGAACCCACGAATCTCAATCCGATCACCTTGGATAAGGGATTCACGCATGGTTACAAAGGTTTGGTCGATAATCGGAAACACATCCTCTTTTCTTAAGTCCAAACGTTCACTCACCTGTTCCACCAGTTCTTTCTTGGTGGTGGTCATGGATGGCCTCCTCTATCTCTTTCAGCACGTCGTGAATATTCAATCTAAATGCCACATCTACACAGGTGCTATCCCTATGTAGATGTTCTAGTTATCAACAGCGCGTTACATACTAATAGGATGACGAGACGATGTCAATATTTTTATTCCTTCCGGTTCCCTTCCCTGCGAGGGTTCGGTTAATTGAGGGCTACTTTTTCGTCCCTCTAAAAGCGGGACGAAAGCTTGCCCTTCGCGGGGGGATTATTCCAGATTCATCGGCTCGCTCTGAAGCGCTTCAAGGGTAATACGGATTTGCGTAAACAGAATTTGTAATTCCCGTGGACCTGTCTTTTCTTCCACACTGATCGGAGTAAGTGACCCTAAAAAGGGTTCATCAGGATGGTTGACCTGCCCGCTTTCAAAATCCCGTTATACGACGTGGTGAGAATCGTCCTGTCCTGATGCCATTCCATAGAGGCAAGTAGGGTACAGGTTTCTTTGATCATGTGTATGATCTGTGCATCTTTCATGTGGTGTCTCCTTCCTTATCTTCGTTCCAACGCGTCGTTAGTATCTGGCGCACGCGACGAAGACCGTTGAAAAGTCTGGATTTGACGGTGCCAACCGGGCACCCCATAGCCCAGGCTATATCTTGAAGTTTCATACTACCAAAGTAGTGCATGATCAGCGTCAGACGCTAATTATCGGGCAAGGTTTGGATGGCCTGTCCGTAAATCTTGATGAAGAACATGGGAGTTCAGTATGGCCATCGGGTCGAAAGGTGGTTCATCTGGATGGGGTCTGTTTTCGTCGATGTCCTCTCCCGCATCGACGAAGGGATTGCGTTTCTGCTTTCTGATATAATCACGGGCCAGATTGACGGCAATTTTTTTGAGCCACCCGGCAATTTTCCCGTTACCTCGATACTGATCCCGCGCACGATATACGCGAGAGAACACCTCCTGGGTAAGGTCTTCGGCTTGCTCTCGATGATCTACATACGGGCGCAGGAGCGACAACACGCAGCAACGATGTCGGCGCACCAGGTCGTTGAACGCGTTTTCGTCACCCTGCGTTGCAGCACAAATTAAGATGGTCATCACTCTCATGGTGCATCTACAGATTTCCTCCCGTACAGGGAAAGACGAAACAGAGCGGTGGAGGGTTCAGGTAAAGTGAAAAATGTGCGGGCGGAACAATACGCAAGTGGATATGTGGTACCTGAACAGATGGGCCAATCACAAGGTTTTATTTGATCCATCGGCCTGCAGACATGAATAAGACATGCATCCCAAGCGGAGATAAAAAAGAGGCCGGACACAGAATGAACGTTTTTATAAGGTGAAAAAATCATGACAGACCCTATCTTTTCGTCCGAAGGTCTGCAATCGTTTAAAGAAAAAGGATATGTACATCTTCACGAAGCATTTCCAATTGCATCGGCACTGAAGATGCAGGACTTCATGTGGGCCGAACTCTACCGGATGCCCGGCATTGACAGACCGGACGGGACCACCTGGCGGTGTGAGGTACCAAGCAAACTGAACAAAACCAGACATGATCCTATTTATAAAGAGATTGGAAGTACACCAATGTTGGGTGCGATTGATCAGCTTCTTGGGGTGGAAATGTGGAGTGAGCCTCAGGGCTGGGTGGTTTTCTGGTCACCATTCCAGAAGGCGATGGATAGCCGTGGGATGTCGTTAATTATGGCTGGCCTTGGGACGGCGATCCGGGCTGGTTTGTGGATGGGCGCCATGGGCTTCAGATTTTCACCTTTTTTCCGAGGTTGCCCCCGGTGGCGGTGGTACGCTGATCGCGGCGGGCACGCATCGGCTTATCCAGCGGTTTTTTCGGGACCTTATGCCCGACCACCTTGGGCGCAAGCAGAACAACCTCAAACGTGGTTTTACCCAATCACATCCTGTGCTGATGGATCTGAACGGTGAATCACCTGATGCTCCTGATCGCATCCGCCGATTTATGGAAGAAACAACCGTCATTGATGATGTGCCTGTGCGTGTCGTTGAACTCACGGGTAATCCGGGCGATGCCGTCCTTTGCTATGGCGGTCTGCTTCATGCACGGTCGTTCAATTATGCGGATGTGCCCCGGTTTATGCGGGTGGGTGGTGCAGGTAAGAAGGGGGATAGATGAGCAAGGGCAAGGGGACGATACGCTATACTCAGAAACCGGCGTATGTTGAAAAGAACAGCAAAGCGTCTGGTTTGTTGTATTTAGCGCAAATGTGCTCCCCACAGCTTGCTGCGGAGGGCTTCATACCCTGAAATACACTTATCGATAAATGAATGGGGATGAAGATAAATCGCCCGACATAGATGAATAAAACAGCGTGCCAATATAATATAATATCAAGATAACAAGGGTAAGAAAAAGTGCAACCTGCTGCCAAATTTTTAATTGTTCTATGGGCCCGTCGAGACGGTTCAATACCCAGGTCAGGATTACACTGCCCAGTAAGACCCAGGCTAAATCCATGTGCGTTTCGAACGTTTTAACCCCGTTAGATCCCAGGAGGACAGAAAGCCAATCCAGCGCTTGGGCCATGGTTTCGCTCCTGAAAAACACCCAACCGATAGATACGAATAAAAAGGTGCCACCGGTAGCAATCAGTCGACCGAATAAGGTATTAAACATGACATGGAAATAGGTTTCGGAGAAGCGGCGGCGGGCTACATTCCCATATATTTTACAACCACTCAACCCGATACCGTGATAGACGCCCCACACCAAAAATGTGGGGGTCAATCCATGCCAGACACCGCAGATGGTAAAGGTAATAAGATAGCAGATAGAAGCTATCCCAAGAGGGACTCTTCTTAATACGGGCCATTTAAATAAAGCACGCCCAAGTGGCACAAAAAGATAGTCTCGTAACCAATGAGATAAGGTGATATGCCAGGTATTCCAGAAATCTATCAGATTTCGTTTGGAGTAAGGTCGTATAAAGTTCTCCGGCAGGTCGATACCTACAAGCTTCCCTACACCCCGGGCCATATCCGTATATCCGGAAAAATCGAGATATATTTGAACAGAATAACCAAAGAGTACCATCCAACTATCCGCTGTGCTGATTGATGGGATGACATCTATGACAGGGTTAATCCACCATCCTATAAAATTGGCGGATGTTTTTTTCAAAAGGCCTTTACTGAAGAGGAAAATACCGTTGTACCATTGATCAGGGCGGGTAAGTTGCCGGGCTTCAACCTGCTGTTTGAAAACTTTCCAAGGGGTAATAGGGCCGGCAGGTAAGTGGCCGAAAAAGGAGATATATAGGGCGAATGTTGTGAATTGTGATTCCGTCTTGCTGGCATCCTTATATACATCAATCAGGTATCCGATCCCTCGTATAATATAGAAGCTAAGCCCTATGGAGACGACGGGGAGCCATAGGGGTAAAAAATGAAGACCAACGTGCTCGCGAAAGACCATCCACCAGGCGACATTGAAAAAATACCGCCACCTAAAAGGATCTTTTTCTGCAAAGAAGGGTCAACCCGGCCAATCCCTTTTCCACATAAAAAATTGAGGATGATAAATAGTAAAAAAAATAATCCGGCGAGCCAGGGGGATGTACTATCTGCCCCCGCCCATCCAAAAAAAACAGAGCTCAGAGCTAGTAACCACCACGTTATAAATCTGGCGGGAATAGCCAGAGATACGACCACCGCGATGGGTAAGAATAAAAGAAAAAATGATAGACTGGTAAAGGACATGCTTGATTTTAAAACGTCAATCGGAAAGAGGGATGCTTTTTATTGCTTCAGATAAGCAGATCAGCTTCTCATCTTGAACGCGAGTAATTCGATATCGGAATCCGATCAACTTATTGTCCCGTTTATTCTGAAATCTCAATATGGTAATCCGGATTGAATCTTCCAGATTCACATTGCCGTAATAGGCCAACTGACGAGATCTCAGTGCACGCATGGGGAGTCGTTCGACAGGCAGGTCGACCTCATAATCACTCAGTGACTTTCGTTCCGCCCAATCAAAGAAGGAAATATAGTTAGCAAAGTATACCAACCCCGCGCCATTACTATCCCGATCAGGGTTGATATCATATACGATCGAGAATGGGGTTGACGGGTTGGTACCAACCCAATCATCGGAATCAAACAGGCCGAAGGTCCCTTTTGCACCTGCCATCCGGGTTATATTGTATGCATTTTCCTGATTGGCAAGTGGCTGGAAGTGGTCGAAAGAAGCGTTAACCGGTGAGGCCAGTTTGAGCGTTTCATTACTCGATAGAGGGGTGACAAACACATTAGATAATCGGATCGATGGATAGACGCCTGTTGAATAGGCCTTAATAAACTCATCATCGGATTGTATGGATGCCTGTTCGATTATGTGTTTATGATGAAATATAATACGACCGTCTATCGCGATATTCTTGAAACCCCGAAGATGGATAAGGAATCGGACGGTGTCATCGAGTTGAAAATGAGGTAACGTGGTGCCTTCCGGAATTTGCTCTTCAATATAGTAAAACGTTGCGTATACTTCACCTCCATCTTTTGTTCTCAATTCTGAAAGAGGGGTCTGGATCGTCTTGGCAATCGATTGCCATTGAAAATGACCGACCTGCATAAGCATTAAATATTCTGCAAGTTGATTATAATTGGTATGAGGCAATCCGATAGGTAGGTCGTATGTATAAATCAATGGCATCCTATAACTTATTGTGTCGACCGGATCAGGTCGATCAATTGAACTATTTTTCCCATGGTATCAAACTCGCGGATTTCATGTGATGCCGTGTCGATTTGTATCTCAAACGCTTCTTCTAATTCAACAATAAGCTCGAGAACACCAAATGAATCGATTAAACCACTGGTAAATAATGGCGTATCGTCCGAAGGTGCGGGGGAACCGGGCTGGAGAAAACGATCAGAAATCAGCTTTCGAAGATGCTCATGAATATTAGATTCCATAAATGTATGGCGCTCCCAATAATTTCATTTTTTAGAAAGATAACCTGGATGCCGGGATCAAAATATGTGCCGTATGCCTTGAGAATCTGGAGGTTAATCGATGGCGTCTACAGCCGGGATCTTATTTTATCTTTCATTTAAAATATTATTTAATGCTTTTGCTGTTAAATCAGACATGATCGCCGCCCCTTCAGTATTGAAATGCGATTGATCTATAAAAAGGTCCGTACGGCCATTCAATTGCGGGGTCACATCATTGACGTTTACCTTTTTCTCTTCTCCTATGTCATGGATAACCTGGTCACAAGCGTCAAACGCTTTACACAGTGTTTCATGGTCCAGCCTTACCAAGTCATATTTGATCTTTTCTTGTGCTTCAGCATCAGATGTCCTTGTTACCAGACGGGCTTGATTCATTAAAATAGGGCTGGCATCCATATTTCGAGCACAATCAACAAATAGTTTTACGAGCAGGCTGTATTGTTCAACACTCTTATGATCAAATTCGGATAATAAGGCCTGATCTTGATCATAGGCCTGCTGCCATAAAACATAACGATTTCTGGTCTTGACATATATTTGAGAATATTCACACAACAGACTGTCTATCACGCCCACATAATGAAAACGGTAATCCGTTCCTCTGGGCTTATATTCTCTTAATAGCGTATTTTTAAGTGTAAAGTATTTGATATCATTCCAACTTCCATACAGTATAACATAATCCGGTTCGAAGGTATGTATTTCGGAATAGAGGTAGCCCAGGGCATCAAATGTTGCCAGAGCGGGGATACCTGCATTAATTATTTCCACATTGGGTTGGTTCATCTCTTTCAATTTGTCTTCTACAAGATGAGGCCAATCCTTCCCTTCAATCGCATTCATGTCAAATACTTCCGAACCGCCTAAGAAGACGATACGGGTATCCCCCGGTTTTTTTTGACATCGAAGGATTTACCACGATAACCCCGTTCATTGATATGCCATTCTGTCCCCCACCCAGGAACTGTTTGCTCTTTTTGAGGAAATATTTGGCGTAAAAATAAAGACGAGTCAAATTGGAGATATTGTTGACGCAGTGTTTGGGGCGTATATAAGGGTTTCCAATGGACATAGACAAATCGCAGGCCCAATTCTGCTAGTAGGATAGGCACGATAATCAGGATACAGATAAACCCGATCCAGAATCGTTTACCTTTTTTGAATAGGTTATTATTTTCCTCTTTAGATTGCATAGGAATTCCTGCCTGACTCAGCTGCTGTGGTTTGGGCTAACAGTTATCGATAGACATGCCCGTATATTTTATTATTCAGAACACACAAGATGCTATCCGGTCATACATTCCTCAAGATAAAAAACAGAAATTTCTGACAGCAGAATTTTTCAATCAAGCTGACTATTGGACGTCGTCTTAAGGTAGTCATGATGGCAATGGATTCCATTCGATATCGTAATTCTCATTGGCATGGTTTGCAAGACGGAGGTATGCCAGAGTATCCTGAGAAGATTGTGTCGTAGCTCAAGATGGATGTTTAATATCTTCTATGATTAGACAAGAACATCATAATGAAGAGGTAAAATAGGCATTTAGAAGATTGATACAAGAACGCGCTGTAACGTATAAAGAATGAGAACTTTGAACATATTCACGATATCCGAAAAAGTTAATGTTTACTTTTTTTAATCAGGCAGGTGGTCTGCATCATATCGCTTTATAAAATCCTGAAGCGAACCCTTCGCAAAATACACGCGGCTGGATACGGTCACCGCGTCAGCCGGTTCAATATCTCCGAAGTTCGGTGCTGCGTGGATACAGCCTAAATTTGTATTATTAAATAGAAAGAGGGCATCCTGTGTAGTGGTGGCCATATATGCGTCGCCTGTATCGGCGATTTTGGCCATCCACGCACCATCCGACTGATTCGGGCTCGTTGCCTGGAACGCTTCGGCAAATGGAGGCATATGATCGGTATGTTGCAGGACGGCATAGATCCCCATGCCGGGGCGTCGTCCCTGGATGCGGGTGGTATGGGCGAGCGCTTGCGGTTGTCCTTGCACCTGCATATACGTCCGCTGCATAGCGGAATCCTCGAACGCCGGTGCTCGGGCTGGGCTGACGCAATTAAAGGCAAAGACCTCATGCCAGATTTCATCACTCAGGTTGGTGATGGTCATCTCGAGATCGACATAATCGACCGCCGGTACGATTCGAAGCGTATAGGTCATGAGGTCAATCCTGACGCCACATGGTTGATACGATCCCGGTCGTTTTATCTGTTTCCCATTTGACAACTACTTCAGAATGGTTCGCCATCCACATGTGTTCCCGGCTCCCTATGGTCTCGGGCACACCCAGTCCAAACACTTGATCGTCCAGGTGCGGCGAAGTGGCGTTTACCATCATTTTGCCTGGTACCGGTTGAAGGTGGATGGGCAAGGTCTCCTCTTGCGATGCCGCGTCAGAAGAAAGTAGGAAAAGTAACACGAGCAGGTGCACGATTGATCGTGGGCTCAATTTGTATTTTATCGATAGGGCCATTCTATACGTATTGCTTTTAGAATACCGGCGAAATATACCACCTTGCCTACGGGCGGTTTCCGGTCGGGCCCTCATAGATCTGATTGAATTGTGGCTTTCGTAACGAAGGCTTCTTTCCTCTATATCTCGTCGTACGTTGCACTGGCTCAAGCGTTTTGTCAACACTGGAATCCCTTTATGTGCTATTCATTCACCAGTTTAGCCGGCTTCTTTTTTATACCCGGACTATGTACCACGACAGGAAACCGTTAACCGAATTTCGGATCACGGATATCCTTTTCCATCTCAGCATCCTGTTTTAGTTCATATCGGTTAATCCGACTGGGGCCCGCCGTTTGCTGTGTGGCTCGCCGAAAAGTATTTGGCCGATCCGCAAGCGATTCCCAACGAGCATACCCGGCTTCTGATCGACACGCAGGCCAAACTGTTGAAGCATCTTAATGGGACGGTTGAGAAATAGCCGCTCGATTCGCATATCTTTCTGGCAGAATGAAGGAAACTGCGCATCCGTGTTTTGTATTTTGTGCTTTGCAGTCAGAATTTTATGGTATGGATCAGCCGGCTAAAATAATCATCTACAAAGGTCTTTAAGTCCGTGATCCATTTCTGTGATGAGGTGCGAATAACCAGCGGGGCCTGGTTAGGACGGTTAAGCCAGGTGTTCAGCAGGCAGACGCGGTAGGATATAAACTGGTTTACTTCTTCATGATTAACGGGTCGGTACGTTTCATACGCCGATAAAAAAGTATCAGCAAAGGCAGAAACTTTGTGTAGGGCCTCGTTTCTGTGGTCGAACAGGAACATATAGATGGCATTGGCGATGTCATACGCATACCAATGGTAACCACAGTCGTCGAAATCGAAGAGTCGGATCTGAGGTGTATTCAGCTTGATATTTGTGGCATTAAAGTCCCCGTGAATTAAACCATACGTGCCCGCCTGCTTTGCCAGATTTACCTGCCAGTCTATGAGTTGAGACATCTGAGGATATCGGCGATCCGGTTTCGCTTTTAAAAAAGGCGACCGATCCGCTTGTCTTCGTTTATATGCGTGTTGTAAAGCCGCGCTTTGCTGATGGAATTGCGCCAGGCATGTGGCGGCTCTGGCTACGTCCGCTTCCAAATGAAAATCGGGATATTGCCCCTTTGCCTGTTCAAAGAACGAGATGTATTTGATTTCATTTTCAATCGTCAGCTCTTCTATGAATCTGTTCTCAGGTCCTCTTAACGGTTTGCAGATAAAATTGCATTTCTGACTGAGTCTATTTAACGCCCGGATCTCTTCCGCAATTGCTGTCCTGCTTCGATGCTGACTGTCGGTTACCCGGATAATACACGGCGTATTATCGTCGAATATGGCCTCATAGACCGTATTCTGGCTACGCCGTAATAATCTGGGTATGTGGTCGAGGTGAAGATGGGCTTTCAAGGATTCGGTCAGGTTGTTATTTTCAATAGGAGATTAATTACCAACGACTCAAATTGCCCGAGGATATGTGGCCATCGCATTCTGACACCATGTTCTACAATTGCCTCACGAGGAAAATGTTGTATAAGAGATATTCGCTTTCATAGATCATC
>Ga0114999_10002986_pt1 | contig 21658 bp, 19 predicted proteins | sample ArcticOcean_MG_C_3_FD_89820 | JGI IMG/M metagenome (GOLD analysis project Ga0114999, IMG submission 89820) | Marine microbial communities from western Arctic Ocean - ArcticOcean_MG_CB8_126 | ecosystem: Environmental > Aquatic > Marine > Oceanic | place: Arctic Ocean: Canada Basin | collected...
ACATTGAAGTGTTCTACAACCGAGAACGCCTGCACTCAACATTGGACTACCAGAGCCCGGAACAGTTTGAGCAGGCGGTATAATACTAACGGAGTGTCCACAAAGTTTGGGGAAGTTCAAACCATCGCATCTTCAGACAACATCAACTATATCAATAAGGAGTCGGCGACGGCACAGCAGGCGGGACTGTATCAAATCGCTGCAGCAAGAGATGCAATCGAAGCAGATTTCATGCAAGGACGGATCCGATTCTTCGCTGATTCGAGCAGGATTCAAATCAATTCGTGCACAGGATCACGGTGATCGACCAGATATTGCGGGCGACCGGCTGGGTCGGTAACTGTGGTATTGGCCGGGTCGATCCCCAGTTGACGATACAGCGTGGCGAAGACATTCTGGTAATGCACCGGGCGGTCTTTCGGCACTTCGCCTAACCGGTTGGTTGAACCGATCACCTGACCTGTCCGCATGCCGCCTCCGGCTAACAATCCGCAGGAGACGCGCGGCCAATGGTCGCGACCGGCGCTCTTATTGATCTTCGGAGTTCGGCCGAATTCGCCCCAGGCAACAACGCTCACGTCGTCTTGTAATCCTCGGTCGTGAATGTCCTGGACAAGCGCGGTGATTCCCTGATCGAGTTTCGCCAATTGGGTTGGCAGCCGGCTGAAATTCGCGCCATGCCGATCCCAACTGCCGAATGACAGCGTGACACACCGCACACCGGCTTCAATCAATCGTCGGGCCATCAGAAACTGGTCCATCCAATGCGGGCCGGCATCTTCACCGAAGGCGGGCGACGAACTTCCGCGACCATACCGATCGCGCAGGCTCTTGTCTTCCTTGTCGAGGTCAAGCGCTTCAACCAATTTGCTCGACGTCAGCAGACCGAATGCACGCTCAGTGAAGGCGTCCATTCCTTCGACAATTCCCGATGCGTCCGCGTCGCGCCGAAATCGATCGACGCTCGACAACAATGCCTTGCGGTCCGACAGTCGATCCACGGTGATGCCGTTGAGTCGCATGTTCGCCATCGCTTCGCCGTCCGGCTGAATTGGCGCGTGCGCCAATCCGAGAAATCCCGGCACACCCGGATTGGAATACGGTGCATGGCGGGTTTTGGTTGTCAGCCCGACAAAGGGCGGCACAGCTCGATCAACCGGCCCCTGAATCTTCGAGAGAAACGAACCGAGCGAAGGATGCCCCGATTGCCTTTTGCCGCCTCCGATTGGGTACCCACTCAGGCAAAGATCAGAAGCATGCTGATCGGGACAGCCGTGGAGCGAACGGATGATGGCGAACTTGTCCATCATCTTCGCCAGCCGTGGCATGTGCTGGCAGATTTCGATGCCGGGGACGTTCGTCGCGATTGGTTTGAAGTCGCCGCGAATCTCCTTGGGAGCCTTCATTTTCAAATCGTACATGTCCTGATGGGACGGCCCACCGGACAGGTAGATCATGATGACGCCCTTGTGCGACAGTCCTTTGCCGTCCTTCGCCGATGAAGACTGTGACTCCGCCTTCAAGACTTGCGGTAGCGACATTCCACCCAATGCCAACCCGCCGATTTTGAGGAATTGGCGTCGTGAGGCGCCATCACAAAATCGCTGCTTCTTGCCGACGATTGTGAGCATACAATTTCTCCCAGGCCAGTTCACCGCGATCGATATCTTTCGACCCGCTGTGTTACCGTCAATGTATCTCAATTCCCCGTGCAGAGACAACCCGTAGGCTGTGTTCCACAATGCCACGGCAAACCGCCCGCGGGAATTGAAATGTATTGTATTGTCAATCAAAGCCGCTTACAGAGACTTCAAACTCGTGCGGCGATCACTTGTCGCTTTCCAGACTCTTCAACCAAAGCCGATAGTCGTTCTGTTTCGATTCGCCGGAATCCTTCTGGGGTGCGAACTTCTTGCGGAATTTGAGAATTTGGTCCGATGTGAGTCCCCGCGCTCTCCACCAGTTGCTGCCGGTGAAATCGGTGTTTCGCAAATTGGCCTCGGTGAAGTTTGTCAGCGCGACCTGAGAATTGCGAAGTACGGCCGATTCGAGGTTCGCTCCGGAAAGATTTGCACCGGTCAAATCCGCGCCGGTCATGTCGGTCATCAGCAGGTTGGCGTCCGATAGGTCGGCCAGCACAAACACGGCTTTTGTGGCAGTCGCTTGCTCCAGGATGGCCGCCTGCAGGTTCGCCTTTCGGAAGGTGGCCGATTCGAGCTGAGCCTGAAAGAAAATCGTCTCAACGAGTTCGGCCTCCGAAAGGTCGGCGTCTTGCAGATCGGCCAGGTGAAGATTGCAATTGGACAAGTCAGAATAGACCAACTGCGAGCCAGCCAGTTCTGCCGCTTCGAGATCGGCCCATCGGAGTTCGAAGCCGCTGAGATCGACTCCCTTGAGTTCGAGTTGTTTCAGTTGGGCGCTGCGCCACTCTTTGTTGCCCAATTCGACCAGTTTGAGGAAAGCCCGCGTTCGCTCTGCGGGCGTCTCCCGGCCTTGGCAGATCAGCCAGAACAATTGCTCCTTTTCTGATGATTCGATTCGGTCGGAATTCGCTGACATCGACCAAATCTGTATACCGAGGATCCCCAGTAATGCGAACACACCAACCCACAACGGCACGCTGGTACGCGGCGCGAGGAACGACTGGCGATGCTGAGCCTCTTCTAGTGCGGCAACGCGCTCAGGTAGACTGGAATTCTCACTCATGTTACTTTCCAACGATAGCTCTGCCGCAACAGTACGGTATCGGGAGTACTGCGCGGTCTCGGCGACACTTCTCTTCAAAATAGTCTCGAATCCGCCATTTAGACAAGTTGAAGCCCGATTCGCAATGGCACGCGCAGCAGGTGATCGTTGATGACTGACCGTTCATTCAAGAATGCCGACAAAGGGGAACATTCATCGGCGCGGGGCTCAACCAATGGTCGGCGGCGATGGAGATTCCGGCTGGTGGCGATTGCGTTCGGGTTCTTGCCGTTCGTTCTTCTTGAGACGGCGCTTTCGGTGTTCGACATCGGCGCTACGGAATCTGACAGCGACCCGCTGGTCGGTTTCAGCCATCTGACGCCGTTGTTTGAACGTGACGTTGACGACGCTGTTGTTCGGACGGCGCGATCGCGGCGACTGTTTTTCGGTGCGCAGGAGTTCGCCGCAAAGAAACCGGCGGACGGATTCCGCGTGTTTTGTCTGGGCGGTTCGACCGTCCGGGGACGGCCTTACGAGACCGACACCGCATTCGCCAAATGGCTGGAACTGGAACTGGCCGACTGTGACCCCACGCGACACTACGAAGTCGTCAACTGTGGCGGTCTGTCGTACGCCAGTTATCGGCTCACGCGGATTCTGGAAGAAGTACTTCGCTACGAACCGGACTTAATCGTCATCGCCACAGGACACAACGAGTTTCTGGAAGACCGGACATACAATTCCATCAAGACCCGCTCGGCCGCGCGGGTCTGGATTGAGGAACGTCTTTACACGCTGCGAACCGTGCAAATCGTCTCGCGATTGTCGAACGGCGGCAACAAGTCGGGAGAAGACAATTCGGGCCGAACGGTCTTGCCCGACGCGGTGAAAACACGGCTCGACGAGGCGAGCGGTTACGCTTCCTATCATCGCGATGAAAAATGGCGTTCGGGTGTCGTCGCGCATTTCGAGCAATCGGTACGCAACATGGTTGACATGTGTCGGCAGCAAGGCGTTCCGGTCATGCTGGTAGGTCTCGGCTCGAATTTGAGGGACACACCGCCGTTCAAGTCGGAACATCGATCGGGCGAGTCCAACGGCAAGCCGAAACTTACGGCCGACGAAGAACGCCGCTGGCAGGCGGCATTCGATGAAGCCACAAAAATGGAATCGGGCGACCTGCAGCGATCCATCGAATTGTACCGACAAGCCGAAGCGATCGATGCCGAACATGCACTGTTGCTGTTTCGCATGGGCCGCTGTCTCGAACGGCTCGGCCGGTCGCATGAAGCAAGAGAGTATTACATTCGCGCGAAAGATCAGGACGTCTGCCCGCTGCGAATGCTTGAGGGCATGGACGGAATTCTCAAGGCTGTTGCCCGCGAAACCGATACGCCGTTGATTGATGCACGGCGGCTATTCGAGGAACAGAGTGTCGACCAGATTCCCGGCAACGATTGGTACACCGACCATGTTCATCCGACGCTCGCCGCTCATCAACAAATTGCGGAGGCAATCAGCGCAGAAATGCGACGGCTGAGCCTGCCGGATACGATGCCGGCCTGGTCCGAAACACAGCGACGCTCCGTTTACCGGCGGCACTTCGATCGGCTGGGACCGGTCTATCTGGCCAACGGTCGGCAACGGATTGACTGGCTGGAAAACTGGGCTCGGCGTCAGCGGCTTCACGGTGAAACCCAGCCGAACAATCCCGGAGCTCACCTGCGGCACGGTTACAAGCAACTTGATTTCGGTGAGGTTGAACAGGCGTGGGAGTACTTCCATGCGGCGCTTGGTGGTGATGCAAAGAATGCCTCCAGGCTACTCAAATATGCATTGATACTCTTTCAACAGGGCCGCGCCGCCGCAGCCGCGGACTTGATCGAACGTCTGCGGAAACACTCCTCTGCAGTCGCACTGGGGCTGGAACTCGACATGGCGGCGCTCGTACTCGCCCTCGAACTGGGCAACGTCAATCGGGCGAAGGAGATTTACAACGCCGGCGGTCTGCAGTGGAACAGTTTGACACCCGAAGCAAATGCCTGGCTGAAAGCAATGCCCGATGCCCTCGACCGCTGTCGAGACAAGCCCGTTTCGACGAAATGAGAGAGCATGCCGCGGTGAGGCTCCCCCTGTTGTTCGGCTCTGCATCCGGTCAGTACCCTAGAGGTGGTTTCAAAACCCTGTTTTCATCGTAGCCACGCTCGCCAGAGCGTGGATTCGTCGAGCGTTGCCCACCGTCTGGCGACGGTGGCTACGGTTTTGAAACCACCCGTAGTGTGTGTCAAGCCGTCAGGCGCGGACGCACCGTGATTCGCCGGACAGCACGTCATCGCGGTGCGTCTGCCGCTTCGCTCTGACGCACCCTATCTGGCTGGCAACCCTACAGCTTACGCGTGGCCCATTCTGGCGCAGGTTTGGGGTCTGGTTCCAGATCGGTGAAATCAGCAATCATGTTTTCGCTATCTTTTGTACGCCGAAAGAGTTGCCCGCCTCGCGTGAATACGATGTGGCCCTTAAAATCCCGACCGCACCAATCCGAATCGAGTACATCCTCGGTTGACCGATGACAATCCGTTGCTGCCTCGACAGTCTGCAGACCGCCCAAGGGAAAGTCTGGATGTGGCGAGCCCAAAACGCCGCGCAACGCTATCGAGCGATTGTCCGTAAAGCGGCCGCCGCCGTATGTCGTCCCCTGTGGCCACAGGGTAAGGGCCTCAAGCCACGGAGTGCGGCTTACGGCCGTCCAGGCGTGAGTAAATGCAGTTCCACCACGACTGCTTTGATGGACGAAATAGAGGAAAAGCCGACCGTCGGGTGAAAGGTCGCACTTGTCTTCGTCGATACGCCCTTTGATCCAAGCGCCATGGCAAAACGTGTCGCGGCGAGTTCGCCATTCGATTAGGTGGTACCAGCGAGAAGGACCACGACGCAGAATGATTGCAACCGGTTCCGAGCGAGCCTGGATCACAAAGAGCTTTGTCATGACATCTAACGACCAAGCTAACCTGCCCGGTGCTGCCGGGCATAGGAAACAGATTCTACCAAAAACCCCGCCCGGCAGCACCGGGTCAGGTTGAGCGCCTTGTTATACGGCGTTTCCGGTGGAGGTGGAAGTTGTGACAAGATTGCGCGACGACGCCCACCCACGAATATAATCTCGAATTTCTTCGACACGGCCAAATTCATCAATAGTTCCATCACGAATTCCAATCAACGAATCGTGATCCAATACGCGACCAACCAAATTCATCGTGTCCGTTTGTGTTTCCTGATCGTCATATCCCGGGTTCAGCCAATGAGCGAATACGAAGAAGTCGTTTGTGATGAAGTAGTCAAGCGAGTCGAAAACGTCATTGCGATATTGCAGGGAGCAAAGAACGATTCGTGGATTGCCTTGGATGATGTCGCCAACATAAGTTTCACGTTCTTCAGGTGAGCCGCTGACCAAGAATACGGATACGTGTTCACCGTTGCCGAGATCGAGTTGCCGTTCAACTGAACCCGTCCGAACGGTCCTGCCAAAGAGAGTATTCCAGGTGCGGCTTTTGCCGGAGTTGCGGTTTCCAACGACGGTTACGAGTAAGCGATCCATGATTTCAAGCCGTATAACTATGGTTTATCAGGACTACTTCCGAATAACGTGCGGACGTTATTCGGAAACAAATTCGTCGAAATCCGCCGGACTGCGGACGGCTCGTTCGCCACGATTCAGAACGTGCGTGTCGATCATTGTCGTCCGAACGTCTTTGTGGCCCAACAGTCGCGCAGGCCGCTGGAGCCGGATGTGCGTCTACTACACACATGGCTACAGTGCAAAAGTAGAACCCGGCGGTGCGGTGGTTTCAAGTCACTCTAAACAGAAATGTTCTGTACGAGTGTGTGCGGATCGACCGGTCCACCGAGTATCCAGCACACGGCGGGTGAGCCGGCCGACGACATGGCACATGCGTGGCTGTGGGCGGTGCTTCACTACGACGCCCGGGATCCGGCCGCTTGTGGTTCGTCACGCAGCTGCGAGCGCAACCTTGCGTTGTTCTGGTGAGTAGGCAGCCGTCGCAGCATGAGTCGATGTGAGGTTGAACATGGGAAGCCGAGTGATTGGGCGTTGGCGTGTCAAGAAAAGTTGTCAGCTCACGAAAGAGAAGCAAATCTTCTTCTATTCAGATGCGGCCTCATCACGATCCCCTCCGCTTTTCGGCTCGGCATTCTCAAACAATTTCAAACAGGCACAGGAAGAGACGGAACATCAAGGTCCTAGTTTTTTCGATCTCCGGCAGCTGCCTGGCGAATCAAGCAATGGGTTCGCTTGGTTCGGCTTCCTGAATGATCGCACTTTCCCTCGGCACCGAAAGGTGAAACAATCCAGCAGTGCTGATTGCCGCGGCATGCTGGAGTTTTCTGCGCGAATTCTCGAAACTTCAGATAGTCGATGTCAGAGCGAACCTGCTAAACTCCCGTCGATGACTGCCGCCCTGTCAGCGTTAACGAGTGGGGTTCCCAATGCGAACGACCTACATCCTGTGTCTCGTGTGCTTGCTGCTTATTCTGTGGGGAATTGGTGCTGGCGTGTTTTCCTCTGCTGTCGAGTCGGCTGAGAAGCGGCCGGAGGACAAGCTGCGGCGACCGGTGGCAATCGTTGCAGACGGCGGTCGAATTCTGGTTGCCAATCGTCGCAGTGGAACGATCTCGGTGATTCAGTCGTCCACAGAACAAGTTATCGCCGAGTATCCGGTCGCCACGCGCATTGCCGACATGATTGCGATCCCCCACAGCGACGCCTTGATTGTGTTGGACGACGGGAGAAATCGGCTGTTGAAGGTGTCTCTGGGCGACGCCGACGTCGCGATTGATTCCGTCGCCAAAGTACCAAAGTCTGCCGTCAAACTCGCTGTCTCTGAATCTCGGCGGCGAGTTTTCGTCAATTCGAAGTGGTCGCGCGAGTTGACTGCGATCGATTTTGCTGACGGATTTGAGCGGGCAGCACACAGCCGAACGATTGAGCTTCCCTTTGCATCCCACGAAATGTTGTTGGTGGATCGAGATCGTATTCTGCTGGTTGCCGATGCGTTTGGCGGTCGGATTGGCGTCGTGGACGCAGTCAATGTGAAGCTGCTCGGCATCCGCAGGTTGGACGGCCACAACATTCGTGGCCTGGCTGTCAGTTCCAATGGCAAAGAACTCTTTGTCGCCCATCAGCAGTTCGATTCCGCGGGACGAGCCGACTACGAGGAGCTGCACTGGGGAAGGTTGGTTACCAACGCGGTGCAGGTGTTCAAGACGCAAACTTTCATCGACAACAACTTTGCCGACATGGATGCCAGCGCAACGACGCGCGGTTGGCTCGATCGTTTCGGCGGCATTGGTGGCGCGAGTGGAGATCCCGATGCCGTCGTGACGGATGGTCATGATCTAATGGCCGTTTGTCTGTCCGGCAGTGGTGAAGTGGCGATTCGTTCTGGCGGATTGGTGAGACGGATCACCGTCGGTCGACGCCCCACGGCGATGGCGATTGGTAACGGTCGGTTGTTCGTCGCCAATCGGTTCGACGATTCTGTATCAGTCATTGCGCCCAAGACGGGCCAAGTTGTGCAGACGATTTCGTTGGGAAAGAGACCGCAACTCTCTGCCATTGATCGCGGCGAACTACTGTTTTTCGATGCACGACTCTCTCACGATCACTGGATGAGTTGCCACAGTTGTCACACCGATGGTCACAGCACGGGACTTCTCGTCGATACGCTGGGCGACGGCGATTACGGTGCCCCGAAACGCGTTCCCTCTCTGTTGGGAACTCGCAACACGGGGCCGTGGGCCTGGAACGGAAGCATGGCATCGCTGCCCGATCAAATTCAAAAATCGGTGACAACAACAATGCACGGTGATCGATTGACGGACAGCCAGGCGAAGGATCTTGCCAGTTATCTGGAAAGCCTGCCCGCTCCTCCGCCGACACATCGACAGACAGTTGAACAAGTCCGTCGCGGTCGCGATGTCTTCAAATCACGCGGTTGCGTGCGATGCCATACACTGCCGACACTTACTGCAACCGAGACTTTCGATGTCGGCCTGTCCGACGAGCGGGGTCGCCGCACATTCAATCCGCCATCGCTGCACGGCGTCAGCCAACGCGACAGGCTATTTCACGACGGCCGCGCGGCCGGTCTGAAAGATGTCATACTCCGTTTTCGTCACCAACTTGATAAACCGCTGAGCGAAGAGGAATCGGAATCGCTGCTGGCATTCCTTCGAAGTTTGTAGCCGGACCGGGTGATGGTTTTCAGCGCGGATGATCGAACGATATTTAGCCGATTGATCCCTGGGGCCGCAGCCCGAGGGCTTTGAGACGAGACAATAACTATTTTAGTCTTGATTTTCGCCCGAATGCCGGCAGCCCAGGAATCGTTGGACGGTTCGGTCCGGCAGGACATCTTCGCGGTTTGCAACCACTTCAAAATCCGGGAAGAGCGTTACCAGTTCGCTCGGTGACAGAGTGAACTTCGGGTTACTGATATGACTATCCGGTCGCTCAATTTGGGCGGCGGCAAATGTCTCGTAGATCAACCAGCCGCCCGGGCGCAATGTGGCTCGTACAATCGGCGGCACCGTTTCGCGATCCAGAAAGCGAAATACAACAACAAGGTCATACTCACCGGGACTCGGGGTCCAGTCGTCGAGATCCGCTTCAATCCAGCCGACTTCAACTTTGTTGGCAGTCGCGCATTGGCGGGCAAGTTCCAATCCGTTGGCCGAAATATCGACAGCGTCGCTCTGGCATCCCTGCTGAGCCAGCCAGATGGTGTTGTGTCCGAGGCCGCATGCAATGTCGAGAGTTCTCGTGCATGGCTGCGATTCACCGCTCGCTTCTTCAATCAGCCGCAGGGCTTCAACCAGCCACTCGTCGGGTTGAACGGCCGACTGCGGTTTGCTCTTCGCGTGCTTCGTATTCCATCGGTCTCGATCACTCGCCGACATGGGTGTCTTCCTTACTGGTGCTGCGTCAAGATTATGAATCGCGGTAAGCGGCTCAAATCGTAACCCGAAGCGTAAGCGAGGGATGGCGAGAATTGCCGATTCGTCCTCGCTGACGCTTCGGGTAACTATGCCTCAGCTCCACGCTAAAAAGAAAAACGTGACAAAGCACTTGTCGCTCTTGTTCTGTTGTCGTTTGATGCCAAATCGGTTGCGATCGAGAGTTGAATCATGTCATCGAAATCACAACAGAGATCCCAATCAGCACGGCACCAATCAGTCGCATGACCATCGTCCGATGACTCGCCCCAGAGCCGGATGTGTTGACGTGTCGCGCGAGAAGCCAGGTCAGCAGCACTCCCCACAGACCTCGCAGCGAGTACACGATATTCACTCGTTTCGCATCTCCAAACAATCCCAACGTGACGGTCATTCCGATCGCTTGAACCGACATGAGTACAGCACCGATCAATAATAGTCGAAGGACACCCAACCGCCGGATGTCGGCCGGTCGATCGGCCAGCGGGATGAATGCCAGCGAAAACAGCGCCGCGAACGCGAATGCGATTGGCAGAAAATACCCCGCTCCCCAATTGGGGGCCCACCGTTGAATCAGCAGATCGAACAGCGTCATCGAACAGGCGGCCAGCAGAGCATAACCAACGGAAGCCACGATTCGTGAACGATCGACAGTCGCATCGCGGGCTTGCACGAATGCAATGCCAACGACGGCGATGGCGGCGGCAATCCAGATCTCCGGCGACAACTCCTCATTGACAAAGAAACGAGAAGCCGCCGGCACAATGAGCACTTTGATCCCCAGTACCGGCGCCGCGATTGAGACGTCTCCGTGTGCGACGGCGAGAAATGTCAGCAGTTGGCCTGCGAGAAACAATCCACCAATGATCGCCGGTTGCCACAACAGGGAAGCAGGCTGCATCGTGCCGCCCATTAACGTCAATGACGGAAATATCAACGCCGAACACCAGCAGACAAGGATGATGGAAGTCCACGTCGATGCACCGCGTTCGTGGGTACGCTTGAGGCACAACAAGCCAAAAATCACCACAATACTGGAACAGAATGGAAGCAGAAGATGAATCGGCTCAGCCCTTTCCGGAGCGAAAAGTTGGAGTGTGTCCTCAGATGTTGGCAGGCGGCGCTCGATTCAGCAACTCCATATCGACCTGCAGTGGGCATCCATTGCGATTGGTCCCGTTTGCTGTGCCTGGCAGAAAGAGTCATCGTGCAAACCCTTGCTTGCGCGGCGGGCTGGTAATTCGCAACGTCGAAAAGGTGAACAGGCCGTATTTCGGGTTGCCCTTTGCTGCGAACGGTTAATAATACGGCTTGCGTTGGGGAGGCTCTCCTTTGGTTTCGGCGTGGTAACTTATTTCTGCGAAGGCCGTCGGTGTATGGCGACAGTGAAATACGATGCAGTGAATTACGATGCCGTCTTGATTATTGGGTTTGGCGGCCCTGAGCGACGCGAAGACGTGATACCGTTTCTTGAGAACGTGCTTCGGGGCCGCAATGTTCCACATGGACGAATGCTCGCCGTCGCCGAACACTACTATCAATTCGGCGGCAAGAGCCCCATCAACGATCAGGTGCGGGAACTCATCGGCGCGCTGCGAATCGAATTGGATCGGCGTGAGATCGATTTGCCCATCGAATGGGGAAACCGCAACTGGCACCCGATGCTGACCGATACCGTGCAGGAAATGGCCGATGCCGGGAAACGCCGGGCAATAGGTTTGGTGTTGGCGGCGTACAGTTCGTATTCAAGCTGCCGACAATATCGCGAAAACGTTGGAGCGGCCGTCGAACAAGTCGGCGCGAGTGCACCGGTGATCGATAAGATTCGCGCTTTTTACAATCATCCCGGTTTCATCGCGGCAAACACCGATCACCTTCGCCGGGCCGTCGAGCAATTTTCGCCGGAACGGCGTGGCAACGTGCACGTGGCCTATACAGCGCACAGCATTCCGGCATCGATGGCGAACAGTTGCGATTATGAGCAACAACTGCTTGAAACCTGCCGGCTGGTTTCGGAGTCGGCGGGCATCTCTTCTGAGCATTGGAAGCTGGTATATCAGAGCCGCAGCGGCCGACCGCAGGACCCGTGGCTTGAACCCGACATTTGCGATCATCTGCGCGAGCTGAACGAACAGGGCGTGCATGAGGTTGTTGTGCACCCCATCGGGTTTCTGTCCGATCATCTTGAAGTGTTGTACGATCTCGACGATGAAGCGAAACGGGCTGCGGACGACATGGGGATGCAAATGGTGCGTGCAACGACGGTCGGAACGCACCCTGCATTTGTCGGCATGCTCGGCGAATTGATTGCCGAACGGCTGTCCGAATCGAGCGAGCGCCGCGCCATCGGCCGATATGCAGCCAGCCCGGATACTTGCCCCCTCGACTGCTGCCCGGCGCCGATTCGGCGACCGCCACAACCTTAACCGTAGGAACATCGATGTCTCGCGACACAGAATCCGGCCACGCGGAATCCGATCACACCGCTGCGGCGGTTGATCGGCATGTTCCATTGTTGGAGCTTCTCGAAATCCGCCCGTCTCATGTCGATGCCGGCAAGGCCGTGTTTGAAATGACGGTCGATGAGCGCCATCTTCGCACTTTGGGAATTCTGCACGGCGGCGTGGCTGCAACACTCCTTGATACTTGCATGGGGTTTGCAGCCGTCACCGTTGCTCCAGAGAATCATCATGTGGTCACGGTACAGTTGAACGTCAATTTCATTCGGCCTGCGTGGGAAAACGAACGTCTGAAAGCAACGGGAGAAGTTCGTCATTCGGGACGAATGACGGCTGTCACAGCTGGCGAAATCCACTCGGCAGAAGGGACGCTCATCGCCTCCGCAACCGCGACATTCATGTTTCTCCCCAAGCCGCCACCCGGCGAAAATATCGCGAGGCAACCCGATTGACGCGCGAATGCGTCTCGGGGATTGCATCTGAGAGGCGACGCGACCGCCAAACTCACGTCAGACGGAGACGGTCGGTTGTATATGGCCGATGTCCGCGCGGTTGTCCATCGTGGGAGCCGGCGCATCCATTCGGCTGATGGAGATTTTCGGCGGCGCTTCAATTCCGAGACGCACGCGACCGTTCCCGACTTTCACCAGCCTGACCGTGATGTTGTCGGAAATTGTGATCGCTTCTCCAAGTTTTCGGCTCAAGACCAGCATCATTTACCTCCCTGTTTGTTGTGTTGATCGACGTTGCACCGATTGCGGCTGTTCGTGCTTTCCTACCTATGCGATTGACGGCAGTTTGCTGATCATTCGGATCAAAATCAGCGAAATTGTCCATGCGAACCACGACCTGGCGTATCCTGCTGCCAGATTTGAGTGGTCGGCGGACAATGGAATTTTCTCCCGAAAAAAGGGACAAAAGACCATCTCTACGGTTAGTATACGAGTGGCCAGTTTTGTGTCAATCGAAAACTCCCAATACCTGCAGTACGAAATTGACATTCATTGTGTTTGAGGCTTCGGCGCGGGGTTGTAGGTATTGACACAAGCTAACCGCTCCCCGTAACTTCCGTCCGCGTTCGTCTGGCAATTCGCTGTACGCAACAAAACCTTAGATTATTTGAGCGGTCACGAGAAACGACGATGGAATCCGAAACCACGTCTGTCACGCCTGATTTTTCCGAGATGACCGACTTACCCCGTCATCCGGTCGAAGTGTCGCACCGCCTGCGACTGTTGTGGATTGGCGCTCAGGAACCGAGTTGGATTGGTTTGGCGCTGCGGCTCGATGCGGACGGATGTCTCGAACCGCGATTTCGCTGGGCATCGACTCCAAGCGAAGCATTGACCGTGCTACGGGACGAGAACTTCGATTGCGTAATCCTCAGCGATTCGACAACGACGCGGTCACCCGCCCCGCTCGACGAATCGGAGTTGCTGCTCCAGGCGGTTCGAGGCAGTGGCTACAGCGATTCGGTCATTTTCATTACCTCGCGAATCAACGATCAGCGCGACTCGCGTCTTTGTGCGCTCGACTGCGATGTGTTGGTGACACCGAATTCGTGCGATTCACCGGCATTATTGCCGTTGATTCGACGGGCTGTCTCAAACGCAGAACGAATTCGCGAGAATCATCGTCTGTCGGTGGTCCATCAACGGCGGCTCGTTCGGGAGCGAAATGAAGCGGAACATCTGCTTCAGCAGCAGCGGTCGTTCATCGAAACTCTGGAAGGTCCACCAACGCAGGACATTGCAGACGGCAGACACTCAGACGGTGAGTCGAATCGTCCGTCAACAAGCGGATTGTCGGCAGAGGGACGGCTGATCGAATTGCCGGATGAAACCAAACAGTTTTATCACGAGTTGTTGCGAACCTATGTCATTATGGGATCGGGCAGTTTGGCATCGGAAATTGCAGGCTTTGCCAAATTGGTGGCGACGGCAGGCGTAACTCCTCGCCGGACGTTGCAATTTCATCTGGATCGCGTGGAATCGCTGGTGCGCGATCTCGGTAGCCGCAGTGCACGTCACGTGATGGCGAGAGCCGATCTGTTGGCGCTGGAACTAATGGTTCACGTCGGCGAAGAATACCAGAAGTGCGCCAAAGCGAGCGATTGAGTCGCTCCATGGTTTGCCCGTCCAGCGCCGAAACTCCAAATGTCGAGTAGGTCCTGCAATAATTTGTGGCGACTGGCTCGAAAAATGCGGCTGAGTTGGCCTGCACGGTTGGCGGCGTTCTCGCGTTCCGGATTTCACTCAAATAACAAGTTTGCGTCTGTTTTTTGATGGCCGGTGCGTTTCTGGGCGGCGCGATCTTGCCTGACGGCTGTCGTCATATGGATCTGATGCGTATCGGCTTCTACAAAAACCCATCCGGCGCATCTATAATCGACCAATGGTCAAATTAGGTGTTGATACATCTGAAAGGTGAGGCGCAGCGATGTTGCCAAACGATAAAACAGGTCGCGGCATTCAATTGATGCCGGCTGCCAATCCCCTTCCAATCACACACGCCGGCGCGTTTTGCCCGCAGGGTGGGCTGATTCCCGATTCGTCGGCACAGTTTGGCGAGGATATCCGCTGTCTGTTGGGGCAGCGGCTTCGCCTCGCCGTCAGCATACTGTTTGGCGGCGCTGTGGCCTTCCTGATTCGCAATGTGTTTTGGGGGCCGGATCATGTCATGGAAACGCACATTTTTGTGCCGCAAATTTTGTTGACTGCCGTTTTGGGAGGAGTGACCGCTCTCTTGGTGGCAAAGTCGTGCCTTTCGATTCGTGTTTTGCGATTTTGTGAGTTGGCGGTCTTCGGGTTACCCGCTGTATTTTTTGTCTGGGTGCAGTTTTGCGTCGCCTGCGATACGGCCCCTCAAGAAATCGCCGCAGCCGCTCGCGCGTTTCCGGCTGAAACGACGATCCGCTGGATAATTTTGATGAACGTGTATGGGGTGTTCATCCCGAACACCTGGAGGCGCGCCGCCATTGTTGTGGGATCAATGTCGGCCGTACCCATTGTGGCGGCGTTTGGAGCGATGACCCAACAACAGGCGGTTCGCGATTATCTGCTGGAGCAGGGCGGGCTGTCGTCGATGGGGATTTGGGTTGGCGTTGCGGCAGTCACCGCGGTGTACGGGTCACACCGCTTCGGCAGGTTGCGCCGGGAAGCGTTCGACGCGGGACGCGAAGGGACTTACACCTTGCGAGAGAAACTCGGTTCGGGGGGAATGGGCGACGTCTACCTTGCGGAGCATCGCCTGCTGAAACGCGCATGCGCAATCAAGCTGATTCGCTCCGACAAGGCGGGCGATCCCCATGCCATCGCACGCTTCGAAGGAGAGGTGCAAGCAACCGCCAAATTGACACACCCGAACACCGTTGAGATTTATGATTACGGTCACACCGACGACGGCACTTTTTACTACGCCATGGAATTTCTGCCCGGATTGAATCTGCAGGAATTGGTCGAACGGTACGGACCGTTGCCGCCCGGGCGTGCGCTATTTCTGTTGAAGCAGGTCTGCTCGGCACTGAAGGAAGCCCATGCCCACGGGTTGGTCCATCGCGATATCAAGCCGGGTAACATTTTCGCTGCCGAACGTGGCGGTCTGTACGATGTGGCGAAGCTGTTGGATTTCGGCTTGGTGAAATCGATTGGTGTTGAAACGAGTTCGATGAATTTGACCATCGACGGAACCATTGTCGGTTCGCCGTTGTATGCTTGTCTGGAAGCTGCGGTGGGCGAGCCGCTCGACGCGCGAAGCGATATCTATTCGCTCGGTGCGACGGCGTATTTCTTACTCACCGGCCGCCCGGTGTTTGAAGGCGATCGGCCGATCAAAGTTCTCTTCGCGCATGCCAACGACACGCCGACACCACCTTCGCAAGTCATTCCGGGCGTAGCGGATGACCTGGAATCGGTCGTAATGAAATGTCTCGAAAAGAAACGCGAGGACCGTTTCGCCGACGTGACGGAACTGGAATCTGCATTGAATAACTGCAAGCCCAATTCGGTATGGACTCAGAAACAAGCGACTGAGTGGTGGTTACAATCGACCGACCGTTCCGAGTCCAAAACCGATGATCCTGCCGACGTGGCAACCGTCACAATGATGGCAGCAGCCGATGGCTAGCAATGTGTGGTAACATCGAATGCGAGAGTTTCAGGTGATCGAACGTCGCTTGCGGTTTCGCGAACGCGCGACAGTAATTGTGTTTGGTAGAATCCTCCAATGCGGTGGCCGATTCGCAATCAGATTCTTTTCCCATTCGCTGCGATTCTGCTGGTGGCGGTGGCGGTGATCTCGCTGTCGGCAGCCTTCCTGGCGGCGCGGCGCAGCGAACGGGCGACCCTTGCGCAATTGAACCAGGTGATCGACACGCTGGGTCGCACGAATTTTCCCTACTCGGAGAACGTGTTATTGCAGATGCGGGGACTCTCGGGCGCGGACTTCGTCGCGCTGGACGCAGACGATAATGTCCTTGAGACAACGCTGCCGCGATCGAAAATCTCGGGACAGTTGCTTCATTCACTGCCGGACGGCGGCGATCTCAAGTCGTTCGCAGGACATCCCACCATCGAATTGGCCGGAACGCAATATTTGGTGGCGACCGTCTCGCCACCAAATCCAGCCCGCGCGCAGAAACTGTTAGTGCTGTATCCGGAAACGAGTCTGCAACAGGCACGAAGCGAGGCGGCATTGCCGCCGTTGATTGTTGGTTTGGCAACGTTGTTCTTCATGGTCATCGCGGCTGCCTGGTTGGCCAATCGTCTCAGCGACCGTATTCGCCGAGTGCAACAGCACGTGGCTGACATTGCGGCGGGCGAATTCAGCACTGTAGAAGCAGTCGGCCCGATCGATGAGATTCGCGATTTGATTGCATCGGTCAACACAATGGGCGATCAACTGCAGGAGATGCAGCAGACAATTGCACAGACCACACGTGCGCAGCTGCTGGGGCAACTTGCCGGCGGACTTGCACATCAATTGAGAAATGCTGTGACTGGGGCACGATTGGCAATTGAAATCCATCACCGCCGTTGCCCGGCGGCAGACGACGACAGTCTCGATGTCGCGTTGCGTCAACTGCGGCTGACTGAAGAGCAGGTGAAAGGCCTGTTATCTGTTGGACGCCCCGAGCGCCGCGAGCCGATTCCAAGTCGCATCGATTCCCTGGTTGATGAGATTGGCACATTAGTGGGTCCGGCCTGTCAACACGCAAACGTGGAATGGCGATGCACCGTTGCCGCCGATGCAGAAAGAGAGATTCCCGATTCCGAAAGCGTGCGGACCGCCGTACTCAATCTTGTGTTGAATGCCGTCGAAGCGACCGGGGCTGGAGGATATGTTGAACTCAACGTGACTTCAGCGACGGTCCCCGAAAGCCAGAAACCCGGTTTTTTGAAAAAACCGGGTTTCTCCAACGTCGCATCCATCCGTGTCATCTTTTCGGTCATCGACAACGGTCCCGGTCCGCCTGGCGAGTTGGTCGATAACATGTTCGATCTGTTTGTCACGGGCAAACCGGAAGGCGTTGGATTTGGGCTCGCGTTGGCCAAACGGGCTGCCGAAGAACAGGGCGGAGAACTGTCCTGGAATCGAAAAATTGGTTGCACGGAGTTTCGGTTCGAGATTCCGGTTGCGGCAGAGCAGGGCGATTTCAGGCTGGCAACCTCATCGAAACAAGGCAGCGGCGTTCCGCCTGTGTTATGATATGGGCCTGCCGTCTGCCGGAGTTCCGTTCGCCCCGACTGTCGATTGTTGAATCATGTCGCACGTACTTATCGTCGATGACGAACCGAGCATCTGCTGGGGGTTCCGCGAATTCCTCAGTGAGGAAGGCCACGAGGTCAGTGTTGCGGCCTCGGCCGAAGAAGCGCTGCAATTGGTCGGCGAAAACAAACCAGCCGCAATTGTTCTCGACGTGCGGCTTCCCGGTATGGATGGGTTGACGGCCATCGAACATTTTCGGCGGCTGGTGGGGGATGTGCCGATCATCGTCATCACCGCGTTCGGAAATCTCGAAACGGCCGTGCAGGCCGTCAAAGAAGGCGCATTCGACTACCTTCCGAAACCGTTCGATCTCAATCAGGCATTGGAAATCGTCAGCCGTGCTCTGCGTGCCGCTGAAACGAAGTCGCAGGATTCCGCGTCGGCACAGGTTGAAGAAGTTGCCACCAGTTTGATCGGTTCTTCGCCGTCGATGCAGGAAGTGTTCAAGCAAATTGCATTGGTGGCCGCATCGGATGTTCCGGTGTTGATTACCGGCGAAAGCGGGACGGGCAAGGAATTGGTGGCCCGTGCGATTCACTTTCACGGCCAGCGGCAAACGGGACCATTTTTTCCGGTCTGCCTGGCGGCGCTCAGTGACGGTGTGGTTGAAAGCGAACTGTTTGGACACGTTCGCGGCGCGTTTACCGGTGCCGCCGCCGACCGAACCGGCCTGCTGGAACTCGCAGCCGGCGGTAGCGTGCTGCTCGACGAGATTGCCGACACCTCGACGGCATTGCAGGTGAAGCTGCTCAGAGCGCTTGAACAACGGGAAATTACGCCGGTGGGCGATTCGCGTTCGCGTCCGATTGATGCGCGGGTGATTGCCGCGACGAATCGCGCGCTGCCGGAAATGATCGCAGCGGGAGAGTTTCGTGAGGACCTGTTCTTTCGATTGAGCGTTTTTCAAATCCAACTGCCGCCGTTGCGAGAGCGCAAAGAGGACATACCGGATCTGGCCCGCCACTTTCTGCGACGTTGTCGTCCCGGTGACGACGGCGATGTGTATCTGGCGGACGACGTGATCGATGCGCTCTCTGCACGCGAATGGACAGGCAACGTGCGCGAACTTCGTAACGCGGTCGAACATGCTGCAGTTGTCTCACGGGGCAATACGATTCGCCCGGAGGATCTGCCGGCGCCGGCCATCGTCGCGCGAAAGACGGCCGATCCGGTTGAAAATGTTCGCGAGACGCTTTCGGAATGGGCGTTGGTTGAAACCATTGCCGAAGGTGGCGACGAAGAGCTTTACGAGCGATTCTTGAGTGTCGCAGAGCCGCCGTTGTTGCGGGCCGTACTATCGGCTTGCGACAACAACCGCGCGCAGGCCGCACGTGTGCTCGGCATGCACCGCACAACACTGCGACAGAAGCTCCGCCGCCACGGGATTGAGTAATTGTCGAAAAGACCCACGGGTTGCAACCCGTGGGATTTGCGCCGACGCTGTCTACTTCGTTTCCTTGGGGATGCTGCTTGATTTGTCGGCGGTGGGGAAATTGGCGGGGATGGGAATCGTCACCTTTCCGGTTGCCGCCCATTCGCAACCGCGAGCGACAACACTCTGAAAGCCGATGCACTTCATCGAATAGTCTGCGTGACCCATCACTGTGGTGAAGACTCGGCCTTTGCCGTAGGGAATCCACCAGATCATTGGTTCGTGTGCGCTGGTGCCGCGTTTGTCCTTTGCGGAGTACGCCGTGGCGATGATGTGCATGTTCAATGCGGGACCGCGCTGGCCGTGATACAGTTCGTCTTTTGCGTGCAACCATTCGGCCGGCATGCCTTTGGTCACCGGGTGTAATGTGTCGCGGACGACGATGGAGAATTCGTGCTGCGGGCCGTGTCCGGCTCCAGGGCCTTGACCCTTCGGTGTGCGAACGGCCTTGCCCGCGTCGTTTAATGTCACACGATCGCCGAATCCATTGCCGCGCCAACCCAGGCCGATCATCTTGTTCCACTCACCCCATTGCGGAAAGGCGTTGTTGGCGGCGTGGACCACGACCAACGCTCCGCCCCCTTTGAGGTACGCTTCGAGGCTGCGCTGCACTTCTTCGGGCCACAGTTCCCCGTTGTAATTACTCAGGACGACATCGTAGGCGGCAAAGTTGGGGCGAAACTTGTCCCATTCTTCCTGCGGCGTATTCTTGTTGGTTGGCGTTGTGGCAATGTCCGGCGGAAGGAATCGCCCAGAGGTCGGCAGGAACTTTCGCAGAACCGGTGTTGTTGCCCGCCAGTTGTGATTATTCTGCCCGTCGATGATCAGCACCTTCAATTTGTCTTTCTCACCAGCCAAAGTGGACTGTGAGGTACCAGACGCCATCAACGCGATTAACATGGCCAAGGGCAGCCAAAGGAATGATTTCATGGAATTCTCTTTCATCTTGCGGAGTGATGTCACAATCTCTTAGCCATGATGTCCTCTCGCGGCACCGGAATCAATTGACGGCGCGCAATTTTCCGGATACGGCAACGATCGCGGCGGAGTGCGGAATCTGTTTGACCCGCAATAACTGCGGCGATACGCTGACGGGTGACCGAGTATGTGATGTCGATTTCCGCTGCCGTCCCCAATCCAACAATGAAGGCGAAAACTATGCGAACTCTTTCCCCCATCATGCTGGCTACCGTTCTGCTTCTTCCAGCCGCCACCCGAGCAGACGGGCTGATTTATCAACTCCCGGCCGACGGCACTTCGGCTGAATTCGACCTGAAAATGACAATGGAGCGCAACGGCCAGACAATGGAAGCCGATGGCTCATTTTCCATTAAGTCGGTTGGTAAACAGAAGGTTGACGATGTTGACTGTCGTTGGATTGAATTCAAGCTGGAAATGAAGATCGGGGACCGCGAACAAACGGTGAGGGCCAAGGTGTTGGTTCCGGAAGCAGAGTTGACTCGTGGTAAGAATCCCATCGGCCACGTGAAAAAGGCGTGGTACAAACCGGGAGATCGTGAGCCGAAAGAAATTACCGACTTCACCGGTTCCTCGGCTGGTCCTTTGCCGGCATTTCTCTGCGGTCCGCTCAAGGATGCTAAGGAATTGGATGCCGAAACCGTCGAGAGCAGCCTCGGCAAGCTGGAGTGCAAAGGGGTAACGGGTACCACAGAATACACTGCTAGCGGTCGTGAGAATGCCGTGACATTCACCAATCGCCTGCATAAGAAGGCCCCGTTCGGCATCGTGTCAACGGTGATGCAGTTGGAGATCAGCCGTGACGGACAGATTCAACAGAACATCAAAATGCAGATCACGTTAAGCATGGTCGGCAAAGATGCAACGTCGGAACTACCCGATTTGAATTAGCCGCCTGCCAAGACTTACTCGATGTCTGCTGTATCTACGGCGTCAATTCTTGTTGCCGTCCCAATGAAGATTATGAATGTGAATGAAAATGCGAATTCTCACGTCTCTTATGTTGGCAGCCGTTCTGCTTGTTCCGACAGCCGCCCGCGCTGATGGGCTGATTTATCAACTCCCGGCCGACGGCACGTCAGCCGAATTCGACCTGAAAGTCACAATGGAGAGCAACGGCCAGACAATGGAAGCCGATGGCTCGTTTGCCATTAAGTCGGTCGGTAAGCAGAAGGTTGACGATGTTGACAGTCGCTGGATTGAATTTGAACTTCCCCAAACTTTGTGGACACTCCGTTAGTATTATACCGCCTGCTCAAACTGTTCCGGGCTCTGGTAGTCCAATGTTGAGTGCAGGCGTTCTCGGTTGTAGAACACTTCAATGTAT
>Ga0114999_10002987_pt1 | contig 21653 bp, 25 predicted proteins | sample ArcticOcean_MG_C_3_FD_89820 | JGI IMG/M metagenome (GOLD analysis project Ga0114999, IMG submission 89820) | Marine microbial communities from western Arctic Ocean - ArcticOcean_MG_CB8_126 | ecosystem: Environmental > Aquatic > Marine > Oceanic | place: Arctic Ocean: Canada Basin | collected...
ACCCGGCGCCAGCGTGCCGCTGGACTCAACTTGCAATAGCCCTTTTTGCCAGCAAAGAGTTGTCTCGGCTTTACGAGTCTCTGTCTCCCCTACCAAGAAAGAGGCTAGCAATTATTCAGCTTATAGGATTATTTCTACAAAATTACAGGCATATGCCCTGCTCTTTTGGCGGCGTATCGCTGATATTCGCGGTTTCCCTCTCTAGTTATACTTGTTGGGCTGTTTTAATGGAGAGGTCGAAATATGCGTGTTATCGTTTTTTGTTTTCTGCTGCTGTTTAATGTTTGTGTGGTGCAGGCAGGACCCCGAGTAATGTCTTTGAACCTTTCGGGCCAGGGATCAAATCCGTTGAAGGTTTATCAAAATGTCCCCCTTAAAGTGAACAACACCTTTCATGCAAACTTGTATGATTTGACCGTAACCAAACCGCCTTTACCCAAAGAGATCCTTTCTGTATCCGAATTCCATTCCGGGCAATCCTTTGATCTCAATTTTTCCAAGGTAGGATCCTATGAGATATGCTTTTCCAAGGAAAAAAATTCGACCCGAACCTGCTTGACGCTGAATGTTCTGAAAAGAATAGTGGCCTGACAGGTAGCACCCTTCCTTCCAATAAAAACTGTTTCATAGAGTTTGCATGTTGTTTGTGCACGGCGAGTAAGACCATTTTATTCGGCTACCTTCCAGATAGAATCCACAAAATATTTTCGTGAGTCGAATAAGTGCTCCACGACTTCAAACCCGTTTTCGAACGCCAGATTTTCTATTTCTTCAAGCGTGTATTTAAAAGATTGTTCCGTCTGCAGAGTTTCCCATACCTTGAAATAGTAGTCTTTGTTTAAAGTCTTGATGTGTACGGTCTGGTTTCGTGTGCTGTACAGATAGCTTTCTACAGCGCGGGTATTTGGATTGTACTGACCCTGTTGTACAAAATAATCTTTATTAAAATCTGCTCCGAGTACTTGGTTAATGCGGTCCAGAAGATGCAGGTTGAATTTTTCAAAAAGCGGATGGTTGTAGGCGGAATAAAGCAGTTTGGGGTTTTTCATGAGGTCAAACCCAATCAGCAAATAATCTTTTGGCCTCAGAGACTTGTTTAAAGTTTTAAGGAAAATCCGGCTGGCGTCCGGTTCCATATTATTCAACGTGACACCTAGAAAGAGTACCAGGTTTTTTTTCGGGCTATCCTGGACAATGGTAGTGAGACCTGCAAAATAATCTCCGATCAATCCGGTGACCTTCAGGGGAGTATTCTGATGATCAATTTGCAATAATCGAACCAGATTTTTAACAGCTCCGCTGGAAATATCAACAGGAAAATAGTGAAAACTAAATTTTCTATCCAGCAAATGCTCAATAAGAATCCGGGTCTTGCACCCATCGCCTGAGCCCAGTTCGATAAGGTTGAATGTGTCGCCGGTGATGAGTTCTGCAATGTTGTTTTTATACTTGCGAATGATTTCAAATTCACATGCTGCGGGAAGATACTCTGCGAGTTCCGTTATTTCCTTGAAAATCTCACTTCCCGCGTTATCAAAGATCAGCCAGGATGGCAAACGCTTGTTCCTGAGGGAAAGACCCTTGTGAACCGTGTTTGCGAACTGTTCTTCATGAGAAGATGATGTTGGCTCAGTGTGTAGAACTTTGGTTTCAAACAAGAGTGAGTCTCCTTTTAATGCTCAGTGGATTTGACCCTGTTAATTGTGTTTGTTATAGTACTTTTCTTAACTGCTTTTTACATCATATTTATCGGGTTTTGGTTTGCAGTGAAATAAACCGGCCCTAATTCCAACCTTTTATTCTGGACGTCATGCGTTTTAATTCGCCAACAGATTTACCATCCCTTGATTTTTCCTATCAGGAGTTGGAGGACGAGTTCATAAGACTGCTGGGTTTGGAAAAGCTGGACCAGGTCATTGCTGAAAATCCGGGTTTTACAGCGGAACTGGAAGCGTCTTTGGCGGAGGCATTTGAAAATGAGTGTCCCCAGGCCCATTTGTTTTTGCAAAGGATCCTTTACCGCATCAACCGTTTAAAGCTATTTTGGTATGACGGGTTGGAAAATTATGTCAATGAAGATTCCAGTTTTCTGTTTTCGCTACGGTTGAAAATTGAAAATGCCTGGCAGGATTGGGAGGAGGGAAATAGTGTCCAGAGCAATTCCGGCGATCTCCAAGTAAGCAAGGCCCTCCACCATCGTGTGGAAGAAGACCTGCAACCCGAGCCTTCCCCGGACGGATTATTCATCCGCGATGAAATTTCAAAAGCCGGGTATCAGCGATTGCTCGCTATCACTTCTTTGGATGGCCTGGTAGAAGCCAGCCAGCTTTCCCGTATGCTGGGTGGGGTAGGAAACGAAGTGCAGACCATGCTGACCCGGATATTATGGGAGGAGTATGGCAGTGGAAAACTTTCGCGAAAACATTCCACTCATTTTGCAATCATGCTGGAAGAATGTGATATGGATGCCAGGCCGGAAGCTTATTTTGACCTGGTGCCGTGGGAAGTGCTGGCCAATACCAACCATTGTTTTTTCCTTTCCGAGCGTAAGAAACACTTTTTACGTTATGTCGGTGGTTTGCTATATACGGAAGTTTCTGTGCCCGCCGCTTTTCAAAACATGAAGATGGCTGGTGAACGCCTTGGGATGGGTGAGAAGAGTGTCAGCTATTGGGACCTTCATATTAGGGAAGATATCCGCCACGGGCAATGGATGCTGGATGATGTGGCCCTTCCCCTGATTGAAACATATTCTGACCGGGCCTGGGATATGGTCAAGGGGTATGACCAGCAAAAATTTATCAGTTCCCGTTCCACCTCAGCCATAGTGGAGTCCATTCGCCAGTTGGAATTTTCCTGAGAGCTGCTCCGTTTTTTCCTTGTTTACTGCCTGCACAAGTTTGAAATAGATGACAGGTAAAGATGTGACATTAGCTTCGATTAAATCCTTCAATCTGACCTGCCCCCCAAAAACTGATCCATTTGCTATGTTAGGATTTGGGTCAAAAATCTGATGATTAGGGGGGAGTAAAATGGCTAGAAAAAGATATTCAGCAGAGCAGATTATCGGTTATTTACGTGAGGCGGAGGTTTTATTGGCCAAAGGTAGCACGATTGGTCAGGTCTGTCGGAAGATAGGTGTTACAGAGCAAACGTATTATCGTTGGCGACGAGATTATGGAAGTTTGAGCGTGGATCAAGCCAAACGGTTGAAGGAAGTGGAATGTGATGTTGTGAAATGATCTCTAGCGTTTTCAAACCTTTTCATCAATGTCGCTACACCAGAATAACTGTTTTTGATGATTAATCAATGGGGCATTACCGATAAACCTGCTAAAATTGGTTTGCGGATATTCAGAATTGCAGGAGGAAGTCATCGTCCATTTCCTCTTCCAGATAATCGGGCAACCGGGTTTTCTTATCAGTGAGAGCTTGGCCTAACTGGGTGGAACTGAGGCCGGTTGCTGACACAAGATTGGCCGCTTTGAGGTTGGTTTGATTGAACAGGCTGTCTTCATTGAATTGGGCTCCTTCAAGATTGGCATTTTCAAGATCGGTATATTGAAGGTTGCATTCCAGCATCCCCGCTCCAGACAGATTACAGTTTTTCATGCGGGCGCTTTGCAGGCAGGTTTCCTGTAGTTTAGCTTGGGTCAGGTTTGCTCCCTCCAGGTTTGCTCCTGTTAAATTGGAAAATTGAAGTTTGCATTGCTTGAGGTTGCTGTTACCAAGATCGATTTTTTGCAGTTTGGTTCCTCTTAAATCCGCTTGGGACAAATCCGGGCATACCTCAGGGTTCTTTTCCCTCCAGGCATTCCAGATGTCGACCCCTTGTTTGATGAGTTTTAGATGTTCTTCGTTGGCCATGAGTTATATTTTGGTTTGAATGTTTTTGTCAAAAGTATAATATATTTATAGGTTTTAACACGGATCCGCTTGTTAGGTTGGAGATTACATAAAAAATTCCATATAGACCATCCAGCCAATCACGGAAAGGACCAGGACTGCATAGCCGGTATGGACCCAGATCGTGAAAATGGGGTTTTCTCTTCGTTTCTCCTGCTTTTCTTTTTCTTTCATGATTTCCCCAGATAAAGCCGAAATAATACTATGGAAACGCAAATAATCCCAATGACAATCCTGTCCCTTCTGTAATGCAAATGAAGAAATTTTTAATAGCCTCCATAGTCCTCATGTTAGCTCTGTTTACTGTGCCGGTGTTTGCAGATGATTTTCAGGAAGGTCTGGATGCCGCCAACAGGGGGGATTTTGAAAGGGCTTTCGATATATGGGAACCTTTGGCAAAAAGAGGTAGTGCCCTGGCCCAATTTAATCTCGGGCTGATGCATGACAAGGGAGAGGGGGTTAAACGAAATTATAAAATGGCTGCGAAGTGGTACAAACTTGCGGCCAGGCAGGGAATCTCCTCAGCTCAGTTTAATCTTGGGTGGCTTTATAGTAAGGGTAAGGGAGTCCGGCAAAGTTTTAAAAGGACTGTCATGTGGTATGTTCGGGCCGCCAAGCAGGGCAACCCAGCGGCCCAATTTAACCTGGGCCTGATGTATGACATTGGGGAGGGGGTGACACCGGATTATAAAAGGGCGGTCAAATGGTACCGTTTGGCGGCAAAGCAAAACAACGCTCAGGCTCAATTCAATCTTGGCCAGTTGTATGAGTCCGGAGAACGGGTTACTCAGGATTACAAAAGAGTGGTCAAATGGTACAAGCTCGCGGCGGGAAACGGGAATGAGTTGGCCCAGTTGAAGCTCGGGACCCTGTTTGAAAAGGGGAAGGGCGTTGCAAAAAACCACAAGAAAGCCGCCAAGTGGTACAAACTCGCGGCCGGGCAGGGTAACGAAATCGCCCAGTTTAACCTTGGCTACATGTATAGCCGGGGCATTGGGGTCAAGCGAAATTATAGTGAGGCCGTCAAATGGTATCGGCTTTCAGCAGGACAGGGTAATGTCATTGCGCAGTTTAATTTGGGTGTGTTTTATGTCGAAGGAAGGGGCGTTCGCCAAAGTTTTTCCAAGGCCGCCAGTTGGTTCCGCTTGGCCGCAAAACGAGGGGATGCTGAAGCCCAGTTCCGTCTGGGGATGATGTATGAAGATGGAGATGGAGTTGAAAAAGATCCTGAAAAGGCGGTCAGGCTCTATCGGTTTGCGGCGGACCAAGGCCACGCTATGGCCCAGGGAAACTTGGGTTGGATGTATGTCAACGGAAATGGGGTCGAGGAAGACCTGGACGAGGCGGCGAAATGGTATCGACGGTCTGAGCAATCCAGCAAAACCAAACATAACCGGAACGGGGAACCTCTCTCGTCTCTTCGGTAAAGATTTAGTTGCCGGGAAGGCTCAATCCATAAATTTGATCAGTACGGTGGATTTTTACCGCATCAGCATACTAATCTTTGCCGCATACTCTTCACCATAAATTTCAAACATAGTACTGATATTTTGCCTTCTCAACGCTTCTTCAAAATTAGATTCTGAAGATGAATGAGCCTCAGGTTGAAGCGGGGTTTCGGTTGGTTCCTGAGTTTGTGTCAAATCTTCCATGATTTCTCTCCTGTCAAAAATCCATCACTATTTGTCTTATCGGTTAATAGAGCAAAACCTGTACCAATCTTGTGGTTGAAATAAAAAGCAAGAGCGTTTCACCATGCAGGCTTATAAAGTGTTTACGGATAAAGAGGGGTTAAAAAATGGCGTAAAACCCGTATAAATGGAAGGAACCTCATTCTAAAATAATCCCCAATCGAAAAAACAGGAAGGCGGTTGAATTTGAAAAAGAACTGATTTCCGGGATGAAAATTCTCATTGTGGATGATACCCCTGCGAATTTGGAAATTCTGGGCCATATTCTGCAACGTAGTGGCTTGGAAGTATCCATTGCGCCCACAGGTGAAAAGGCCCTTGAACTTGTCAATCTAAACAAGCCCGATCTGATTCTGCTGGATGTCAGGATGCCGGATATAGATGGTTACGAAGTTTGCAGGAGGCTGAAAGCCGAGGTGAACACCAAAGATATTCCCGTTATTTTTATCACCGTTATGGCAGGCACCGAAGACCTGGTGCGGGGTTATAATGTGGGCGGCATTGATTATATCGTCAAACCCTTTCACGAAGAGGAAGTCGTTTGCAGGATAACCACCCAGCTTAAACTCAAGAAGGCTCAGGATGCAGTCATACAACGGGAAAAGTTTTACCGGGTCATTGTGGAGAGGGTGCCCGACCTGATATTTCAACTGGACCCGGATCGAAAAATTATATTCGCCAATCCCGCGTTTCGCCTGCTGGGTTATGACCCCGACCAACTGGTGGGTCGGCCTGTCGGCGAATTGATCGAATCGGATAATAAAGAAAACCTTCTTGAAGATCTTGCCACTAGACATGTTGGCCCGCTGGCGATCACCGATCTTGAGGTGAAATTGAAAATCAGTGATGAGGTGAGCGAGGTAGTAGAAATGTCAACCCAGACAATTTTTGTTGATAGTGTGGGCCTTTGGAACGTTCCGGATGAGGACGTTTTCAAGAATAATGTGGATAAGAAGTTTTTAGGAACTCTTTGCGTGGGAAAAAAAGCGGTATAGATTTTTTCCTTCCCCCTATCCCTTTTCTCAAATTGCACTTATTTATTTTTTTCTTGCCTGGACTTCTGCAGCATGGGCCTTGGCCCGTTTTAGCATAGCGGCCCTTTCCTCTGCGGTGAAATCTCTAGGTTGTGGAGCCGGTACATTGCCACCTGCCGGCTTGGGTGCAGGTGGTGGAGTAGCAGGCACCTGAGTGGTCGGTGCGGATTCATCAGGCGTATCAGTGGATTCTTCTTCCTGAACAGCCGGGGCCACCTCAGGGCTGGTCACAGGTTCAGCACTTTCTGCCGGCGGTGCCTGAGCCGCAGCAATTTTTTCTTCCTCCAGTTTTTCCAACTCTTTCTTTTCACGCTTACGTTGCTGGATTTCCATAGCACGAAGAAACGAGCTCTCATTGTTTGCCATTGTGGCTTTTGAACCACTATTCGTGCGAACGTTTACATTGAAATGAAAATCCCCCTTACTCATTGTAGTTTCTCCCTCACTATTTGAATCCACCTACAAAACATTTCCGTATCTTATAAGAAACCTTTTTAAAGTGCATGTTTATTTTATCGGCAAACATTATCTTGGCCCAATGTGCCATCGTGCCCTTTTACGCCCCGAATGGGGTATCACGCTGGCGGCGAATGAGCGGAGAATCTCCGCAGGTAACTAGGCCAGCTTTTACTGCGCTCAAACCGTTTTGGTGGCTTAATAACCTATTGCTGACTGCCTCCCTCGCTAGAGGGTGGTCAGCAAAACTTTTCGGCTGGGGTGAATTCTTTGCCCAGTGCTTTGGCGACTTCCGCGTGGGTTATAGCTCCAAGACAAACATTGAGTCCGGCTCTCAAGGCCGGGTCTTCTTTCATTGCTTTTTGATACCCTTTTTCGGCCAGTGCCAGGGCGTATGGAAAGGTGGCATTGGTGAGCGCGAAGGTCGATGTTCGCGCCAGGGCTCCCGGCATATTGGCTACACAATAATGGATCACCCCCTCGACTTCAAAGATAGGATCGCTATGTGTGGTCGGGCGCGAGGTATCGAGGACACCTCCCTGATCGATCCCGACATCGACCACGACCGATCCTTTCTGCATATGGGTTAGCATTTCGCGGGTAATGAGGCGCGGAGCTTTGGCGCCGGGGATGAGCACAGCGCCGATAACCAGATCTGCCGTACGGAGCGATTCCAGTAAATTAAACCGGTTCGACATCAGAGTTTTGAGCCGGCTTCCGTGAATATCGTCGAGATAACGAAGGCGCGGCAGGTTGATATCAAGCAGGGTGACCTGGGCTCCTGTGCCAATAGCCATTTTTGCGGCGTTGGCCCCAACAACGCCTCCCCCGATGATCACCACATGGCCGGGGTCGACACCGGGTACACCGCCGAGCAGAATGCCCCGTCCGCCATTTTCGCGTTCAAGATATTTTGCGCCTTCGTGTATGGCCATGCGTCCTGCAACCTCGCTCATGGGGATGAGAAGAGGCAGGGAACGGTCTGGCAACTGTACAGTTTCGTAAGCGATGCCGACGATTTTTTGATCTAGTAGAGCCTGGGTCAATTCGGGAGCCGGGGCCAGATGAAGATAGGTGTAAAGGATCTGTCCTTCGCGGAGAAGACTATATTCTTCAGGCAGAGGTTCTTTGACTTTTATGATCATTTCTGACTGGGCAAATATTTCTTGGTGGGAAACGATTTTGGCTCCCTGCTCCAAATAATCCTGATTGGTGATGCCGCTACCCTCTCCGGCCAAATCTTCTAACAAAACTTTATGACCCCGAATAACCAGGTCGTGAACCCCGGCGGGGGTCATCGATACCCGATATTCACCGGTTTTGATTTCTTTGGGAACTCCAACGATCATTTCAGCACTCCGGCTTGTTTCGCTTTTTGGTTAGCTTTCTTTGGTATTATATAAGGAAAGCGAACAGGTGTTTGATCTTTTAAATGAAATCCTTTAAAGTACAGAAAACCCCGACAAACCATTATTGAGCTATTCATAGGAGTCATTCTCTGTTGGAAGAGGTCGTGAAAATTAAATTCGAGCAAACCATTCTGGCAAATTTAACGCCCGATGGGGGACTTCTGGATCTGGAGGATAAAAATATCGGGCCGGAAGAAATGCGCCTGCTTTGCGAAGCCGAAGACCTGTCTTCGGTGAAACAGCTTTTTCTCAGCCAGAACCAGCTTTGCGGGGAGTCGATAGAAATCCTCGGCCAGGTCAAAGGGTTGGCCGGGCTTACTTCACTTTACCTCAACAACAATATCATCGGCGATGAAGAGGCTAAAATTCTGGCCAACGCCGAATTATTGAAAGGTCTCAAATGCCTGATGCTGGAAGCCAATAATATCGGACCCCAGGGTGCCGAAACGCTGGCCAGTTCCCCCAACCTGAAAAACCTGGAGATTCTGTTTCTGGACTCCAATCCCATTGGTCCTGAGGGGGCTCGGGCCGTGGCCTGCTCAGAGCAACTGCCCCGGTTGCAGGAGCTCCATCTCGACAGTACCGGAACCGGCGATGAAGGAGCCTTGGCGATTGCGGAAAGCCCGCAATTAACCGATCTGAAAAAACTGTATTTATGCTCCAACAAAATGGGGGATGCCGGGGCCATTGCCCTGGCGAAATCTGCAAACTTGAAAAACTTGAATGTTCTCAGTATCTGGCGTAATGAGATCCGCGATGAGGGCGGTAAAGCAATTGCCCAGTCGCAAACTTTTATGAACCTGGAACGGCTCTATATGAGTCTAAACCTTATAGAAAGGCCGGTGCGCAAGATTATCCGCGGATCAGACCTGGCAAAACGTTTAACCACCCTGGTGATGGACTGAACCATGAGCGAAACAAAACAAGATTATAAATATACTTACAGCCGGTTCTTCAATATTTTTTTTCATGTTGGGGTGGTCTTCAATGTCGTTCTGGTAATCTGGATGATCCTGGTATTCACCGAGGTCATCTAGCCCTCACTCGGTTTGGCGGCTCGCCGGTTAGCGGATGGCGAGATACCATTTAGTCAGGATGTGTGGCGGGAACCCCAGTCCGAACAAGACAGCGATGAGGGTATTCCGGGCTGTGGTGAAAAGTATTCCTTCCTTGATCCAGCGCCTTGGGGAAGTATGCGCCTTTTCTTTTAAAAGAATAACCGGCCCCTTTTTTCTCAGGCGATGGTAGAAATCGAGATCCTCGCAAATGGGAAGGGGCGAGAAGCCATTCATGTCTTTGAAAACTTCTTTGCGGACAAAGAATCCTTGATCTCCATAAGCGAGGCCAAAATATTTGGAGCGGATGTTCGCTAGCAGGGCAATTAATTTGAGCGACCATTTACCGGATTCTATACAGAGCGTGAAGGCGCCGCCAATCCATTTAGGATTTTGCATGCACTGCTGCATTTTCCGGTAACTTTCAGGCTCGATTCGGCTGTCGGCATGTAAAAAAAGCAGGATATTCCCGGTGGCTTCATCGGCACCGACGTTCATTTGCAAGGCGCGACCTGCGGAGCCTGTGATGACACGGTGGCTAAACCTGCCGGCAATATTGCGGGTGTCATCGTCACTCCCTCCATCGCTGACGATCAACTCGTGAGGAGAAAGCTGCTGGAATTGTGTCAGAGTTTTTTCCAGAACCAACTCTTCATTGAGGGTAGGAACGATGATGGATACCTTCAAACCGGTCTATCTCCATAAGCAAAGTGCGGGGAAAGTTAAGCACAAAATGGGTAGAATTTCAAACCGCCTATGTCATCTGGATGAAAAATAATATAAAATATCAGGATCATACGATGTGTAATTTTGAGGGTTTCCCTCTGTCTGACGGGGGAAGGTGAATATGTTAGCCCATTTTATCGAGTCAAGATCATTTCAATGCGGGTATTTTAAAGACCGGAAATCCCTGTTCGAGGAATACCTGCTTGAGGATGTCTCTGAGGTAGAGTTCGAATACCTGCTGGCTCATGGCATGCGTCATTTCGGAGATTATTTTTTCCGTCCCCGGTGCCAGGACTGCTACCAGTGCATTCCTATCCGTGTGCGGACCGATGAGTTCAAGCCAACCCGGAACCAGAAACGGGCTTTGAGTTCCTGCAAGGATGTTGAGGTTAGGATCGGCGATCCCAGATATACTGAAGAGAAGTTCCAGCTTTACCTCACTCACAAGAAAAGGTTTTTTTCCCTACAGGATGATGTGGAAGACAAACAAAACTTCAGGCTGTCCTTTTATGTCAACACACCCTTCGGAATTGAATTCGAATATTACCTTGATGGAAAGCTCCTTGGGGTTGCACTGGCAGACAAAACTTCCCAGTCTTTTTCTGCCATATACACTTTTTATCAGGTTCCCGACAACAAAATGAGCTTGGGAACCTTCAGCGTATTAAAGCAAATGGAATATGCCCTGCAAAACCGGATCAAATATTTTTATCTCGGTTATTATATTGCAGAAAATTCGTCCTTGGTCTACAAAGCAAGATTCAGACCCAACGAGGTCTATTTGGATAGGGAATGGCGCCCCTTCCGTAATGCTGAGGGCGACTTCCTCGTTCCCCAGGATAAGTTGCAATGGAAAAACTCCGACCATCTGGTCAAAGCCTCATCCTAAATGGAACTCACCTGACTGTGTGGGTATTGTTAAGCGGAGGGTGACAAATTCCCCCCGACGAATAGCCGGAAATTGAGTTGAATTGGAGCTCGGCAGTCCATATAATCTATAGCTAACCACATCATCAAGAAAGCATCTCGGAACTATGGGCAAAAAAAAATCCGGCAAGAAATCATCTGCCAAAATGAGTAAAAAGCGACTTTCATCCATTGCGTTGGGGGTTCTGGTCTGCGTGATTGTGGCAGGTGTTTATGTCGGGACCAAACCGAAGGCTCAGCCTGTGGCTCCGGCAACGGGTTTTTTGATTGAAACCCGTCCGATTATGTCCGATGCCGTGTTTACGGGGCGGGTGGCACAAGCCTACCGAATCGCCGCGGAAATTCCCAAGGTTATCGACAGCCTGTTTTGTTACTGCTACTGCAAAAAGAAACACCAGCATAAAACCCTGTTGACCTGCTACACCAACAAGCACGGCTCCAAATGCGATATCTGCCTGGGAGAAGTGTTTTACGCGTACGAATTATATAACCAGGGAAAAACCCTGGACGAAATTGTAATTGCCGTGGACAAAAAGTTTTACCGGCCTTTTCGAAGAACTTGAAATCGATTATGGAAAACGTAGTCCAGGATAAACCCATTAGTATTTATATTCCTTACACCTTTTTGATTGCGGCGTTGTTGTCGATATTCGTGGTGTCGCTCAACAAGGTGGAGTTAAAACCCTTTGAGACCGAATATCCGGCAGAGGCGTTTTTATCTCCCCAATTTGAACTGTCTTCGCTGGCAGGGGGGATGGTGAAGCTTTCCGATTATCGCGGCAAAGTGGTGTTCATCAATTTCTGGGCCACCTGGTGTGGAACCTGCGAAGTGGAAATGCCTTCGATGGAAAAACTGTACCGCAAATATAAAGACTTCGGTTTCGAGATGCTCACTATAAGTGTAGATAAAAACCAGAGCCTGATTGAGCCATTCATGAAAAAATTTAATTTAACATTTCCGGTATTGCTCGACCCTGATAGCGAAGTCGCTAAAAAAGTTTATAAGACCACCGGCGTTCCGGAAACCTTTATCGTCAACAGGGAAGGCCTCATTGTCCATAAAGCGATTGGTCCGCGTGACTGGGCTAACGACGAAACCCTGGAAGCTTTTTCCCAAATGGTGCTCGGGAGTTAAGCATGCAACCTTTCCGTCTTTTATCGATAATTTTTCTCCTCTTCCTGTTTCCAGTTCAGGAAACTTTTGCCCAAGGTGGAGGCCACAAGCCTGAGGAAAAAAAGGACGTTGCGGCAATGGACTCCATATACTCCGTCAAAGAGAATGACCCGCTTGCGGAACCTGCTGGTGATAACTTCGATAATGTATTTTCTCCTACCGACCTGTTTACCGCAGACGAATTAGTATCCCCCATGCCAATGGGTGATATGAAAATGGAGGGAGGCGAACATGCAGGGCATCAAGAGCCTCAGATTGAGCTTTCTCATCATGAACTGGTTTCATCATCCAGTAAAGGATTCGGGACAGCTGTCGGCATCACTTTGTTTGCCGGGCTAGTTTTTGCCGGTTTTACGTTTCTGCGACTGGGAGAATAATGGCTTAATGGCTAACGGACTTTCAAAAATTCTGCAAGACCGCTTAGGCCTTCATCTGCTTGAGTACGATATTTCCGAACATGCCAACTCCATAAAATACTCCTTGGGAGGAATGACGCTTACGGCCTTTACGGTTTTGGTCCTCAGTGGAATTTTGCTGGCACAGTTTTTTGTGCCCGACCCGGAACGTGCCAACCGAAGTGTACATTACCTGGTCGATCAGGATTATCTGGGCTGTTACTTGCGGGGCATTCACTTCTGGGCTGCGGAAGTTCTGACCGTGACTATGACTCTGCACGTGATTCGGGTCTTTTTTACCGCATCCTATAAAAATCCTCGTGAAATAAACTGGCTTATAGGAATTGGCCTGATGTTGCTGATGGTGACCTTGTTGTTTACCGGCACGGTGATGAAATGGGACCAGGAAGCCTATGAAGCGTTGGCACATTTTCTCTGGGTGGCGGAGCAAATGGGGATTTTCGGTCTGCCTCTGACCGAAGAATTTGCGCAGGGAGTTCCGCTGTTAAACCGGATTTATATGGCCCATATATCTTTGCTACCGATTATCACCCTGTTGATGGTGGGTCTACATTTGTTCTACGTTAAATATCACAAGCTGTCGCCTTTGCCTGAATCACCAGAGAAAAGTGAAAGCATGCCTTTTACCCGGCACATGGCCTACCTCCAAAGAGCGGGAGCCGGAGTGTTCTTGTTGATCTGCCTGTTAGCGCTCACCATCGCCCCGCCGCTGGGAGAAGAACCGGTGCTGGGAATGGAAGTGACCAAACCGCCTTGGCAGTTCGTCTGGGTTTATGCGTTAGAAAACTTATGGGTTCCTTTACTGATTGTTGCTCCAGCATTAACTGTGCTGTTCCTGGTCTCCATCCCCTTCGTTGATCAAAACAAGGAAAGATACTGGAAAAAACGGCCCTTGGCCATGATGTTTCTGGTTGGATTCATCCTGCTTTTCACCTTCCTCATTATCTGGGGCAAAGTAACAACAATGACTCATTCGATGTGACCGGGAAGTGAGCCAAAAAATACCCGATGACTATTAACATATAAATTCTGACCAAAAAAGATTGCTGCCTTTGTGATGATGCGAAGGCAATCATTGAGTGTGTGCTCAACGATTATCCCGCGACCTTGAAGCTGATAGATATCGAATCCGATCCGGTCCTGTTTGCATCCTATAAGGAACGTATTCCGGTGGTGCGCATCAATGGAGAGGAAAGTTTTGTTTACAAGATGCACGAAACCACCCTGCGGAAAAAACTGGACAAACTCGTATAATTACTTAATCCCGCCTGTGCCGGGATACAAATTTATGGAGCCTGAAAAATGGTAGAGAAGATCGCCCTGACCGAGCAGGAACTGGAAAACAAGTTAAAAGAGATGGCACCGGAATGGAAAACCGGCAAAAACGAAAAAGGTGTGGCTTTCATTGAGAGAGTCCACCATGCCTCCAAGTTCATGGAGGGGATCGCTTTTGTGGGTAAGATTGCCGCAGCGGCGGAAGATAATAACCATCATCCAGATATCATCATCAACTACAAGCGTATCACCATCCGCTACTGGACTCACACCGCAAGGGGTGTCACCCTCGCCGATGTGCAGATGGCACAGAAAATAGATCCGCTGTTTTAAAGAATTGGCCTGAATTCCGTCAATGGTTGGAGAACAGGAACCAGTTAACTCCTGTTCCTGAGGTTGATTTAAGATTTATCAAAGTAAAACGGGGGAAATGCAATTTCATAAAATCAGAAACCTTATCGGTTGTTGTGAACTCGTAAGGATATCCGCCGAGCCAGTCCCGCACATCTGTCATAAAATCCATTCCGCGTTTTGATTGATAATTTCTGATATCTGAGATTGGATTTTTAAGTTTGACAAGTTTGTTCAGGCAGAACATGGCTGAATAGAGAATTTCAAGAATCCATTTTCCGGATTTCGGTAAAATGTTATAAATTTTTTTAATTTTCAACCACAGGAGCGATCCATTCAAGCCCTTGGTTTCGTTATACAGAGCTATATATAAAAACCCTCCCTGGTGTACCAGGGTGGCAGCGTTTTTAATAGACTCCCACATTTTTCCCGTGTGGTGCAAAACTCCCCAAGAGTAAACGATATCAAATTTCCCCAAACTGTCTGTAAATTCAGAGTCCAATATCGATCCCTCTAAAATTTGCCAGTTTTCCGGACTGTCTGCTTTTTGATGCATATATCTACAGCATTCAACGGAAAACGGGTCCACGTCGAAACTGACCACATGGTTGGCACCGAGACGATACGCAGAAAAAGAAAACAACCCACTGCCGCAACCGATGTCCAGAAAATTTTTTCCTTGCAAATCGTTGGTCTTCAAAAAACCTGTTAAAGACTGCTCCGCCTCCTGGATTCTGTCATCAGTCATGCGATTGAGAAAGTTTTTCCAGTTCTTGCCAAAGGAAAATGTAATATCTTTTTTCATGAAAATGAAAGAGTGGTTTGAAAAAGAAGGTTTTTTACGATTATAACTATGGTTTTAGAAGCTACTTTATTTCTTGCCTAAGATATCATCCAGATGGCCCAGAAAACAGATACCCTGTTTTAAGCATAAGCTGGCAGGGTTGTCAGTCGTGTATCCTCCACGGGGCCACCCACGGTAAAATGGTAGAGGCTTTGGTAACTCATGTCCTGAATCCCAAAAACCTGATGTACAGGATCATCAAAAAAACAGCCTATTCCGGTACTGCGAATTCCACTGACTTCTGCCTGTAGGTAGAGAATCTGTCCTATGGCGCCACATTCCCAGTAAAGGCGAGGATAAAACCACGAACCCTGTTTTTTTAGAGGTTCTTCAAAGGCGCTGATCATACCCAAACTAAAACAACCTTGTTTCGCGATGTCCTGTCCGCAAGATACAGATGCAGAGGTCCCCATAAAGTTTCCTTGCTCCAGAAAAAATAAATCTAACTCTGCCGGACAACCCTCCGGTTTTTCCCATAAGAAACCTGGCTTCAACCTGGACTTTAAATCCTCAATATGATTTTTGTTTCGCACCAGGAAATATAAACCTCCGGGCAATTCATCCACCCGGTGCACGAATAACCCTAAATGCACATTGGGTTCCCAGGGAAGCGTTTGAAAAGGAAGGGGGCAGGCCCCGGGAATTGTTTTTATTAGAAACTGATAGAAAGTGTCCCGTTTAATTGTAGTTCTCCCGTCCATGGCAACTGCACTTCTTCGTTGGTGAATGGCTTTTCTTAAGGAAAAATAATCATCAGAAATTAGTTTGGATAATGATCCTGCCTCAGAATTAAAATTCGGATAGGTTTCAGTAAATGGTTTTCTCGTATTTTGAGAAACCTCATCTATCTCTGACCATAAAACATGATTCTTACTGAGGATGTTAGGCGTTCCACTCCAGTTTAAATTGGCGAAACTATCCATGAACGGTTGCTTTTCAAAATTCCAGTCACTTAAAATTTCATTTGGTGAAACAGCCATCAGGCAATCCGGTACTTCTACCTCCTCGTCACTCTTTTTTGTTAATCCAAGAATCATTTCTAATTCATTACTGCCGAGTTGATCCATTAAAACTGCTCGCCAACCCAGACCTGCACAAGCGATGTTAATGGCCGCCAAAGCATGCCCCAAGTCATGATGGCAGTACCGAAAAGCCCTCATGCCGTACTTCCAGGCTTCCCGCCAGTAAATAGAGCTCAAGCCGATAAAGATTGTGTCAGGGGGCAACCCAGCCAGCATTTTTGTCCATTTTTCGATGGGGAGAGTAGCCCGAATTTCTAAACCATGCGACAAGGGGGTGTAATGAGAAATGAAAGGATTTTGCGAAAGACCTTCTAATGGCCCACAGATCAGGTACCCTTCGGTGGGATGCAAGTTGCCGCTCGATGGATTGACCCTGAGTGCCCACTTGGATCCTTGGAAACTCTTCCAGGCTGATATAGCAAGACTATCAAATAATAGCTGGGAGATGGACTCGAAGCTCAAGGGAGTAGCTGGAATCGTGGACGATTGGAGGGCTTCCGAAAAAAAAGGTTTCTCTGTTAAGGGAAATTTTTTTAAGGGAATGGCCTCTGCTCCTTCGTATCGCCGGAATGGAGAGGGCTGAGAATCCCAATCCAAGTAACCCGGGCCTGGGGCAAAAGAATGATAACTGTGTTTGGAGGATTGATGATAGCGGAATATTTTATCAAAGGTAGACATCGTTTTCTTTATTAGCCCGGCTCTGTGGGTTATGGAGCTACTTCGTTTCTTGCCTTAAGATATCATCCAGAGTTTGGCGGCTTCGGGTCTGAACGCACTGGTCGCCATCGACCACCACTTCGGGGATGAGCGGCTGGGAATTGTAGTTTGATGACATGACGTGCCCATAGGCTCCCGCCCCGCCGATGACGATGCAGTCTCCCGGTTTTGGCATGGGCAGTCTGCGGGCTACGGGTTCTTCATCTTTTTGCGTCAACACGTCTCCCGACTCACAAACCGGCCCTGCAACGATGAGGTCCTGTTCCGGCCCGAGATCATCGCCATCAAACCAGATGGGATGGAACGATCCATAGGCCATAGGGCGAAGAAGATGGCAGAACCCGACATTGGTCAGCACATAGTCGATGCGTTTTTCATCTTCATCAAAAGTATGGTTGAGGGAACGCACCTCGCCGATCAGGGTTCCGCAACCTGCCACGAACCTTCGGCCCGGTTCAATTTCGCAGACGATGTCCCGCCCGAAATGATCCTTCAATAGTTTTGCGCGTTCATCAATAATGGTTTTATAGCCGGAGATATCTTCCTGTGGTTTATCAGGGTCATACTGGTAGGGTAGTCCGCCGCCGAAGTTTACTGTTTCCACATCTTCAAACTGTTTGGCAAATTCCACCAGTTTTCCAGTGATGCGTTTGAGATGTTCCATATCTCCACCGGAGCCAATATGCATGTGCACTCCGGAAACAGTCAGTCCGTACTCTTGGGCAAGACGTTTGACTTCACCCAGGTTCTGGTACCAGATTCCGTGTTTGCTGTAGGGTCCGCCAGTATTGGTTTTTTTTGAGTGACCCGCACCCTCGCCGGGGTTGATGCGTATCGAGATTTTTTGAGAACCGGTACCCATTGTTTTCAGGGCCTTGCCATATTCTTCGACCATCCCCAGGGTGCCGCAATTGCAGTAGATGTTGTTTTCAAGACAGAACTTTACATCGCCATCATTAAAAAACACATCGCTGGTGAAGCAGATGTCGTCAGTTTTGAATCCGGTACGCAGAGCGCGTTGCACTTCAAAAATGCTGACTGCGTCAATTTTTACTCCGTTATCGAGCATTTCTTTAAGAATACGGACATTTGAGTTGGCCTTCATGGCATACCGGGTAACGGGAGCCAACTTTTTGATCTCGGCTATCGAAGCGCGAAGGATTTCCAGGCTGTATACATAAACGGGGGTGCCGAATTTTTCGGCAATATCCCGCACTTCCACATTTTCAATTTTCATGGATTCTTCCAGATTATGGATTCAAAAAGATGACTTGACCAATCCCGATTTTATAGCATAGATTGGTGGAGCAAAGAATCCCTAAAAAAATTAGAGAACAATTCTGCTATGACGAAATGGACCATTGACGAAGCCCGCGAGCACTACAATATCAAAGGCTGGGGGGCGGGTTATTTTGATATCAATTCCAAGGGGAATATTGTTGTGCACCCCGACCAGAAGAGCACGCACTATATAGACCTCAAGGAACTGGTCGATGATATCCAGTCCAAGGGATATTCTCTGCCGGTCCTTATCCGCTTTTCAGACATACTTAAAGCCAGCATCGCCAACCTTGCCAACTCGTTTCAGAACTCCATTGATGAATATGGATTTGAGGGTCAGTATCACGGCGTTTACCCCATCAAGGTCAACCAGCAAAGGCAGGTGGTGGAAGAGATTGTGAAATTTGGCCAGCCTTTCAATATCGGACTGGAAGCGGGCTCCAAGCCGGAATTGCACGCGATACTTGCCATACTTGATAATCCGGAAGCCTTGCTGGTCTGCAATGGTTATAAAGATGAAGCCTTTATACGTCTGGCGTTGATGAGCCAGAAGCTGGGCAAGAGGGTTTTTATCGTTGTGGAAAAACTCGATGAATTGGCATTGATCGATAAAGTGGCTAAGGAACTGGGAGTGCAGCCCAATATCGGAATCCGCATCAAGCTGGTGAGCGCAGGGCAGGGGCGCTGGTCCTCATCAACCGGGGAATACTCCAAGTTTGGACTGAACACAATGGAACTGATGGAAGCCCTGGAAATCGCCAAGAGTAAAAATATTCTCGATTGTGTCAAACTGATTCACTTTCATCTGGGAAGCCAGATCACCAACATCCGCAGGATCAAAGACAGTCTCAAAGAGGTAGGGCGGTTCTATTCCGAATTGATGAAGTTTGGATGCAACATCCAGTACATAGATGTTGGCGGTGGACTGGGTATCGACTATGACGGGTCGCGGTCCACTTTCGCATCCAGCACCAATTATTCGGTGCAGGAATATGCCAACGATGTGGTCTATCACTTGCTGGAAATCTGCAAGGCAGAAGACCTGCCACACCCGAACATCATCTCCGAGTCTGGCCGGGCCATGACGGCGCATCATTCCATTCTTGTTGTCAATGTGCTGGATGTGACCACCTTTCCGGAATGGAGTGAGCAGATTGAAATTGCCGATGACGCGCCGGAAGTGGTGAAAGAAGTTTTTGATGTGCTGGATTCCACCTCCAATAAAAACCTGATCGAATCGTGGCACGATGCCGTCCATTTGAAAGACGAGGCGCAAAACCAGTTTCTACTTGGCTTGATCTCGTTGACCGACCGGGCTATGGCCGAACGCATTTACTGGGGCATTTGCCGTAAAATTGAAAAACTCAGTTCCCGGCTGAAATTCCTGCCGGATGATATCCGCAATCTTAGAACCAAACTGGCCGATAAATATTTCTGCAATTTTTCTGTGTTCCAGTCGGTGCCCGACTCCTGGGCCATTGACCAGGTGTTCCCCATCGTGCCCCTTAATCGCCTGCATGAAGAACCCGACCGCGATGCGACGATTGCAGATATTACCTGTGACTCGGATGGAAGGATCGACACTTTCATTGGCACCCATCGTGGAACCGAAAACACATTGAGGGTGCACTCCCTGCAACCGGGAGAAAGCTATTGCCTTTGCATTTTTCTCACAGGTGCCTATCAGGAAATTCTTGGAGACCTGCATAACCTGTTCGGCGACACCAATACGGTTCACGTATCACTTAAAGAAGACGGGTCGCTGAACTACGAGCAGATCATTGAAGGCGAAGATGTAACGGATGTTCTGGACTATGTGCAGTTTAGCGCCGATGAACTCGCAGGACGCATAGACGGTTTCCTGATTGGGTGTGTGCAAAGGGGAGTGGTCACGCAAAAGGAAGCCGATGATTTTATCGCTCTCTACAAGGCGGGTCTGGATGGCTACACCTATCTGGTGAAACCGGAAGCACCCGATGAGGGTTCGGGATTTTCATAGAAACTTTTTATCTGTTCAATACGTTCGCTCGTTGTCGGGTGGGTTGAGAAATAGCTGGCCTCATCCGATTTGCCTCCGAACTCCTCACGGAAAATTTGAAACACTTCAATAAAATAATAAGGAGACAAACCGGCTTTCTGTAGATAGCCGACCCCCAGTTTATCGGCCTCCAATTCCTGTGGGCGGGAAAAGCCACCCACTACAACCGGTTTCACCAAATACTCCGCATAGCCTACCCCCGGCACAAACACATTAGCCACCGAAAAGGCGATGGATGTAAGAATGGAAACTCCCAGCGTGGAATAATAATGACCCGCCTTTAAATGGCCAATTTCATGTGCGGCTACCGCGACCCTCTGCTCTTTCGACAATTTATACAAAAGATCATCGGTGATATGGATGTCGTTGCCCGAGGTCACCCAGGCGTTGGAATAGTCGACATAATGCACGACGGCGTTGTATTCCTCATCAGGGAAGTTGGCCAGCGCAACCGTATCCACCGCTGTTTTCCATAGAAAGAGGTCATAGACGCAACTAGTGCAGTCCTTTTTTGGAGTGGTCTGGCAACCACCGAGAACGGCAATAATCAGGATAAGAAGAAGTTTTTTTTTCATCGTAAAGGCAGGGAAATCAAATTCCCCCAACCCCAGTTATATCCTCTTCCTTAACCTTCATGCCCCGCATGGGGTACTTCGTGGAAGGGAGGGGAAGTTCAGATGTCATGCTGGAGAATATCCACCATTTCCTGGTGAATCAGGCCGTTGCTGACCAGGATTTCTTCATCATAAATCGTAACCGGGCTTCCGTCAAATTTCGACAGGGTGCCTCCGGCTTCCGTTACGATCAACATTCCCCCGGCGACATCCCAGGGGCTGAGCTTGAGTTCCCAGAATCCTTCAAACCGGCCCATCGCTGTATAAACCAGGTCCATCGCGGCGGAACCGGGACGGCGCACTGCCTGGCAGGCCTTCATGAACCGGCAGAAATGGTTCAAATTATCGTCCAGAGAATGTGCCACCTTGGGGTGGAACCCGGTGACCAGCAGACTTTCTTTCAACGTGGGAATTGTGGAAACCTTGATGGACTTGTTGTTGAGGGTGGCTCCCTTGCCCCGTTCGGCAACAAACAACTCATCCAGACAGGGGTTGTACACGACACCGACTTCCAACTGGCCTTCGTGCTCCAATCCGATCGAAACACAATAGCAGGGGTAGCCGTGCGAATAGTTCAGCGTACCATCGAGCGGGTCAATGATCCATTTGCTCGGTGATGGGTTGCCTTCGGCACTGCCCGACTCTTCGGCCAGAATATCGTGGCCGGGAAAAGTTTGCTTGATCCTGTCGATGATCGTTTTCTCGCACAGAAGATCA
>Ga0114999_10002989_pt1 | contig 21650 bp, 23 predicted proteins | sample ArcticOcean_MG_C_3_FD_89820 | JGI IMG/M metagenome (GOLD analysis project Ga0114999, IMG submission 89820) | Marine microbial communities from western Arctic Ocean - ArcticOcean_MG_CB8_126 | ecosystem: Environmental > Aquatic > Marine > Oceanic | place: Arctic Ocean: Canada Basin | collected...
CAAACAATATTAGAAATTTAACTCAATGTTCGAGACTTTTAGATGAAATTTTAAATAGAAAACCTAATAAACATTTACCTTATGTTGGAGCAGCAGCTTTTTCTCACAAAGGAGGACTGCATGTTTCGGCTGTTCAAAAGAATCCAAAAACATACGAACATATAAATCCTGAAGAAGTAGGTAACTCAAGAAACATTATAATCTCCGACCAAGCGGGTAAATCAAATATAATATCTCGTTTAAAAACTATTGGGATAGATATTAAAGAAAACGACCCAAAAATTAAAAAACTTTTGGAGGAAGTAAAAGATAGAGAGTTTATTGGTTATAGCTATGATGGAGCAGACGCATCATTTGAATTATTAGCGAGACGACTTTTAGGTGAAATACCAAAATATTTAACTATTTCTAAATATGATGTATCTGTAAAAAAAGATTCAAAAAATAAAATAAATTCATTAGCTAAAGCACATATTTTAGTAGATGGTCAGGAAATTGTTTGTGAAGGAACAGGAAATGGTCCTGTTAATGCTTTAGATAATGCGATTAGATCAAATGTTGAAAATGTCGGAAAATACTCAAAGTATTTGAAAGATTTAAAACTTGTGGACTACAAAGTAAGAATCTTAAATACAGGAACTAATGCCACAACTAGAGTTTCAATTGAAAGTACAGATAGGGAAGGAAAAAGTTGGTTCACAATAGGAGTTTCTCCAAATATAATTGAAGCATCTTTTAAAGCTTTAATCGATAGCCTTGACTATAAACTTTATAAAGAAAAAGCTCCTGCAAATAATTAATGAGTCTAAAAAGTATTTATTTTATTTTAGTAAGACCCCAAATGGGAGAAAATATAGGTTCAGTAGCCCGTGCTATAAAAAATTTTAATATCAAGCACCTCAGAATTGTAAACCCAAGATGTGTTTGGCCTAACCAAAAAGCTTTAGCAACATCAGTTGGAGCTAAAGACATATTAAAATCAACTAAAGTTTATAATTCTGTTGATGAATCAGTTTTAGATTTAGATATAATATTTGCTAGCAGCTCAAGAGTTAGAAAGGTGAATAAAAAAATTATTTCAGTTGCAAATCTAAAAACAAAAATTACAAAAGGAAAAAAAATAGGAATCCTGTTTGGACCTGAGGCATCAGGATTATCTAATGATGAAATCAATTGTGCTGACTATTTAGTTAAGATATCAAGCAATAAAAAGTTTAGTTCCCTTAATTTATCCCATAGCGCAATAATATTTTGTTTTAATCTTTTTCAACATTTTTCAAGAAAAAAAATTGATTATAAGACTGGTTATAAGAGCTCAGTAGCAAAAAAAGGCGAGGTAAGCAAATTCTTGAATTTTATAATTGAAGGCTTGGATAAAAAGGGTTTTTTGCAACCTAACCATAAAAGACAAAGCATGATTAGGAATATTAGCAATATTTTCTATAGAACAAATTTATCTGAACAAGAAATACGTATTTTGCTTGGAATTTTCTCTACATTAAATGAATTTAACAAGAAAAGCTGAATTGACAAATGATTTTCATTGTTTATAAGTCATCTTGTATAAAATATGACAAAAAGATTAGCATCTAAACATAAAGTAGATAGAAGGCTTAAAACCAATTTGTGGGGACGTCCAAAAAGTCCTTTTAATTCAAGAAATTATAAACCTGGCCAACATGGAAAAAATTCAAGGGGAAGAATTTCTGATTACGGAACTCAACTACAAGCTAAACAAAAATTAAAATTCTACTACGGTAATATGAATGAAAGGCAATTTAGAAATGTTTTTCGTAAAGCTTTAAATCAAAAAGGCAATACAACAGAAAATTTTATAGGATTGCTTGAGAGAAGATTAGATACTGTAATTTATAGAGCTAAGTTTGCAATTACTGTTTTTGCCGCAAGACAACTAATTAATCATGGGCATGTTAAGGTGAATGGTAAAAAGGTTAATATTGCAAGCTGCCTAATAAGCGGGAAAGATACAATTGAGATTAAAGATAAATCTAAAGAATTAATAGTTATTGCCGGTTCATTGGTAAGCAAAGAAAGAGAAATACCAGATTATATTCAATTAGATGAAAAAAATAAAATTGCTAAATTAATTAGAGTCCCAAAACTTGCTGAAGTTCCTTACCCAGCTATAATGGAACCTAACTTAGTAGTAGAGTATTACTCAAGATAATCTTTTTTTATTAATTTGTTTTGTATTTGATGTCTTTTTCTTTCAATTTTTTTTGTAGTTCGCCACTTTCAAACATTTCTTTTATAATATCACAACCACCAATAAACTCACTTTTTACATAAAGTTGAGGAATTGTTGGCCAATCACTATATGCTTTTATTCCGTCTCTAATTTCTAAGTCTTCTAGTACATTTATCCCAGTAAAATCTACCGCCAAAACTTTTAACACATTTGAAACTGCCATTGAAAATCCACATTGAGGAACTTCAGGAGTACCTTTCATGAATAGACAAACTTGATTTTTTTCTACCAATTCACTTATTCTTTTTTTTACATTTTCATCCATTTTATATCTCCATAGTATTTAATGCCAAAGCATGCAACTCGTTACCCATCTTTCCTTTTAAAGCCTTATAAACTAATTTATGCTGTTCTATTTTACTTTTACCAGAAAAAAGTTTTGATTTAATTGTCGCAGAATAGTGATTTTCGTCACCAGCTAAATCTTTAATAGAGATTTCAGCATCAGGCATAGATTCCTTAATTAAATTTTTTATTTCATCTAACTTTAAACTCATATTTTTTCACTTTCGCTAAAATAATCTTTAAACCAATTAGAATTTATTTTTTTTAATTCTTCTATACTTATATTAAATTCTTTATTTAACTCCAAGTGATCTTTTTGTGTTTTTCCAATTATTTCAAAATATACACTGTTTTTTTCAAGTATTTTTTTTACCTCATCTTTGTTTTTTTCGCTAATTTCAATAAGGTATCTGCTTTGGTCTTCACCAAAGAGATATTCATGTAAAGATATATTCTCAACTGGAATTTTAAGTTTTGCACCAACTTTTCCCCCAATACACATTTCTGTTAAAGCGACTAGAATTCCACCTGATGATATGTCATGAACTGAATTTAAAATTTTTTTATCAATAAGGGTTTTAACAGTTAAACCATTATTTTTTTCGTTAAAGAGATTAACTTCTGGAGGGGGGCCGTCTGTAATCTGTAATACTTCTTTAAAAAATTCGCTTTGGTGGAGATGACCCAAAGTTTTTCCAATAACCATTATATAACTTCCTTTTTTTTTAAAGTTTTTAGTCATCATTAAGTCTAAATTTTTTATTAAACCTACACCACCGATTGCAGGAGTAGGAGAGATGGATTTATTTTTAGTTTCGTTATAAAAAGACACATTTCCTGAAATTACAGGATAATCTAAATAATTACATGCTTGTGTTATTCCATCTATGGTTTCAACAAATTGACCCATAACTTTTTCTTTTTCTGGATTACCAAAATTTAGGCAATTGGTAATAGCAATCGGGTTAGAACCTACAGAAATAAGATTTCGCCAAGATTCACATACTACTTGTTTTGCTCCAGTTAAAGGGTTAGCTAAACAGTAATGAGCCGAAGAATCAATTGTTATGGCAACCCCCTTATTTTTATTATGTATTCTTATAACACCTGAATCTCCGCCAGGTTTTTGAACTGTGTCACCCATAACAGTACTATCATATTGTTCCCAAACCCAACTTTTATTTGAGTTATTTGGACTTGCTAAAATAATTTTAAGAGAATCAATAATTTTAAATTTTTTAAGGTTTTTTTGCTGTGTAATCTTTTTTGGAATAGAACTTTTTTTCCATTTTCTGTCATATATAGGAGCATCTGTGGACAAAGCGCTTAGTGGTAAATTTGCCACTTCTTCATTATTAAAATTTAAGACTAAATTTTTTGTATTTGTAGTTTTTCCTATTATTGAAAAATCTAAACCCCACTTATCAAATATTTTTTCTGCATCTTTTTCTTTTCCTGAATTTAATACCAAAAGCATTCTTTCTTGACTTTCCGAAAGCATCATTTCATAAGGTGTCATATTATCTTCCCTGCAAGGAATCTTATTTAAATTTATTTGTATTCCTAAACTACCTTTTGAAGCCATCTCAACACTTGATGATGTTAATCCAGCAGCTCCCATATCTTGTATTGAAATAATAGAATCATCTTTCATTAATTCCATGCAAGCTTCAAGCAGAAGTTTTTCTGTATAAGGATCTCCAACTTGTACAGTAGGTTTTTTTTTATCAGAATTTTCATCAAATTCTGCTGAAGCCATGCTTGCCCCATGTATTCCATCTCTACCAGTCTTAGAGCCTACATAAATTACTGGTTTATTAATTCCCTTCGCTTTTGAAAAAAATATTTTATTTTTTTTAACTAATCCAACCGCCATAGCATTAACTAAAATATTTTCGTTATAAGTAGAATCAAATTTAACTTCTCCACCAATATTTGGTATTCCAATGCAATTCCCGTAACCACCAATTCCAGAAACAACCCCATTTAAAAGACCCTTTGTTTTATAATTTTTATGACTCCCAAAATGGATAGAATTTAATGTAGCTATAGGGCGAGCTCCCATAGTAAAAATATCTCTTAAAATTCCACCAACGCCAGTCGCTGCACCTTGATAAGGTTCAATAAAGGAAGGATGATTATGACTTTCAATCTTAAAAACCAAAGCATCATCATCTTCAATATCTACTATCCCTGCATTTTCACCTGGGCCTTGTATAACTTTGTTATTATTTGTTGGAAGAGTTTTTAAATATTTCTTTGAAGATTTGTACGAGCAATGTTCATTCCACATGGCAGAAAAAATGCCTAATTCAAGCAAATTTGGTTCTTTTCCTAATAAACTAATAATTTTTTTATACTCGTTTTCCTTAAGACCATGCTTATCAACAATATTTGGGGTAATTTTCATTTTTTATTTTATTTTATTAAGACTATTAAATAGCATCGAACCATCTTCTCCAGATAAAACTGGATCAATTAACCTTTCGGGGTGTGGCATCATACCTAAAATATTTTTTTTAAAGTTTAATATTCCAGCAATATTTTTTGATGATCCGTTTGGATTTGAATTTTCATCAATTTTACCTTTTTCATCACAATATTTAAAAGCAATTAAATTATCATCTTCTAATTTTTTTAAAATTTCATTATTTGCAAAGTAATTTCCCTCATTGTGAGCGATAGGTAATTTGATGATACTTTTATTTTTATAATTTGAGCAAAATTTATTATTAAAATTAATAACTTTTAAAAAAACATTTTTAGATAAAAATCGAAGTTTTTTATTTCTTAGCAAAACCCCAGGTAATAAACCTGTTTCAATTAGTATTTGAAAACCATTACAGATACCAAGTATTAAGCCACCTTTTTTAGCATGAGCCTTTACGTCGGCTATTATTCGTGACTTGCTGGCAATAGAACCTGTTCTTAGATAATCTCCGTAAGAGAAACCGCCAGGCAATACAACTAAGTCTGATTTAGGCAAAGATGTTTCATTATGCCATACCATTTGGTTTTTTATTTTAAATTTTTTAAGTGCAACAGCAACATCTCTATCACAGTTAGATCCAGGAAACACAATCACAGATGATATCATTATTTCAAATTAATTTTATAATCTTCGATTATTGTATTTGCTAATAGTTTTTTACAGATTTCTTCAATTATTATTTTTACTTTATTTTTATCTTCTTCATTTATTTCAATTTCAAAATACTTTCCCTGTCTAACACTAATAATATTTTTATAACCCATATTTTTAAGAGTTTGGCTTACTACTTTACCTTGTGGATCAAGCACGTCTTTTTTCAAAGTGACTGTAGTTGATATTTTCAATTTATTTTTTCTTTAAATTTACTTCTTTGGGTTTACCAAATTTAACTGAACTAATATTACTTTCTTCATGTATAATTCCTAGCCTTCTAGCCACTTCTTGATAACCTTGAATTATATTTCCTAAATTTTTTCTAAATCTATCTTTATCTAATTTTTTTTCACTAGCAACATCCCAAAGTCTACAAGTGTCTGGACTAATTTCATCAGCTAATAAAATCTCGTTTTTCCCATCAAAATTTGATCTCCCAAACTCAACTTTAAAATCTACAAGTTTAATTCCTATCCCTCTAAACATTCCTTGCATAAAGTCATTTATTCTTAGACAGGTTTTGTTAACGAAATCTAACTCTTCCGAATTATTCATCCAGTTAAATTCTAGTATATGTTCTTTAGCAATAAGAGGATCACCTAATTCGTCATTTTTATAGCTGTACTCAAGTAATGGTCTTGATAAAACTGTACCATCTGCTATCCCTAATTTTTTAGTTAAGGATCCGGTAGCAATATTTCTAACTATAAATTCTATTGGAATTATTTCTACCAATTTGACTAATTGCTCCCGCATATTCAATCGTTTAATCAGGTGCGTATTAATTCCTACTTGATTTAGATTATTAAAAATATGTTCCGAAATTCTGTTATTTAGAACACCTTTTCCCTCAACAATAGTTTTTTTTTTATTATTAAATGCAGTGGCATCATCTTTAAAGTGTTGAATGGCAGTACCTTTTTCAGGCCCCTCATAAAGAATTTTTGCTTTTCCTTCATAAAGTTTTTTTCCTTTGTTCATTATTATCTGAAAATCCTTTTATAAATCATGTCAATTCTTTTTGTATGATAACTTAGATCAAACATTTTTAATAATTCTTTATTAGAAATTTTTTTATTAATCAATGAGTCTTTCCTTAAAGTTTCATAAAAAGATATGTTTTTCACCCAGGATTTTTGAGCATTTATTTGTACTATTTTATAAGCTTTTTCCCTTGAAAATCCATATTTTGTTAATTCCAACATGACTCTTTGTGAAAATATTAAGCCTTTAGTAATATTCAGATTCTCTAGCATTTTTTTTGGATATACATTCATATTTTCTAAAATTTTTTGTAATCTATCAAGAGCAAAATCTAACGTAATAGTAGAATCAGGACCAATATTGCGTTCAACGCTAGAATGCGAAATATCTCTTTCATGCCATAGAGTTACATTTTCCAAAGCTGGAACAACATAACTCCTAACTAATCTTGATAAACCAGTTAAATTTTCACTTAGGATAGGATTTTTTTTATGTGGCATAGCCGAAGAACCCTTTTGTTTTTTCCCAAAGAACTCTTCGATTTCTTGCAACTCAGTTTTTTGTAGATTCCTAATTTCTGTAGCTACTCTTTCAACAGATGCTGCAATTAAAGCTAGTACTGAAAAAAAGTATGCATGCCTATCTCTAGGAATGATTTGTGTAGATATAGGTTCAACTTTTAAATTTAGTTTTTTTGCTACATATGATTCAACTCTTGGATCTATGTTAGCGTAAGTACCAACTGCTCCAGAAATTGCACATGTAGAAATTTCTTTTACAGCTTCTTCAAGCCTTTTTTTATTTCTTTTGAACTCTTCATAAAAAGTTAGTAATTTAAGACCAAATGTAGTTGGCTCTGCATGAATTCCATGACTTCTACCTATGCAGATAGTTTTTTTATATTTTAGAGATTTGTTTTTTAAGGTACCTAGAATTTTATCTATATCTTTATTAATTATTTTTGCAGATTTGATTAATTGAATATTAAAACAAGTATCAAGAATATCTGATGATGTCATTCCTTGGTGTAGAAATTTTCCTTCTTTTCCAACTTTTTCTGTAATAGACGTAAGAAAAGCAATTACATCATGATGTACAGCTTTTTCAATTTTATGGATTCTCTCAACATTAATTTTAGCTTTTTTTTTAACTTTTATAGATATCCCCTTTGGGATAATTTTGAGTTTCTCCATAGCCTCAGCAGCAGCTATTTCTATATCAAGCCAAATTGTGTACTTATTTTTTTCACTCCAAATATCTTTAATTTCTTTTCTAGAATATCTTTCAATCATATCGAGTAAGGTGGTTGCCTATATTTTTTACTTGATTCTGTAAAAATTTCAAATCCATTGTCAGTTACACCAACAGTATGTTCGAATTGTGCAGATAAAGATTTATCTTTTGTTACTGCTGTCCATCCATCTTTAAGCATTTTCGTATTAAATATACCTTCATTTATCATAGGCTCTACTGTAAAAATCATTCCAGTTTCTAACTTAATTCCTTCACCTTTTTTCCCATAATGTAAAATGTTTGGAGCTTCATGAAATATTTTTCCAATACCGTGTCCACAAAAATCTCTTACTACCGAGAAACCTTTTTTTTCAACATAAGTTTGTATAGTTTCCCCTAAATCTCCCAAGTGTATCCCTTTTTTAATTATAGAAATAGCTTTCATCATAGACTCATAAGTTGCATCTACTAGATTTTTACTTTTAACCGAAACATCACCAACAAAAAACATTCTACTTGTATCTCCATGCCACCCGTTAACTATTGCTGTAACATCAATATTTATTATATCTCCTTCTTTTAAATATTTGTCCGTAGGTATTCCATGACAAACAATATGATTTGTTGAGGTGCAGCAAGATTTTGGAAAACCTCTATAGAAAAGTGGTGCAGAATACCCCCCTCTATCTCTTATAAATTCGTAACAGATTCTATCTAACTGATCAGTTCTAACGCCAGGCTTAACATACGAAGTAATTACATCCAATGTATCAGCTGCTAAATTACCTGAAATTCTTATTTGTTCAAATGACTCTTTGTAATTATCACTCATATGTAATTTGATTATTAAGTTTTATCTCTTCGTTATTTAATTTACAATCATAACAAAGCATTTTAACACCATTTTTTAAAGCTTCATCAAATATGTTTTTATACCTTGGGTCAATATCATTCGCAATTCTGAAAAAATCACAATCTTCCCGCTGGATTAAATAAAGAATATAACTTTTGTATCCCTTTTTTTTAGCGTTTATTAACTCTTTTAAATGCTTGGCTCCTCGCGTAGTTACGGAATCAGGAAATTCAGCAATTCCTTTTTCTCTCATCAAAGTAACATTTTTTACCTCAACGAAGCATTTTTCTTTCCTATTTGAAATTAAAAAATCAAATCTAGTATTATCTGAAAATTTTACTTCACTTTTAATATTGTTATATTTTATCAGGTTCTTTATTTTTTTACCGCACAAAGCTTCTAAGATTATTTTATTTGTTAATTGTGTATTCACACCAATTAATTTTTTACCTAAACCAATCATCTCAAGGGTATATTTTAATTTTCTTTTTGGGTTATCAGATTTAGAAAACCAGACAATATTTCCCTGATTTAGCAAACTTAACATCGAACCAGAATTAGGGCAATGAGCGGTAATAGTTTTATCTTGGTATTTGATATCAGCAAAAAATCTTTTATATCTTTTGATTAAAGTTCCCTGTAATAATTTCTCTTTAAACTTCATTTAATATAAATATTATTAGAATATGAAAAAAGCTAACAAAAAAGCAAACGCTGCAATTATTATTATTGGTAATGAAATTTTATCAGGAAGAACCCAAGATGTTAACGTAGTTACAATATCAAACTGGTTAAATAAAATTGGAGTTAGGCTTGAAGAAGTAAGGATAATTCCTGATATTGAGGAAATTATAGTAGAAACTGTAAATATTGTAAGAAAAAAATATAAATACGTATTCACAACGGGAGGTATAGGGCCAACACATGACGATATAACCTCTAATTCAATCGCCAAAGCATTTAAACTTTCTTATGGATATCACAAAGAAGCGTATAAAATTTTAGAGAAATATTATAATAAAAAAAATTTTACCTTAGGAAGAAAAAAGATGGCAAAGTTACCAGATACATCGTTGCTAATTTTCAATCCATCAAGTGGAGCCCCTGGATTTATAGTAGAAAATGTTTATTGCTTGCCTGGAGTGCCTTCGATTTTGAAATCAATGCTTGGTGGTTTAGATAATAAAATAAAAGGTGGAAAAAAGATTTTAAGTAAAACAATAAGCTTAAGAACAGTAGAGAGTGAAATTGCAAGCTCTTTAGAAAAAGTCCAAAATAATTTTAAAAAAGTTGATGTAGGAAGTTACCCTTTTTTTAATCAAGGGAAAATTGGAGTTTCTATAGTTTTGAGATCCACTGAAAGAAAGTTAATTTTACTTTGTCATAAAGAAATTAAAAGTTTTGTTAAAAAGAAAAAAATTAAAATTATAATTAGAAAATAATAATGATTTACTACTTTGCTTACGGCAGCAATCTCCATCATCATCAAATGAAGAAAAGATGCCCAAATTGCACTTTTATTAAAAAAATTATTTTAAGGAAATACAACTTAACATTTAGAAGCAAATACGGAGTAGCTGATATAGAAAGAAATATTAATGAAAAAGTTTATGGGGGCTTATACACAATTTCAAAATCAGATGAAAAAAAATTAGATATTTATGAGGAGTACCCAACTTTATATAAAAAAAAATATTTTATTCATGAAAGTAAAAAAGTTATGACATATATAATGGTAAAGAAAACTAAGCTAGTTCCACCAACTGGCAAATATTTAAACAAAATAAAGAAAGGATATAAAGATTGTAAACTTAATATGAAAAGTTTAAATGTTGCTTTGCTGCCTTTAAAACATCTTCGACGGTAATCCTTGAAATATCTTTAGTGTTATAAAGTTTTTTACTATCTAAGCTTATAGAGTTATTATAATCAGGGGCAAACTTTTCTGAATCAGTGGGTCCAAAAAGTGAAATTATAGGAACTTTTGATAATGAAAGCATATGCATTACCCCATTATCAATGGAAATTGCAAACTCAAGTCTTTTTCCAAGACAAGTTACTAGCGCAGGTGAAGCTAAATTGCTTTCATGTTCAGGAAATATAGCTTGAGGAATTAAGTTTTTAATCTTATTTTTTAGTTCTAAATTTTTTTTATCAATAAAAAAAACTGGTGTTTTGTTATTTTTAACAAATATAGATGATAATTTAATAATATTTTCTAAAGGCCACTTTTTTTTTCGATAAACATTACCTTGAGTTATTGAAAATCCAATATAATTATTTTTGGGCAAAAGTCTTTCTGACTCAGAAAAAAACTTATTATTTATTTTATTAAGATTAAATTCATCTAAACTGTAATTTTTATCAAAAATTAAATTGATTGATTTTAAAATTGTATTGTTAATTTTTTTTTCTTTAATTATTTTTAATCTAGGCTTGCAAAGTTTAAAATTAAAACACGAAGATATAAAAAATTTATGTGGAATTCTTTTTAATATTAAAGAATTTCTAATTTTTGACTGAAGATCTAGTATTAAATCAAATGACTCAATCTTATTTTTTTTAACACTTTTATTAATAATTAAAGCGTGCCACCATCTAAACCCAATATATTTAATATCGAGGTTTAATGTATTGATTTTACAGTTAAAATCTTCAAGAGTAGAGTTAAAATGATTTTTATGCGCAGAAAGATAATAAAATTTTGCATCTTTAAATTTTCCTTTTAATGTTTCAATTAGTGGTAATATTTGTATTGAGTCGCCAATTCCTCCACCGGAATTATATAAAAGTACTTTATTAATCATTTATTATTTTATATTCTAATTTAATGGATAATGTGTCTAAAAGAAGTATCTTTTTTGATATAGCAAAGTCAACTCAATTGAATAATGTTTCACCATTAGCAAAACAGATTGATTTAAACGAAATGCGACCAGAAGGCTTTCATCAAAATCTTGAAACTGGCTTAAATAAAATAAATGATTTTGTTTCTTCAAAAAGTGGATGGATTTCAGTTTTAAGTTGCCCTATTTGTGGTGAAAATTCTTTCGATAAATGGATAGAAAAATGTGGAAATACTATAAGACGTTGTAAAAAATGCACTCATGGTTACGCAAGCAGAAGACCTAAAATAATTTCTGAAGCGTATGAAAACGAAAAACAAATAACTGCATCTTTCGAAACTTATCAAGAAAAAAGGAATTATCGTATAGAGAGATTTGCAACAGAAAGAGTAGATTTATTAAAAAAATTTAAAAATAAAGGAAAATTGTTAGACTTCGGTTGTGGAACAGGATGGTTTTTAGAATATGCATGTAATCATTATAATGTAACAGGATATGAGCCTACAGAAAGTTTAGCAAAGTTTACATCTGATTTGTTAAAGATTAAAATTGAACGTAATCTCAGTAAATTTAAAAATAATAGTTTTGATATTATAACTGCATTCGATGTTATTGAACACGTAACAGAACCAAGAAAAACATTTCAAGATTATTTCAGATTATTAAAGAATGATGGTATTCTATTGATATATACTCCTAATGCTAATTCTATAGGGTTTGATTATATGAAAGAGCATCAAAATTTGGTAATACCTCCACTTCATCTTCATTATTTCAATAAAAAATCGATAGAAGAATTAAGAAGTACCCCCCTAGATTTGATTTACTTTAAAACAGCAGGATTTGATGTAGGTGATATTTATGCTTATGAAAGAGACAATGGAAATAAAGAATTTGCCCAATTTCTTTACAAAAATTATCAAACGTTGCAAACTTTTTTTGACCACAAAGGTTCGGCTAATCATTTAAGAGCAATATTTAGAAAAAATTAAATTAAAAATTAGGGAACTTAATTAACTTTAAGTTTGTTAATTGACGAAAGTAATATAAAAAGTTAATAAATGACTAGTGCCCTCGTGGTGAAATCGGTAGACACAAAGGACTTAAAATCCTTGCCCTTTGGGAGTGCCAGTTCGAGTCTGGCCGAGGGCACCAAAAGTAAAAATTATAAATTTTATATTTTTGAACTATAATTATAATGATGAAAGTTTTTGACTGTACTACTTTTTATAATGAAAACCTGATGTTAGAAATAAGATTCAATATTCTTAACAAGCATGTAGATAAATTTGTAATATCAGAATCTCAATATTCTCATAGTGGAGAGAAAAAAAAATTGAATTTTAATATAAAAAATTTCAAAGAATTTGAAAAAAAAATTATTTACGTAGTAATTAATGATGAGCCAGATAATATAATTTATCAAAATAATAATAATCATCTTTATGAAAAAAAGGATGACATGAGAATGAATAGCATTAAAAGAATAGCTTACCAAAGAAACAAATTAATGGATTATTTAGATGAAGCAGACAATGATGATTATATATTTTATAGTGATAATGACGAAATTCCCAACTTTGAAAACTTTAATTTCGAACTTAATCAAAATAAAATATTAGTTTTTAAACAAAAATTATTTTATTATAAGTTTAATCTTTTTTGCGATAGGGTTGATTGGTATGGTACCAAAGGTTGTAAAAAAAAGGATTTACTTACCTTTGCTTGGTTAAGAGAAGTGAAGGCAAGAAAATATCCTTTTTTTAGACTTGATACTTTTTTTTCAAAAACAAAATACAATAATATTAAAATTGTAGAAAATGGTGGTTGGCATTTTTCGCAATTAAAAACACCAAAAGATATAGAAATTAAGTTAATGAACCAAGAACATCATGATGAATACAAGATAGCAAAAGACAATCTTCCCAATGTTGAGGATTTGGTAAAAAGAAAAACTATAGTTTATGATCATAAAGCTAAATCATCTGATTACAAATATTCTAAAGAATTTAAACTTAAAACATTATCTATTGATTGTATGCCAAAATTTTTACAGAAAAATGTAAGCAAGTATTCTAATTGGTTTGATTTATAAAAAGTTATTGAAATTTTTTTTTAAAATTTAATTGTATTAATAATGAACAAATATCACTTTATCTTCGATAAAACTAAAAAAAACAAAATATTAAAAAAAAATTTATTAAATATATACAAAAATTTTTCACCTAAAGCATCTAAAGTATTAGTCGTCGTAGGCGGGGATGGTTTTATGCTGCATACATTAAAAAAGTATAATAAATTTAGAAAGCCTTTTTATGGGATTAATACCGGAACCTATGGATTTTTAATGAACAAGTTTCATTCTTATAATATTAACAAGATTATATCTTTAGCAAATACGGTCACAATATCTCCTCTTGAGATGTCAGCTAAAACAAAAAAAAATAAAATTATTTCAGCTGTTGCTATAAATGAAGTTTCTTTATTGAGACAAACTAGGCAAACAGCATCACTATCTATTAGTAAAGGTAAAACAACTTTAATAAAAAGGTTAATTTGCGATGGAGTTTTAATTTCAACACCCGCGGGTAGCACGGCTTACAATTCGTCAGTTAACGGACCAATCTTATCTTTAAATTCTAAAAAGATTGCTATTACCCCGATCAGTCCATTTCGACCAAGAAGATGGATAGGTAAAGTTGTACCATCTTCATCTTTGATTCAGATAAATAATTTAAATATTCAAAAAAGACCAGTTAGTGCAGTTGCTGACAATATTGAGGTTAGAAATATTAAGAGTATAAAAATTAAGATAAACAATCACATTAAATTTAAATTATTGTATGATAAAAATAATAGTTTAAGTAAAAAAATTAAGTTAGAGCAAATTAGAAAAATTAAAAAATAAAAAATGATTTCGGTAATTGTACCTGTTTATAATGGAGAACGATTTATAGGAAGATGTTTAAGATCTTTATTGCATCAAACATTAAGTAAAGAAAAGTATGAAATAATTGTAATAAATGATGCTAGTGAAGATAAAACCGCTTATGCCTTGGAGCTTTTTAAAGAAGATATTAAAATTATTAATAATGAAAAAAACTTAGGACTGCCTGCATCTTTAAACCATGGAATTGCCTCATCTAATTCTGAATTTATTGTGAGGGTGGATTCTGACGATTATGTTAGCATACATTTTTTGGAAATTTTATTTGAGTTCCTACATCAAAACAAATATATGCATGCTACTTCTTGTGATTACGTTTTAGTTGATGATAATGAAAAAGTTTTATCTAGGAATAATTGCTTAACTGATCCCATTGGTTGTGGAATAATGTTTAGAGCACATCATTTAAAAGAAATTGGTTTTTATGATCAAGAGCTTTTAAGACATGAAGATGCGGATTTAAGAAAACGATTTGAAAGTAAATACAAAATATTTAGAGTTGAAATTCCACTATATAGATACAGAAGGCATAGTAAAAATATAACGAATGATAAAGAGATAATGGATTTTCATTTAAAAAAATTGAAAAAAAAACATAAAATATAAATGACAGAAGTTTTACTAGGAAGAAGAAAAATTAATCATTTGGTTATGCCATATATAATAGCTGAAATTGGTGTAAACCATGGTGGATCGATACAGCTTGCAAAAAAAATGATTTATTTAGCAAAAAGGGGTGGAGCCGATGCAGCAAAATTTCAAAGTTATAAAGCAGAAACTATAGCATCAAAAAATTCTCCAGCATATTGGGATACAAAAAAAGAGAATACCAAAAGTCAATTTGCTTTATTTAAAAAATACGATAGTTTTACAAAGCAAGACTATAAAACACTATCATCTTATTGTAAAAAATTAGGTATAGATTTTATTTCAACGCCATTTGATCATGCTGCTGTTGATTATTTAAATCCTTTAGTTCCTTTTTTTAAAGTTTCTTCTTCTGATATTACTAATATTCCTTTACTTAAAAAAATATCTAAGAAGAAAAAACCAATAATTCTTTCAACTGGAGCATCTTCAATTAGCGAAATTAAGAATGCTTTAAAGGTATTAAAATCAAACAAAGTCATTCTTATGCATTGTATTTTAAATTATCCAACAAAAAATGAAAATGCCCACTTAAGAATGATTAAAGGTTTAAAAAAATCTTTCCCTAATCATTTAATAGGGTATTCTGACCATACCACACCGGACTCGAGTCTAACTTCTCTAATTACTGCTTTTATTCTTGGAGCTGTTGTTTTAGAAAAACATTTTACTTATGACAAGAAGTTAAGTGGTAACGATCATTACCATGCTATGGATTATAAAAATTTAATTGAGTTTAAAAAAGTATTAAGCAAAACGTATAGTTTAATAGGAAAAAATGAAGAAAAAAAACCCATTGCTAGCGAAGGTATTGCAAGAAAAAATGCTAGGAGAAGTGTAGTTTTAAATAAAAATATTAATGCTGGTGAGAAAATCACCAAGAATCATCTTATATGTAAGAGACCAGGAACCGGCATAAGCCCTATACACTGGGGTCATATTTTAGGTAAATATGCCAAAAGAAAAATGAAAATTGATCATATCTTGACTTGGTCGGACATTAAAAACAATAGACAATAAGTTTAAAATAACTATATATTCAAATAATTACTACAAAAAATTAATCTTATTCAAATGAAAAACAACACACCATTAAATCAAAAGTTTCTAGGTAATGGATATTTAATAGAAAAAAATATCCTCAGTAAAAATAATCAAAACTTAATATTGGATCTTCTTTCAAATAATTTAAAAAAATTTGAGAAACAAATCGGTTATAAAAATATAAATAGAGAATCTTGGAAAGATTCTAAGTTTACAAGTAAATTAATGAAATTTAAAAATAAACATAAAGAATCTTTCTCTTTCTATTACGACACAATTCAAGGAAGTGTTTTATTAAGAAAAATTGCTTCTGACAGTAAAATATTAAATAAAGTTTCAAAAATTTTAAAAATTCCGATCACTTCAATTGCTCACTGTAATATAATAGCTCGTATGGATGGACCTGCTGAAAATAAATATACTTATGGCTGGCATCAAGAGGGGAATTATTATCCAATGAACGGTAAAGGAAACGGATTGTTTGCATGGATACCACTAAATAAAATTATAAATAAAATTGGTCCAGTTCATGCATGTAGAAAAAGTCATAATGAGGGTTTACTAAATCCTACAGTTGTTAAAAAACCTGGAACCGCCGTCCAAAGACAAATTCCTAACAAGTATATTAAAAAATATAAAAATAATGTAGAATCTCTAAACATGAATGCTGGCGATGCACTATTTATGTCAATGAAAACGTTCCACAGGTCTGGTGAAAACTTATCAAATCTTTTTAGACTTTCGCTTGTTGCACGATACCACGATACAACAAAAGATGATTTTAGACCTTTTGCGGATTTAGGAAAATATAGATGGCACAAAATTACAAACAAAGAATTAAATTCACAGATAACATGAAAAATATAAAGTTATTACTTTTGGATCCAAGACATAAAACTAGAGGTGTTCATAATAGTTATGTACCAATTAATATTGGTTATATTGCCGAATATGTTAAAGCGATAGTAAAAGATGTTAATTTGGAAGTGGAACTATCAACCGACACTGATGAAACTTTTAGTTTATTAAAAAATTGGAAACCTAACATTGTTGCTATTTCAAATTATGTATGGAATGCTGCTTTTTCTTATTCTTTATGCGAGCAAGCTAAAGAACTTAATCCTAACACATTATGTATTTTAGGAGGACCAGAATTCCCAGCTGGAACTGGCGCGAGAACGATTGTAAACAATCATAGTGATCCAATATATGACAAAAGTTTTATATATTTACTTGATAGACCATCATGTGACTATTTTGCTTTTACTGATGGAGAGGTTGCAATTTTAGAATTAATAGAAAAATTTATATCAAATAATTTTTTAGTTAGAGCAATGAGAGATCCAGACGAAGCAATTAAAGGATGCGCCTCATTATCAAAAGATAGAAAAAAATTATTAGTAGGAAATTATATTCCTAGAATTGGATTGTATGGTTCTGTAAAAGCTGAAGGAAGAGATGTTATACCATCACCCTATTTAAGTGGAACCTTAGATAAATTTCTAGACGGAAAATCTGTTCCTGCATTTGAAACAGCAAGAGGATGCCCTTACCTCTGTACATTTTGTGATCAAGGATTAGATGAAACTAAAATTACAACATTTAGCACCAAGAGATTAGCCGAGGAAATGATGTATGTTGGTGAGAAAATGCATAAAATCAAAGATGGCACCCAATCAGTTTCAATTCATGATTCAAATTGGGGATTGTTTCAAAAAGATGTTGAACTAGCTGATCATTTAAGAAAAGTTATTGACAAGTACGATTGGCCTCAAAACATTAGATGCGCGACCCCTAAAGCAAACTGGGGTAATTTATTAAAAATTAATGACAAATTAAAGAATAGACTTAAGGCAGATTTATCAATGCAGTCTTTGAATCAAAGTACTTTAAAAGATGTAAAAAGAACTAATTGGACAGCAGAACAGTATATTGAATTTACTAGACAATTACATCTTAGAGGCAAACCTATTCAGTCTGAAATGATTTTGTGTCTTCCCAACGAATCTGAGAAAACATTTTTTGAAGGAGTTAAATTTTTGATGGACAACAATGTTAAATCCGCAACATACACATTAATGATGCTTTGTGGTGCGGAACTTGGAAGAGATGCAGCTATAAAAAAATACGGCATGATATCTAAATTTAGAATTCTTCTTAAACAGTTCGGTGAATATGTTGTAAAGAAAGTATTTGATATGGAACAGATATGTGTAGGAACAAACACTATGAGTTTTGAAAGCTATTTAAAATGCCGAAACTATAATTTTATTCTTCAGCTTCTGGCGCACCCAGTATTTAGACCTATATATAAACTAGTCCAAAAAACTGGAGTCAGCTGGTTCGATTTTTCAAAATTATTAGCCGATACCGTAGCTGATAGTAATACTAAAGGTAAATTAAAAAACTTATATAATGACTTTTGCAAAGAATCATCAGATGAGCTTTTTGATAGTAAAGAAGAGGCTATTAAATTTTATTCAAAAGAAGAAAATTATAAATCTCTTCTTAAAGGTGAAATTGGTGAAAATTTATTAGCAAAGTATACTAGTAGAGGCGTTCAAATATATGACGATATAATTACTTCTGTTTTTGAAATTATAAAAAATAAATTAGATTTAGATTATACGCCAGAGTTAAATGCAATTTTTGATTCTGCCGAGGAATGGTTAAAAAATCTATACATAATCAAGGAAATATACGATGAAAAAGAAAATTACATAAACATAGAAAAATATATATTAAAGACTAATTTTGATTTTCCATCTTGGTTATCTAATACTGATATGCCATTTAGTAAATTTGTTAAACCTACGAGTTATGAAATACAGAATGACATCAAAAAAATCACTCAAATACGTAAAGAAATGAGAACAGAACAAGGACACATAGACACAGAAAGATCTGCCAATAGATTGTATATGTCATTAACTGCTGGCTCCGAAGTATTACAAAAAAACTATAATAAGATTATTTAAAAAGATTCTTAATTATTTTAAGTTTACGTTTAACTTAATCCTAAAATTCAAGCCAAGATATTTACTTGAAAAGTTTTTTTGCTAAATTTGTTATTATATGAATCAAATAAATTCAAAAGATGATCTAATTAGATATTTTACAAATGCCTCTAAAAAAGAAAAACAAGTTAAAATTGGCGTAGAACATGAAAAATTCTTATTTAAAGAAAAAAATAAAAGAATAAATTTCAAAGAAGTGACTAAAATATTTAATTCTTTAAAAAAATTTAATTGGAAGCCAGTAAAAGAGAACAATGTTATTATTGCTCTATCTAAAAATAAAAAAAAAATCACCTTAGAGCCTGGAAACCAAATAGAACTTTCGGGTGCTCCCCTTAAAAGTATTCACTTAAATTGCGATGAGTCATATCAGTTTTTAAATGAATTAAAAAAAATATGTTCTGAACTTAATTTAAAAATGATATCAAGTAGTTTTGATCCATTTTCGAAACTTCAAGATATTTCTAAAAATCCTAAGAGTAGATATAAAATTATGGACGAGGAAATGCCTAAAGATGGAAAACTTAGCTTAGAAATGATGTATCAAACTACAGGTACACAAGTTAATTTAGATTACACTTCAGAAAAGGATTTTACTAAGAAATTTAAATTAATGGCTTATCTAGTTCCAATTTCCATAGGAATTTTTGCAAATTCTCCATTTAAAGAAAGTAAGCTAAATGGATACTCTTCGTACAGATCAAAAGTATGGCAAAAAACTTCCAGAGGAGGTTTGCCAATATCCTTCTTGGAAGATATGACTTTTGAAAAATATGTAGATATATCAATTAATCTTCCTTTATTATTTATTTACAAGAACTCTATATATAGAAAAGGTGAGGGCTATACATTTAAAGATTTTATGAAAGGTAAAATAAAATCACTCAACAAAGCAAAACCCAATATTACAGATTTTGAAAATCACTTAGGTACAATGTTTAACGAAATCCGGCTAAAAAAATATATTGAAATTAGATCTTTAGATACATGCGAATGGAATTGTCATTGTGCTGGGCCAGCCTTTTATACTGGTTTAGCATATGGAAGCTTAAATGAATCACATGATATTATTAAAAAATGGAAAACTTCTGATGTTCTTAATGCTTATTTAGAAGCTCCTAAAAAAGGCCTTAACACTATAATTGGCAATAAAACATTATTAGAATGGGGAAAAATTTTTCTTAATTTATCAAAAAAGGGTTTAAAAAAAAGAGCAATTAAAAATAAGAATGGTGACGATGAATCTATATTTTTAGAAAGTGTCGAAAAAATACTTTTAAATGAGAAAACTAAAGCTGATTTATTAACTCTAAGATTTAAGGAGGATAAAAATCTAGAATTTCTTTATGAAAAAAAATAAAAAAATTATTGCTATACAGGGAGATCCAATCAAATCTCTAAATTTAAAAACAGATACAACTATATTATTAGCCCTTGAGGCTCAAAGAAGAGGATATAGAATTTATTATTATGAAACAAAAAATATGACTTTTTCTGAAAATAATATTTACGCTTTATGCAATGAAGTTAAGTTTTACGAAGATAGAAAAAATTTTTTTGTTATAAAAAAATTAAAAAAAATAGATCTTTCAAAAACAAAATTTATATTAATGAGACAAAATCCTCCTTTTAATATGGATTATATCACCGCAACATTTTTACTTCAAAGAATTACAAAAAAAACTAAAATTATCAATGATCCATTTAGCGTAAGAAATTTGCCTGAAAAACTTTGTTCAATAAATTTTTTAAATTTAATGCCACCAACAATTTTTACAAATAATTTTGATGAAATAAAAAAATTTCAAAAAAAATATAAAAAAATTGTAATTAAACCTACTCATGGTTATGGAGGTAAAAATATAATTTTTGTTAATAAAAAATTAATAAAAAATGAAATATCTTTTTATTTAAGTAAGCATAAAAATGTTATGGTACAAAAATTTATACCAAAAATTATAGAAGGGGATAAAAGAGTTTTTATAATTGGTGGCATCATTAAAGGAGCAATACGAAGAATACCAAAAAAGGGATCTATTGTTAGTAATATAGGTCAAGGTGGCAAGGCAGTTTTAACAACATTAAATAAAAAAGAGTTTATAATTGCTAATGAAGTAGCAAGAATGCTAAAAAAAAATAAAATTATACTTGCCGGAATAGATTTAATATCAAACTACTTAAGTGGAGATATTAATATTACTTCACCTACAGGACTAAAAAATTTTAAGGATTTAAGTGGTATTAATCTAGCTATTGATTTTTGGAATCACTTAGAAAAAAGTAAGGATTGATTTTCTTGGTGCCCTCACACGGACTCGAACCGCGAACCTACTGATTACAAATCAGTTGCTCTACCAATTGAGCTATGAGGGCGCGGTG
>Ga0114999_10002990_pt1 | contig 21647 bp, 22 predicted proteins | sample ArcticOcean_MG_C_3_FD_89820 | JGI IMG/M metagenome (GOLD analysis project Ga0114999, IMG submission 89820) | Marine microbial communities from western Arctic Ocean - ArcticOcean_MG_CB8_126 | ecosystem: Environmental > Aquatic > Marine > Oceanic | place: Arctic Ocean: Canada Basin | collected...
CTATTCGGCGGGACGGGGTGTGCCCAAGGCTCTCAACTTGGCAGCCGAATGGTTCGACAGATCCGCTCGCCTCGGCGACCCGAGCGCGCAGTTCCCGATCGGGGCGATCCGTTTCGCCGATGACGAATACGAAGCGGCGCGGCCTTGGCTCGTTGCGGCGGGCGAGTCGGGAGATCCTCGCGCCCAGAACCTCCTGGGTGAAATGTATATGAACGGCTGGGGTGTGCCGGTCGATCAGGCTTGGGCGGCGCATTGGTATGGCTTGGCGGCGAGCCAGGGCAATACCGACGCCCAGTTCTCCTACGGCGTGGCCTGGTTGGGTGGGCTGGGTCTGCTCAAGAGGCTGGCGTAAGCCTATTTCTGGATCGTCCTGGCCTCGGATGGCGGACACGAACTCCCAACAAAGGCGAAGGGTCCGCTCGGCGCGCAGCTTTCTAAAGCGGTTTTGAGGCAGGTCGAAGCCGATGGGCGCGGATTTGCGCCGTTCACCGGCAACGGCGCGGACGCGAGGCCGACGATGCGGTTCGTGCAGTTCGCTCTCAATCAGCTCGGCTATTCCGCCGGGCCCGTCGATGGCTGGATGGGGGCCCCGCACCACTGCTGCGATTGGCGCTTTCGAGCGGGACCGGGGCAGGAAAGCGACTGGGCAAGTTTTCGATACTTCGCTGGAGGACTTGTTGAAGGCGCGAGCCTAGGGTTTTTACACGGTCACTAAAAAGCAGGTGGCCCGATGGGGCCACTCACGAACTCCGTTTGAATGATTAGGCGCGTTACAAATTGGTGGCTGTTCCGTCACCCGCGTCGGCCGCGGCGTGAACGGGCCGAATTTCTCATGCGTCAGCAGAATCGCGGAGACGGAGTCGCTGATCCGCATGGCGAGAGCGGTCGCATCGCTGAAGGCTTCGTTGAACTCGAAGCCGAGCCCGCCGAAGAAGGCGCGGGACCGTGCGAGGTCGGCTACCGGCAGGTTGATGTATAGGTTCATGGGCGATCAGCCTTTTCCCGATTGCGGTTCGGCATGAATATATCGACAAATATATTGATATCAACATAAAATGGAAAACCATGACGCCCGATCTTCCCTTGAGCGTGACCCACGGAGTCTGGGACCGCTGCCTGAGCCTCCATCTTCAACGCGCCGCGCGCGCGATGGCACGGCGCTTCGACGACGCGCTGCGGCCGGTGGGGCTCACCAATGGCCAATTTTCTCTGCTGGTCGCGCTTAACCGGCCGGAGCAGCCGCGCATCGGCGCCGTCGCCTCGTTGCTGGCGATGGACCGCACCACCCTGACGGCGAATCTGAAGCCGCTCGAGCGGCGCGGGCTCCTGACGGTCGCGCGGGACCCGGAGGATCGGCGTAGCCGCCGGCTTAACCTCACCGATGCCGGGCGCGACCTGCTTTCGCGGGCCGTGCCGATATGGCGCGCGGCCCATGACGAGGTCGATCGAACACTGCAAAACAGGGACAGGGATGACCTGGTGGCGGGTCTGGCGGCCCTGTCCGTCCCGCGCTAGCGGGTCGAGAGTTCGGCGATCATATCCTCGTCGACCTCGACCCCGAGGCCGGGTCCGTCGGGGACGGCGACCGTTCCCGACTCGGGCAGCAAGGCGGGCGAGGTTATGGCTTTTGTGTAGCGGGCAGGCCCGCCCAGATAGGCCGGTACGACGAGTTCCGGGATCGCCGCGGCCAGGTGAATCCCGGCCGCGGTGGCGATGCCGAGCTCGGCGAAACTGCCGACCAGCACCGGCAGGTGCACGGCGCGCGCGACCTGCGCGCACCGGGATGCCGCGTCCGGGCCGCCCATCCGGGTCACCCCGACATTCAGGGAGGAGAATTCGCGGCCTGCGCCGATCCGTGCGACCGCCTCGGGGGTTTCGGCCGATTCGTCGGCTGTCGTCAGCAGGCCATGCCGTTCGAGATAGCACCGGCTGACCTGGGCCGCTCCCTCGTGGTCCTCGGGAGAGACCGGTTGCTCGACGAGAAGGACACCCAGCCCCGCCAGAGCGCTGCCCGCCTTGAGCGCACTTGCGGTATCCCAAAGCCCTTTCACGTCGAGCATGATCGCGGTGCGGTCGTCCAGCGCCGCGCGCACCGCCTCGAGCCGGCGGAGGTCCGACGCGACGTCAGCCGGGCCGACATAGACCTTCAGTGCGCCATACTCGCGGCCTTTCACCTTGGCTTCCTCGGCCATCGCCCGCGGGTCCATGTTCCAGCTCACCGAGCCGCAGAGCTCGATTCGATCGCGGAACTTGCCGCCGATGAGGTGATGGACCGGCAGGCCGAGCGCCTTGCCCGCGAGGTCGAGGAAGGCCGTCTCAACCGCCGCGAGGGCGACGAAGCTGCGCGGGAAGCGGCGGCGTAGATCGAGGATTGTGCGGCGCCAGTCGAGGACCTCGGTATCCGCGACAAGGGCGTTGGCATAGGTATCGACGAGCGCGGCGACGGATTCGGCCGATTCGCCAGTCAGCTGCGGCACCGCGCAGGCCTCGCCATAGCCGGTCAGCCCGTCATTGGCCTTGATCCGGACCAACACGCTGGCCGAGCAGGTCCGCTCAATCTTTCCGTAACGGGCCGGCGTCTCGAGCGGCACGGAGAAGCGGACCGCCTCTATCTTGGTGATTCTTGCGGCGCCGAATACCCGGTCCTTGGCGCTCTCGTCATCGGTGGGCAGGGACGACATCCGGTTGCTGCTCCGCATCTGGATAGAGGGGCCTGTCCACTTCGTCCGTGGGGGGCCCATGCCCGCAGGACATTAGACCATCCGGCGAAAAGTCGAGACGGATTTGACGCGATGCCTGGTCGAGAGGGCTGGAAAGCTATCGGGGCTTCGCCTTCTCCTCCGGCACGAACAGATCGTCGCAGGCGCGGGCCGGGGCGGGCGATCTCGTTGGCACAGGTCAATCCAAAGGCATATTCGCCCAGGGCGCGTTTCGAGTCACCAGTTGGCCGTTTGGAGGCACGTCGCGCAGAACTGGCTGGTCCAGGCGCCTTGGCTTTCGGTGCGGCCGAACATCCAGTCGCCGCCGGGCGAAAGCTGCATGGGGTAGATGTCGAGGGCGATGGTGTCTTGCGGATCGTCCTTGGCATGGCCCCCGAAGAACAGGCTCTCGGGCGAGGTGATGCGGCCGCGAACGTATTCCACCGCCGTCGAGCCGAGTTTGGTGCGATGCTCGGATTGGGTCGAGCGGAGCAGGGTCCATTCGATCCGGCCCTCGATCCGGTCCTCCGTATCGACGGTCAGGCGCATCTTGCATTCGTGGATATAGCCGCGCGAATCGGTCCGGACGCAGCGCCAGTTCCCGCCCAGGTCGAGGACCAGGTCGGCGGGGTGAGCAGGCAGGGCCGGCGCCGCGATCAGAGCCAGCGCCATCCCGGCGAATGGGAAGCGGTTCATATAGGGTTACCCCGCCGCGGCTTGCCGCGACGTTTTGCGGCGCTGGGCATAGTTTAGCGTAATTGGCGTGGTTTGGCATTACTGTCAGACCCGTCCAGCGAGAAAAAAGTTTCTTTTCAATGGGTTGGGTTATAACGCGTGAGGCGGACGGTTCGATTCGGGTCGGGAAGATTCTGGTCGGGTGGCGAGAAGGGGCGTCTCGATGGGTGTGCTGCCCGCGGGTGCCGCGCTCGCCCTGTCCCGGGTGGGACAGGGCGTTGTGCTTGGTCGGCCTCAGCCGTGTTCGATCCAGACGGATTTCTGGCGGAGATAGCCTTCGATGCCGGCGCGGCCCCAGTCCTTGCCGAAGCCGGAGCCCTTGTAGCCGCCGGCCGGGGTGGCGAAATCGGCCGGGCGGCCGTGGCGGTTGATCCAGACCGTGCCGGACTCGATCGACCGGGCCAGGCGGAAGGCCTTGTTGATATCCGAGGTGAAGATGCTCGACGCCAGGCCGTAGACCGGGTGATCGGCCATGGCGACGGCTTCCTCGTAGTCGTCGAAGGCGGAGACCGACAGGATCGGGCCGAAGAACTCTTCCTTGAAGCCGGTCATGTCCTCGGTCACGCCGTCCAGGATCGTCGGCCGGAAATAGGCGCCTTCGTTCATCGCTTCGTCGCGGGCGCCGCCGGTGACCAGGGTAGCACCCTCTTCGATTGTGCGGCGGACGAGATCCTCCAGCCGCTCGATTTGGCGGTCGCTGATAATCGGCGGCAGTTCGGTATCGGCGGCCCAGGTCGGGCCGGAACGAGCCTTGCTGACGATTCCGGCAACCCTTTCGAGAAGAGCGTCCTTCATCGAGCGCTGCACGATCAGGCGCGAGCCGGTGGTGCAGATCTGCCCGGCATTGCCCAGGAAGCCGCGCGCGATATGGGGCGCGATGTCATCGAGCGTCTTGCCGTCGTCGAACACCACCATGGGCGACTTGCCGCCGAGTTCGAGGGTCACGGGCTTGGTGCCATGCGCTGCGGCATCGCCCATGATCGCCATTCCGGTACGGGTCGAGCCGGTAAAGCTGATCTTCTTGACGTCGGGATGGCGGACGATGGCCGCGCCGGCGCCCGCGCCATAGCCGTTGACGACATTGACCACCCCGGCAGGCAGCCCCGCCTCGATCGAAAGTTCGGCCAGACGAAGGGTCGTGAAGGGGGTCATTTCCGAGGGCTTGATGACGATGGTGTTGCCGGCGGCGAGGGCCGGGCCGAGTTTCACCACGGCGTTGATGAGCGGGAAGTTCCAGGGCACGACCGCGCCGACCACGCCGTAGGGCTCGTTGAAGACAAGGCTGGTCGCCTCGGCCTGGGTCGCGGTGATCTGGCCTTCCATCTTGTCGGCGTATTCGGCGTAGAAGCGGATCAGGTCGGAGGCGACATTGACGTCGCGCACCAGGGTTTCGGCGATCATCCGGGTCGAGCCGGCGCTTTCCAGCCGGGCGAGGGGCGCGCCGGCCTCGGCGATCAGATCGGCCCAGCGGCGCAGAACCTTGGCCCTTTCGCGCGGCGCCTGGGTCGCCCAGTCGCTGGTCTTGAACGCCTTCTTGGCGGCCTGGACGGCGCGATCGACGGTGTCCGGCGAGGCGTCGTAGACGGTGCCGAGAGGGCGCTGGTCGGAAGGCCGCAGCACGGCAATCGCCTCCTCGTCCGTCTTGACGAAGGCGCCGTCGATGAAATGCTCCCCCCGGGCGGTGATTGAATCGGGATCGAAGGCGATGTCGAGCGGCATATCGGTTCTCCTGCGGGTATCTGGCCTTGCGGCCATACGAATGGGATGACGGCTCTTACTTAGGAAGGATCGTCATCGACGAGTAGTGTGTCTTCCGCACGCCAGACCAGTGTGACGTCGCTGCCGAGCGCGGGCAGGGTGTAGCCCCGCTCGGACGGCTCGCGCGCGGTCATGACGAGATTCAGGCCGATCCGGACGCGGTAGCGGACGCTGCCCGCCGTATAGGTGATGTCCTCGATCCGGCCGGTCGCGACGTTGTCGCCGGTCTCGTCGCCACGGGCGATGCGAATGGTTTCCGGGCGGATACAGGCGCAGATCGTTTGCCCGTCCGGCGGGGAGGCATCGGACGCGAATTGCTGGCCGTCGCCGACCTCGACCCGGCAGCCGCCCGCGGTGGCCTCGCGGGCCGTGACCTTGAAGATATTGGCTTCGCCGAGAAAGCCGGCGACGAAGCGGGTGCCCGGGCGTTCGTAGAGTTCGCGGGGCGTGCCGATCTGTTCGATCCGGCCTTGGTTCATGATGGCGATGCGGTGGGACATCGAGGCCGCCTCGCCCTGGTCATGGGTGACATAGACGACTGTCGCGCCCAGGGCGTCCTGGAATTCCTTGATCTCGTCCTGCATCTCCTCGCGCAGGTTCTTGTCGAGCGCGCTCAGCGGCTCGTCCATCAGAAGCAGGCGGGGATCGTAGACGGCGGCGCGGGCCAGGGCGACGCGCTGCTGCTGGCCGCCCGAAAGTTCCGACGGCCGGCGCTCGCCCATCTTGTCCAGGCGCACCATGCCCAGCATCCGGGTGATGCGCTCGCCGATTTCGGCGCGTGACAGTTTCCGCATGCGCAGCGGGAAGCCGATGTTCTGGGCCACCGTCATATGGGGAAACAGGGAATAGTTCTGAAAGACCATCCCGATATTGCGGCGGAAGGGCGGGACGCCGACGATATCGTCGCCATCGACGAGAATGTGCCCCTTGCTCGGCGGGTTGAAGCCGGCGGTCGCGCCGAGCAGGGTGGTCTTGCCCGAGCCGCTGGGGCCGATCAGCGAGAAGAATTCGCCCGGCTCCACGGTCAGGTCGGTCGGGCGCAGTGCCTGGACCTCGCCATAATTCTTGGCGACGCCCTGGTACTCGACCCGCGCGCCGCGCGCGTCCTCGTCGAGAACCCGGTTCGCCCCGGCGAAGGGGGCCGTCGATTCGGCGCTCATGACCGGGCCGCCCGGCCAGCGGCCACCTTGCGGTCGCTCCACCGATGGATGATGCCGACGCTGGCCAGCAGCAGGAAGGAAATGGTCAGGACGAAAGTCGAGGCTGCTGCGATTGTCGGCTCCATCTGATAGCGCAGCTCGTCATAGAGCTGCTTGGGCAGGGTGAAGGTTTCGGCGTCGGTCAGGAACAGGGCGATGATGATCTCGTCGAAGGAGAAGGCGAAGGCGAAGATGCCGCCCACGATCATGCCCAGGCGGATCATCGGAAAGGTGACGTGCCAGAAGGAATTCCACCAATTAGCGCCCAGGGTCATGGCGGCCAGTTCGAAGGTCGAATCGTAGCTGCGCAGGGCCGCCGAGACCGTGATGAAGACGAGCGGCGTGCAGACCACGGCATGGCCCAGGACCACGGCGGCATAAGTGCCGATCAGGCCGAAGCTCGACAGCACGGGGAAGAGGCCGATGGCCAGGATGATTTGGGGCAGCATCAGCGGCGCGATGACGAGGGCGGAGACCGCGTGGCCGACGCGCAGCTTGCCGCGCACGATGGCGAGGGAGGCCAGGGTGCCGAAGATGACGGCGAGCAGGGCGGCCGGGATGCCGACCTTCAGGCTGTTGAAGAAGGCGGTGAAATATGTCCCGGTCTGCCAGAGCTTGAGATACCACTGCACCGACCAGCCCGGCGGCGGAAAGCTGAGATAGGTCGTGCTCGAGAATGACAAGGGCACGATCACGAAGGTCGGCAGGACGAGATAGAGCAGGGCGAGGAAGGCGACCGACAGAAGGACGATGCGGAAGAGGCGTGAATAGAGCGCCCAGGTCATCCGATCACCCCCATGCCGCCGGCCCGGCGCACCAGGCGTTGATAGAGGATGTAGAGCAGGACCGACAAGATCAGCAGCACGGTCGCGAGGGCCGAAGCGAGGGGCCAGTTCAGGGTGCGCGTGATGTGCTGTTCGATCAGCACGGCGACCATGGCGTTGCGGTCGCCGCCGAGCAGGGCTGGCGTGACGTAGAAGCCGAGCGCGGTGATGAAGACCAGCAGCACACCGGCGCTGACCCCCGGCATCGAAAGCGGCAGATAGACATGCCAGAAGACGCGGATCGGGTTGGCGCCCAACACTTCGGCGGCGCGCAGCTTGGTCTGGTCGATGTTGCGCATGGCGGAGATCAGCGGCAGGACCATGAAGGGCAGCAGCACTTGCACCATGCCGACATGGACGCCGAGGTTGTTGTACATCAGGCGGATTGGCTTCTCGATGAAGCCCAGATCGATCAGCAGGTCGTTGATCATGCCGCGACGCTGGAACAGGGCGATCCAGGCATAGGTGCGGATGACTACGCTGGTCCAGAAGGGGACGAGCACGAGGGCGAAGCAGAAATGCAGCAGGCTGCCCTGGGCGCGCGAGATCACATAGGCCAGGGGGTAGCTGATGATCAGGCAGATGATGGTGACGCTAGTCGCCACCTCGAAGGTGTAGAGCAGCACATTGATATGCGCGCTGCTGTTCAGAATCTTGTCGTAATGCTCGAAACCGAAGGACGGCTCGAAGAAACCGCGATAGATCACGGTGCCGAGCGGCCAGAGAAAGAACACGGCGAGAAACAGGACCGGCGGGACCAGGAACAACAGATAGCCTCGGACCGGGGTCCAGGCCCGATTGCTGCGATACGCCGACATGATGCCTCTAACTTGCGGGAAACGGGGCGGCCGAACAGGCGACACCCGGGCCGAAGCGATGGGCCCTGGTGCCGCCTTATTGGACGGTCGCGGCGCGGCGGATTAGCCGAGCAGCCATTCGTTGTAGGCGTCGTAGGCCGACTGGCCGTGCTCGGCCCACCAGGACTGGTCGACGAACTTCGTCTCCGGGAAGTTGTCCGGGCCGGTCGGCAGGACCTTCTGGGTGGCCTCCGGGATCAAGGCGTTGGCCTTGGTGTTCGTCGGGCCGTAGGGGATCAGTTCGGCAAGGGCCGCCTGCGGCTCCGGGGTCATCATGAAGGCGGCGAATTCCATCGCCCACTTCTTGTTCGGATGGCCCTTGGGAATGACTGCGGCATCGCCGTCGAGCAGCGCCTGGTTGAAGTGATAATCGACCGGGCCGCCCTGCTTGGCCGCCGTCCAGACACGGCCGTTCCAAGCGAATTCGAAGTCGACCTCGTTATCGACCAGCATCTGCGCCGACTGGGCGCCATGCTCCCACCAGATGATGTTTTCGCGGATGCGCGTCAGGGCGTTGATCGAACGGTTCACGTCGAGGGGATAGAGGTCCTTCACCGCGACGCCGTCGCCGAGTGCGGCCATGTCCATGACCAGCGCCGCGTTCTTCCAGAGGCCGCGCGGGCCCTTGACGACCGGCGGATTCGGCAGGTCGAAGAATTCGGCCCAACTCTTGGGGGCCTGCTCCTTGTTCATGACGTCGGTGTTCCAGGCCATCAGGCTGGCTGCGACCAGGGTCATGACCCAGAACTCGTTGGCCGCTTCCGGCATGATCGCCGGGCGGTCGATCATGCCGTAATCGATCGGCTCGACCAGGCCCTGCGTGCCGGCGATGGCGGCTTCGGAGGCTGCCATGACGACGATATCGGCCTGGCCCCAGGACTGGTTCTCGACCATGGCCTTCAACTGGGCGATGCCCATATAGGCGGACGGCTGGACCTGGATGCCGGTCTTGTCGGTGAAGCCCTTGTAATGAGACGGCAGATAGGCGTCGCGCAGGGCGCCGCCGGCATCGGGAATGATGAGCTTCTCGGGCGCGGCCTTGGCGATATAGGGAAAGCCGAAGCTGCTGACCGCGAGCGCGGCGGTCGTCGCGGCCGAGGTCTGCAAGAAGCGGCGGCGCGTGAAGCCGGTCTTCTTATCGTGGCTGCGTGTCATGTTGAAAAACCTCCCAGTTTTCGGTGAACGCGGGTCAGCGGTTCAAGTTCGATCAATCCGATCCTGTCCATGCTGCTGAGTGACGGTCAAAAAGCATTCACGGCTGACCTATTTTAACCGCTTCGGAAGAGGTTGAGCCAGCGCGTGCCAATCATGTTAGCATCCGCCCGGCCGTGCCGGAAGGCTGGGTTTGGGGAGATTCTTGGAGTTACTACAATGCGCTATGACTATGTCATCGTGGGCGGCGGCAGCGCCGGTTGTGTGCTTGCAAACCGCCTGTCGGCAAATTCCAAGAACAAGGTCTGCCTGCTCGAGGCCGGGCCCGATACGCGGCCCGAGGACGTGCCGGAGGAGGTCTACAAGAATTCCTTCCTACCCGATTATTTCAAGGATATCCGCTACTGGACCAAGCTGACGGCCTTCGTCGATCCGGTCGGCAACAAATCCGCCCAGGAAATCGAGACGACGATGGGACCGCGCCGCTACGAGCAGGCCAAGGTCATGGGCGGCGGTTCGACCGTCAACGGCCAGGTCGCGATTCGGGGGTTGCCCGCCGATTACGACGAATGGGCGGCGATGGGCGCCGAGGGTTGGTCCTTCAAGGACGTGCTGCCCTACTTCGTTAAGATGGAACGGGACATGGATTTCGACGGGCCGATGCACGGCCAGGATGGTCCGATTCCGATCCGCCGGACCTTCCCTGAGCATTGGAGCGGTTTCGCCCTGTCCTTCCGCGATGGGTTGGCGGAGCGCGGCATTCCCTATTACGATGATTGCCATACCGAGTTCCACGACGGCTGCTATCCCTTCACGCGCAACAACGTTTACAACCACCGGGTCTCCTCGGCCGTCGGCTATCTGACCGAATCGGTGCGGCGGCGGCCCAATCTCGAAGTGCTGCCCGGCAGCTTTGTCGAAAAGCTGCTGTTCGAAGGCAAGAAGGTGATCGGGTTGCGGGTTCGGCGCGAGGGCCAGACCGAGACCATCGAGGCGGGCGAGGTGATCGTCTCCTGCGGCGCCCTGCATTCCCCGGCCATGCTGATGCGCAACGGCATCGGCCCGGCCGATCACCTGAAGGAAAAAGGTATCGAGGTGCTGGCCGATCTGCCCGGCGTCGGCTCCAACCTCCAGGACCATCCGCTGGTCGGCTTCGGCGTTCATCTGAAGCCCGAGGGCCAGCTCGCCGATTACGTGGTCAACAATTTCCTGCTCAACATGCGCTGGTCGTCCAAGCACGAGGGCTGCCCGACCCAGGATATGAAGCTCTCGGTCTCCGGCCGTTTTGCCTGGAGCCGCATGGGCAAGCGCCTGGGCACGGTGCAGTTCGGACCCAACAAGGCCTATTCCAAGGGTTATGTCCGGCTGCGCAACGCCGATCCGGCGGAGGAGCCGCTGGTCGCCTTCAACCTGCTCTCGGATGTCCGCGACCTGGACCGGACCAAGGAGGCTGCGCGCTTCGTCTATGGGATGCTGACCGATTCGCCGGCCAAGAACATGATCCACAGCTTCTGGCCGGGCATCTACGCGGATTCGGTCCGTAACCTGACCAGCGTCAGCAAGTGGAACGAGTTCAAGACGGATATCGCCGCCTTCTTCCTCGATATGGGCGGGCCGGCGCGCAAGGCCGTGCTGCGCGCGGCGATCGATCCGCGCTACGAGGCGGATGCGATCATGGCCGACGAGAAGCTGCTGGAGGAATGGATCCGCGAGGGCGTGCAGGGCGACTGGCATGCCTGCTGCACCAACCGCATGGGCCGGGCCGACGACCGCCAATCGGTGGTCGATCCCAAGGGCCGAGTGCACGGTCTCCAGGGGCTGCGGGTCGTCGACGCCTCGATCATGCCGTCCGTGCCCAGCGCCAACACCAATATCTCGACGATCATGATGGGCGAGAAGATGAGCGACCACATCTTGAACGGGTGAGGGCGGCGAGGAAGGGCGGGCTCGTTCCTGTGACCTGGGATCATATTATCATCGGTGGCGGTTCGGCGGGCTGCGTGCTCGCCAACCGCCTGTCGGCGGACGGCAAGCGCCGCGTGCTGCTGATCGAGGCGGGGCCGGATATCGATCCCGAACGGGTGCCGGAGATCATTGCCAGCAGCTATACCGGCTACGCCTATTTCGATCCGCGCTATCACTGGACCGATCTGCGCATCCATCACGGCTCGCTCCAGGGCAACGCGCCGCTCGATCCGCCGCGACGGCTGGAACAGGCAAGGGTGATGGGCGGCGGGTCCTCGATCAACGGCCAGTTTGCCCTGCGCGGCCTGCCCGGCGATTACGACGAATGGGACGATGAGGGGGCCAAGGGCTGGACCTGGGAAAGCTGCCTGCCCTATTTTAAGCGGTTGGAGCGCGACCTGGATTTCGCCGGGCCGGAGCATGGCGATTCGGGGCGCATCCCGATCCGCCGCATCTTCCCGGAACACTGGCCCGGCTTCACCCGGGCGGTCATGGAGGCCGCGGGCGACCAGGGCCTGCCGCTGGGCCAGGATCTGAACACCGAATTCGGCGACGCCTGCTATCCCGTGCCCTTCTCGAACCAGTATGACCGGCGGGTCTCGACGGCGGTCGGCTATCTGGACACCGCGACGCGGCGGCGCCCGAACCTGCGCATCATGGCCGAGACCCGCCTCGAACACCTGCTGCTCGACGGCGCACTGGTGACGGGCGTGCGGATCCGAACCAAGGCCGGGGCGGAGGAAATTTCTGGGCGCGAGGTGATCGTCAGCGCGGGCGGGCTCCATTCTCCGGCGATCCTGATGCAGGCGGGGATCGGGCCGGGCGATCATCTTCGCGGGCTGGGCGTCACGGTCGCCGCCGACCGGCCCGGGGTCGGCGCCAACCTGATGGAGCATCCCTCGCTCAACGTGGCGGGCTATATTTCGCGCGAGGCGCGCCTGCCGGCCTGGCTCGGCCGCCATATTAGCCTGGGCATCCGCTATTCCTCGGGCCATGAAGGCTGCCCCCCCGGCGACATGTTCTTCTTTCCGAACAACAAGGGCGGCTGGCATCCCATCGGGCGGCGGCTCGGCGCGATCACCCTTCATTGCAACAAGCCCTACGGGCGCGGCCTCGTGCGCCTACGCTCCGGCGATCCGTTGGCCGAGCCGGTGGTCGCCTTCAACTTTTTGAGCGACGCGCGCGACCTCAACCGGTTGGTGGACGGCTTCCGGCGGATGGCGGCGCTGATGACCTCGCCCCAGGTTCGTGCAGTCTGCGATTTCTGGTTTCCGGCGGCCTATAACGACCGGGTCCGAGATCTCGCGATCCCGCGTGCGAGCACCTGGATGAAGACCGCGCTGGGCGCGATGTTCCTCGATCTTGGCGGGCCGTTCCGGGGGTATATGCGCAAGCACAAGCTCAACCCGCGTTTCGACCGGCCCGGCGCGCTTGAGGACGACGAGGCGGTCGCCGATTGGGTGCGCGAAGGGGTCTGGGGCGCCTGGCATCCGTCGGGCACCTGCCGTATGGGCGAGGCCGAGGACCCGATGGCGGTGACCGATCCGGCGGGCCGAGTCTATGGTGTCGCCGGGTTGCGCGTGATCGATGCCTCGGTGATGCCGACGATCCCGCGCGCCAACACGAATATTCCGACCATCATGATCGCCGAGAAGATGAGCGATCACATTTTGAACGACTGAACCTGAGAGAGGAATTCCCATGGCCCAGACGATCTCGCGCATTTCCGTGTACACCGCGCAGGTGCCGATCAAGGAAGGCACCTACACGATGTCGCATGGCCGCGCCATGGACCATTTCGATTCCACGATCGCGCGAATCGACACCAAGGAAGGCCTGACGGGCTGGGGCGAGGTCGTGCCGCTGGGCTCGACCTATCTGCCCTCCTATGTCGCCGGCGCGCGCACGGGCATCAAGGAACTCGCACCCCATCTGATCGGCCAGGACGCGACTCAGCTCGAGTTGATCAACCGGATCATGGACACCGCGCTGAAGGGCCATCCTTACTGCAAAAGCCCGCTCGACCAGGCCTGCTGGGACATTCTCGGCAAGGAGGCCGGCCTGCCGGTCCATATCCTGTTGGGCGGCCGCTTTGGCGAAAAGGTCCGCCTCTACCGTTCGATCACCCAGGAGGCCCCGCGGGCCATGGTCGAGCGCATTCAGGGCTTCAAGGAACAGGGCTACAAGCAGTTTCAGCTCAAGGTCGGGGGCGAGGTAGATCTCGATATCGAGCGCATCATTGCCACGGTTGGGTCGGTCGATGCCGACGATCGCGTGGTCGCCGACGCCAATGGCGGCTGGCTGCCCCATGAGGCGGCGCGGGTGGTGCGGGCGGCGCGCGATCTCGATGTCACGATCGAGCAGCCCTGCACGGAATACGAGGAAAACCTCATGATCCGGCGGCGCTGCGACCATCCCTTCGTGCTCGACGAGAACATCCAGTCGATGGGCGCACTGCTGCGCGGCATCGGGGACGGCGCGATGGACGCCATCAACATTAAACTGTCGAAGGTGGGCGGGCTGACCCGGGCGCGCGCGATCCGCGACGTCTGCGTCGCCTCCGGCATCGCCATGACGATCGAGGACACGGCGGCGACCGATATCGGCGTCGCTTCGGTGATCGCCCTGGCCCATGCGACGCCGGTCGAACTGCGTTTCTCCGCCACCCTGTCCCACGTCAAGCTGAGCCATGCCACGGCCGAGGGCGCGCCCGTTGTGAAGAATGGTGAGGCAGCGGCCAGCATGGCGCCGGGCCTGGGCATCGAGCCGCTGATGGACGTTCTCGGCGAGCCGATCTTCACGGTGATCTGAGCGCGTAAGCCGGCCCGGCCGGTGTGCGCGCGGTGTTAGGCCGTCGCGCTCTCGGACTCGCCCGGGATGGGGAGCCTGGCCAGGAAAAGCTAGGTCTCCATCGCGAGGGGCGGGAGGAAGGTGCGGGGCATGGCTGCGGCGGTCACGGTCCGCATGTGTTGCTCCGCCGGATCCGGTTTGTCGGACCGGACATTATGAGTCGTGGCGGCCTGGGCGGCGTTGCCCGCCTGAGCCATGCGGCCTCGCAGGTCATCGTAGACCGCGGCCACGGTCTTCGGCTGGCCCCGGTCATAGAAGATCGAGCGGTTGGCGCGCGCGGCATGGGCCAGGCATCTCCGGTGCCTGGCGATCCGGATTCTCGGCCATCGCGTTGAGAAAGCGCGCCGCCCCGCCGGCCCTGAGGAAATGCGCCATGTAGAGTTCGGTATCGCCGATCTTGCCGCCGACCTTGCGGTTGAGGACGGTCTGGTTGGCACGGGCGTATTCGGCCGCCATCAGGGCGGAGAGACGCGGGTTCTCGCGCAGCGCGAGGATGCGCTCCTTCATCTCCGGATCGGCCGTGCCTTCCTTCAGGGCATCGGCGTAGTGGACGAGGCCGTATTTCGCCCCGTGCTGCCCGATCATGTCGAACCAGGTTTCCTCGATGAATTGGAACAGACCCGTGGCGCTCGACGTGGAGGACTTTGCATCGGCCTGGAAGCCGCTTTCGGCGGCAACTTTTGGCAGGAGGTAGGAAAAATCGACCACCGCCTTGCCGCTGGCATAGCGCACGGCGGCCGTCACATTCGACGGAATGACCTGATCGGCGGCGGAAATGGCGGGTTTCAGGCTTGCGATGCTCACGGGCGGTTCCTCCGGCTGTAGCGGAGAGTTCGCAATGGGCGTGCCAATCGCGTTAAACCGTTGCCGTGCGGTCGGGCTTTGCGCGCTAACCGATATCGGCGACGCGGTCCGCGACCTCTTCCGCCAGGGCCAGACAGCTGGTCAGGCCCGGGGATTCGATGCCGAAGAGATTGATCAGCCCCGGCAGGCCATGCTCCTCCAGGCCCTGGATGACGAAGTCGGGCACGGGCTCGTCGGGGCCGTGGATTTTCGGCCGCACGCCGACATAACCGGGTTGCAGGGCGTGATCGGGCAGGGTGGGCCAATAACGCCGGATCGCGGCATAGAATTCCGGCAGGCGGCGGGTGTCGACCTCGTAGTCAGGTTCGTCAACGAATGTCATGTCCGGCCCGAAGCGAAGCTGGCCGGCCATATCGAGGGTCAGATGAATGCCGAGCCAGCCATGGGCGCCGGGCACGGGGTAGATCAGCCGGGCGAAGGCCGGCCGGCCCGCGCAGGTGAAGTAGTTGCCCTTGGTCCAGTGGATGCGGGGCAGGCTGGTCGTGTCGATCCCGTCGATCCCGCGGGCCAGGCCGGGGGCGCCTAGGGACGCACAGTTGATGACCGTCCGGCAGGTAAGGCGCATGGGCGAGGGGCCGCCGATGTGGAGGGTCAGGCGACCGTCGGGCAGAGCCTCTCCGCTTTCGACCGGGGCATGGGTGGCCAGCATGGCACCCGCGGATTCGGCATCGCCCTGGAGGGCGAGCATCAAGGCATGGCCGTCGATTACGCCGGTCGAGGGCGAGAAGATCGCGTCCGTGCAGGCCAGCGCGGGCTCCATCGCGCGGGCCGCCGCCGCGCCCAGCATGACCAGACCCTCGACCCCGTTCGCTTCAGCCTTGGCGCGGATGCCGGGCAGGCGTTCAGCCTCGTCCGCGTCGCAGGCCACGATCAACTTGCCGCAGCGGCGATGCGGCACGCCGTGGGATTCGCAATAGTCGTAGAGCAGGCGATTGCCCCTCAAGCAGACGCGCGCCTTGAGGCTGCCGGTCGGGTAGTAGATGCCGGCGTGGATCACCTCGCTCGACCGGCTAGTGACGCCCATGCCGATGGCCTCGGCGGCTTCGAGAATCAGCACCTCGCGACCGGCCAGGGCCAGTGCGCGGGCAACCGCAAGGCCGACGACGCCGGCGCCGATCACGGCGCAATCGCTTGCGAAACTCTCGGTCACGGCAATTCCGGCTTTCGGCGGGTCAAACGCAACGGCCGCCATCGACCTCGAGGCAGACGCCGGTGATGAACTCGGCCTCGTCGGAGGCCAGATAGAGCGCGGCGTTGGCGATATCCTCCGGCGTCGAGAGCCGGCCGAGCGGGACGGTCGCACGGAACTTGGCATAGGCCTCGTCGGTCATTGCGCCGCCCAGGAACTCGGCGAGCATCGGCGTATCGCCGGCCACGGGGGCGATGGCGGTGACCCTGATCCGGTCGGGCGCCAGTTCCAGTGCCATCGATTTGCTGAGCAAGTTCACGGCGGCCTTGGAGCCGTTGTACCAGGTCAAGCCGGGACGGGGCCGCAGGCCGGCGGTCGAGCCGATATTGATAATGGCGCCGCCGCTGCGGGCTTGCAGCGCGGGCACGGCGTATTTGGCCGTCAAGTAGAGGCTTTTCACATTGACCGCGAAGATGCGGTCGAAGGTCGCCTCGTCGACTTCCAGCATCGGCATGTTGCGCTGGGGCACGCCGGCATTGTTGACCAGGATGTCGAGGCCGCCGAAGGCGCCGATCGCGGTCTGAACCATGGCTGCGACCTGGGCGTCGTTCGAGACGTCGGCCAGGGCGAAACGGCCGCCGATCTCCTGGGCCAGGGCCTCGCCGCCCGCGGCGTCGATATCGGCGACGACGACCTTGGCGCCCTCGGCCGCGAAGCGCCGCGCGATGCCCCGACCGAAGCCCGATGCCGCGCCGGTGACGATGGCGATCTTGTTCTCGAGCCGCATCCCGATTCTCCCGTTTTATTGCCGTGCCATACTAGGCGGTAGCGCCCGTGACGGCATCTCCCTTGGGCAGGCTGTGCGTCGATTCTATTTCGGCCATACCATCCCCGTGCGATCCGGGCGAGAGTTGAAAGAAGGGGCGGCCACCGGTGATTAAGGAAGACGAGGCGATGATGTCGGGGATTGCGGCGGGCCCCTGATGGCGCGCTCGTTCGATACACCCGCTTTGGTTCGACAATCTCGTCGCTCGGGGACCCGCCGCCACTTGGTTTGCGACGAATATCATCGTCGGCGCCCTCTATATCTCCTGCGGTTTGGCGGTCGCCAAATTCTTCGCCATCTATGGGCTGTTTCCCGCGCCGATCTGGCTTCCCGCCAGCATCGCCCTGGGTGCCGCGATGCTGGGCGGGGTGCGGGTGGCGCCTGGCATTCTCATCGGCTCGTTCATCGACAACTACGTCCCGTTCGACCCGTCCTTCCCGATGGCGACGATGATCTCCTTCGGGAACGCCTTGGGGCCCATCGCTGGGGCTTTTCTGATGGCGTGTTTTGCGGGCGCCAAGGATCCCTTCGGCACGCTGCGCGACCTGCTCGCCCTCCTCGGATTCGGCGTCGCCACCCATGCCGCGATCACCGCGACGATGGGCACCCTTGCCCTTTATCTGACGGTCGATCTGCCGCTAGCCAAGGTCGGACAGACCTGGTCCCTGTGGTGGGTTTCGGATGCCGGCGGCACCTTGTATTTCGCGCTGGCCCTGCGCTCTGGCTCATGGCGGCGCCCCGGCGCGGACAATGCGGCGATCTTTTCGAGGGCGTGGTCGTATCGCTGATTACCCCGTTCGCCACCTTGACGGTTTTCACCGAAGGCCCCTGGCAGCATTTCATGCGCATGGAAATGTCCTTCACCCTGACCTTGCCGCTGTCCTGGCTGACCCTGCGCTTTTCCCTGCGTTCGGCCTATAGCCTGTTCAGCGCGGTGGTGGCGATCGCGACGGCGGGGACGGTCGCCGGCGGCGGGCCATTCAACATGGCGGGATTGGATCGGCCGTTGACGGTGCTCAGCGTCCTGCTGGTCCTGCTCAGCAGCAATATGCTGTTGATTGCCGCGCTGTTGAGCGAACAGCGAAAGGCGGTCCAGGCGAGTCGTGCCAAATCCAGTTTTCTCGCGACGATGAGCCGCGAGCTGCGCACCCCACTCAACGCCATGATGGGGTTCGCGGACGCCATCAGGAGCGGCCTCTACGGGCCACCCGGTCATCCGAAATATGTCGAATATGCTGGCCATATCCGCGACAGCGGCCAGTATCTGTTGAGCCTCATCAACGATCTTCTCGATCTTGCCAGGATCGAGGCAGGACGGTCGGAACTGAGCCTGACCGCGGTCGATCTGCATCGGGCGGCGGAGGAGACGGTCGCCACGATGGAAAGCCTGGCGGCGGCCGGCGGTCCGGCCATCCGGGTCGATGGCCGGACCGGTATGGTGGTGGCCAAGGGCGATGCCCGGGCCGTGCGGCAGATCCTGCTGAACCTGTTGTCCAAAACGATCAAATTCTCGCCGCCCGGCGGGCGGGTGACGGTGGCGACGGCGGGCGGCGCGGGGTCCGTCGGCCCGACGGTGCGCAACGAGGGCCCAGGCATGTCCAAGGATGAGTTGAAGACGGCGTTGGAGCCTTTCGGCCGGATCAAGAGCAGCCAGAACTCGAGCGAGAAGGGAACCGGGCTGGGTCTGCCGGTCGCCATGGCCTTGGCCGAATCTATGGGCGGCGAATTGACGATCACCAGCCGCAAGGACCGCGGCACGGCCGTCACCCGTGACCCTGCCGCCGTTCAGGAGCGTCCTCGGCGTTTACCAGGCTGTTGTGAAAAAGGCGGCAGACCCTTCGGACGGCCCTGCGGGCCTCCTCAGGGTGAGGCTAAAGTATTGAATTTCCTCATGCTGAGGAGCTCGCGCGAGCGCGCGTCTCGAAGGATGATGGGCGCGACATTCCTTTTTCAACAGCCTCCTAGAGCGGGAGGCGGACGGACTGCGATGGATCGGCGGCATCGGCTATGCTGCGCGCTCCGAAGACGAGGCATTGAGGAAGGCGCATGGGAATTGATCTCGGCCCGGTCTGGCTGAGCCTGAAGCTGGCCGCCGTCACGGTGACGGTGCTGCTGGTTTTGGGCACGCCGCTCGCCTGGTGGCTGGCGCGCACGCGCAGCCGCGCGCGGGTGGCGGTCGAGGCTGTGGTCGCCCTGCCGCTGGTCCTGCCGCCGACCGTGCTGGGTTTCTATCTGCTGATCCTGATGGGCCCGGCGGGACCGCTGGGCGGCCTGGTCGTCAGCCTGACCGGACAGGCGCTGACCTTTTCCTTCGCCGGGCTGGTCGTTGCCTCCGTGCTTTATTCGATGCCCTTCGTCGTGCAGCCGATCCAGGGCGCCTTCGAAGCCGTCGGTCGCGGTCCGCTGGAGGCGGCGGCGGCCCTGCGCGCGCGGCCGCTCGACGGCTTCTTCACCGTCGCCGTGCCGATGGCGCGGCGCGGCTTCCTGACCGCGGCGGTGCTCGGCTTTGCCCATACCCTGGGGGAATTCGGCGTGGTCCTGATGGTCGGGGGCAATATCCCGGGCGAGACGCGGGTCGTCTCGATCGCCGTTTTCGAGCATGTCGAAACCCTGGACTATGCCGCCGCCCACACGCTGTCGGCCGGGCTGCTGATCTTCTGCTTCGTCACTCTGGTCTCGGTCTATGCCCTCAACCGGCGCTTCCCCGTCCATGCCGGCTGAAGCCCCTCCCCGCCTGGAGGCGGATGTCGCGCTCGACCTGGGCGCGTTCCGTCTGGACGCCAAGCTGGCCCTTGGCCTGGGCGGGGTGACAGCGATTTTCGGCCCGTCCGGCTGCGGCAAATCAACCCTGCTGCGCGTTCTCGCCGGGCTGGAGCCGGGCGCTGAGGGCCGCATCGCCTTCGACGGCGCGACCTGGCTGGGCGACAGGATTTTCGCACCGCCCCGGCGGCGTGGCGTGGGGCTGGTGTTCCAGGACGCGCGGCTGTTTCCCCATCTTTCGGTGCGCCGAAACCTGCTCTATGGCCATCGGCGGACGCCGGCCGAGGAGCGTCTTTTCGCGCCGGAGACGGTGATTCGGCTGATGGATCTGGCGCCGCTGCTGGAGCGGCCCGTCGCCGCGCTGTCGGGCGGCGAGCGCCAGCGCCTGGCCATCTCCCGCGCCGTCCTCGCCAGCCCGCGTCTGCTGCTGATGGACGAACCGTTGGCCTCGCTCGACCAGGGACGGAAGGAGGATATCCTGCCCTTCGTCGAGCGGCTGGCCGGCGATCTGGCCATTCCCATCCTCTATGTCAGCCACGAGATCGACGAGGTCGTGCGCTTGGCGACCGACCTCGTCCTGATGACCGAGGGCCGGGTGGTGGCGAGCGGGCCGATCGAACATGTCTCCAACCGCTTCGATCTGCGCAGCTATGCCGGGCGCCTCGACGCCGGCTCGATCATCCGGATGCGCGTGGCCGGGCATGACGCGGCCGCCGGCATCACCCGCTTCGCCTTCCCGGGGGGCGAGATGATCGGTCCGCGCATCGATCTCGCCGAGGGCGCGGCGGTCAATCTGCGCATCCGCTCGCGCGACGTGGCCATCGCTCTCGATCCGCCGGGGCGGACCAGCATCCTCAACGTTCTGCCCGGCACGGTGGTCGAAATCGCGCCAGAGGAAGGGGCGCAGGCGCCCCAGTCCCATGTCCTGCTGGATGTCGGCGCACCCCTCTGGGCCCGCATCATGCGCAAATCGGTCGAGGATCTGCGTCTGGTGCCGGGCAGCCCTATCTATGCGCTGATCAAGGCCGTCGCCGTCGACCGCCGCAGCCTGGGCCGCCCGACCGAGATGGATATTTCGCTGGGAAAGCGGGAGTAGAGGGCAAGAGGAGCGAGGCCGCAAACCGCTTCAAATCTTGATCAAATGATCCGGCTGTTCGTTTTCGTTGTCGGCCGCGTGGGGCAGATGGGTTGCCAGGATCGTGGCGCAGGCCTCGACCGCCTTGGTCGTGCCCGCGCCTCGACCACGTCGTTGAGGGTGCCGCGTTCGAAATCGGCCGCGCCCTGGACGGTGGAGACCAGGTTGGGAATCAGGTAGGTGCGCCGCTTGTACTGGTTCAGGACCTGGGACCAGGCGGCGGCCTGTTCCTCATAGGTCGGGATCGCGTTGATCCCGCAACTCGTCAAGCCCAGCAGGAAAGCCGCAAGAAGCCCCAGTCTCGTCACGATGCGCATGGCATCTTGGTCCCCCGTCCGGCGTTGTCAGGCGGGCATTTTATCAGTAGCTGCGCGGCATTCCCAAATCATGTTGAGCGATGAAGTTGAGGATCATTTCCTCGCTGATCGGGGCGAAGCGGAAGAGGCGTGCGTCGCGCCACAACCGCTCGACATGCATTTCCTTGGCATAGCCCATGCCGCCCATACTTTGGATCGCGCGTTCAGCCGTGGCCGAGAGGGCCTGGGCGGCGATCAGCTTGGCGGTATTGGCTTCGCTGCCATAGGGCAGGCCCTGGTCGTGCAGCCAGGCGGCCTTCAGGTTCATCAGCCGGGCGCATTGGGTTTCAGCATGGCATTGGGCCAAAGGAAACTGAATGCCCTGATAGCTGCCGACGGGCGCGCCGCGGAAAACCTTGCGCTCCGAGGTGTATTCGACGGCGAGGCGCGATGCCAGGCGCGCCGCGCCGACGCAGCCCGCCACGGTCATGATGCGCTCGGTGTTCAGGACCTCGAGCAGTTGGGCCCAGCCGCCGTCCACCGTGCCGACGACCTCGTCCGGTTCGACCCTGACATCGTCGAAAAAAACATTGCTGGA
>Ga0114999_10002991_pt1 | contig 21647 bp, 12 predicted proteins | sample ArcticOcean_MG_C_3_FD_89820 | JGI IMG/M metagenome (GOLD analysis project Ga0114999, IMG submission 89820) | Marine microbial communities from western Arctic Ocean - ArcticOcean_MG_CB8_126 | ecosystem: Environmental > Aquatic > Marine > Oceanic | place: Arctic Ocean: Canada Basin | collected...
CAGCCACCGCAGCCACCGCAGCCACCGCCCACTCGCTGCCACTGCCGCTGCAGACGGCCTTCGGCCAACTCGCACGACGCTGGCGATGGCTCACAGTACTACACGGCATCGGCCTGTTTCTGCTCACCACCACCGCACTTCTGGCCGCCGGAGTCCTGCTCGACCTGCTCCTCCCGCTCTCAACCTCGCTCCGAATCCTCGACCTGCTGCTCGTCGGCAGCGGGATCGCCTGGACCGGATACCGGCTCGTCCTCAAACGGATCACGGCGAAAATCTCCCGATCGGAACTGGCGGCACTGGTGGAACGTCTTCATCCGGAACTCGAAGAACGACTGACCAGCAGCGTCGAGTTGCTCGAGGCCAACGACCAACACGGCTCCGACAGCCTCCGACTGCTCCTGCTCGAAGAAACCACCACGGCGACACAGTCGCTCGATTTTCGCCAAGTCCTCAGCCTCCGAAACGCAGCCGTCATGCTGGCATGGGCCGGTCTCGCCGCCGGCCTGATGTTCGGACCACTCGCTGTCCCCAACTCGGGACACGCACTGCTGATGACACGCTTCTTCGTGCCCTGGAGCAACCTCGGACGCACCGTGCTCTACCGCGTCAGCGTCGAAGACGGTGACCGGGTGGTCGCTCGAGGCAGCGACGTCCACATCAGAGTTCGCATCGAAGCCCCCACGGCTCTTGCCTCAAAACCCACTTCCTCGCAGGCCACCGAACGACGCCCGATGGCCCAACCGCGAAACGTCTGGTGCCGCTGGACTCACCCCGATGGATCCAACGACCGACGACTGATGGAACGCACTGCCGACAAAACCGCCTACACCACGACCTGGCCCGAAGTGCTGCGAGGATTCGATTTTCATGTCGATGCCGATGGAAGCCTCTCGAAGTTGCACACCGTTCGAGTCGTCGAACTGCCCGCCGTCGTTGGAATCACTCTCAATGTCACTCCACCCCCCTACACCCGACTGCCCACTCGGACGCTCGATGCCGTCGTCGGAGACGTCACCGTGCTGGCCGGAAGCCGACTGACCTGGCAACTCCAGTTCAACAAGCCAATCCAACACGTCCAACTCAAACTGCTCGGACAAAACCCCGCCCGTCCCCCGACCGCCTTTGTCGGACACATCGAAGCCGACCGACGCTCGGCCACCGTCCAGGTCGATGTCGAAACCGGAGGACCGCTGCTCGTCGAATTGACTGACCAGGATGGACTCAGCCGAGACGACACAACCTACCGGCGACTGGTGATCCAGAACGACCAACCGCCCACCCTGGCACTCTCCGGCGAAGACCGACCCACAGCCGTAAGGCCGCGAGATTCGATCACCGTCCGAGCCGAAGCCGACGACGACTTCGGACTCGCCTCGCTCGAACTCCTGCTCCAGGTCAATCCCGATACCCGCGAACGACTGCAAGTCGACTCGCAGCGGCTCGGCGGACGAAACGTCGTCGAACACTTCACCATCGATCTCTCGAAGTTCCCACTCGAAACCGGTGACCGGCTGACCTACCGGGTTCGAGTCACCGACACGCGGCTGCGACCCGCACCCAACGAAACACTCTCGGCTCCACGTGTCCTGCTCGTCGACCCCAACGCACAACCACCCGACCTCGCTCAGGTCGTCGCTCGACAACAGGAAATCCGGACTCGGATCGAATTGGCCCGAAACGATAGCCTGCAGGCTCGCTCGACACTCGAAAATAACCGCGAACTCGTACTCGTCGCACTCAAACAACAAACACCCTTCACCCACAACGACGTGATCCGCAAAACCAGTGCCGACCTCCGTGAACTCGCTCGGTCCGTCGACACCATCGCGAGACTCTTCCGAACGCAACCACTCTGGCAACCGCTCGCACCAAACACCCTGCACATCGCCAGAAAACTGCTCCCCGATACCGCTGCCCGGACCGAAACCGCACTTGATGCCGACCTCGCCGACAAGGCAACACGACTCGCTCAGGCAGACGATCAACTCGCTCAAGTTCTCAATGCCTTCAAACAACTGCTCGAAGACTTCGATCACATCGCCGAACTCGAACAGGATCTGCTCCAACTCGATCGCCTCGCACACCGCACCACTCGACTCGCCGATGATGTCGAATCGCTCGCATCACTCGCCCACGACTCCGATGCCGGCGAAACGCCAATGGAACTCAACCAAAGGCGAGATGAATTCCAGAGACGAAAAACTGGACTCGTCAAACGACACGACACTCTCGAACAACAACTCGATGGACTGCTCGAAAAACGGCCCGAAGTGCTCGAAGCCGCACGCCACGCCCAACTGACCCGACTCAGACAACTCGCAATCCAAGCCAAAGAACTCGCCGTGCCGCAACGTGAACTCCAGACTCAACTCGAAACCGAAACCGATCTGCCTCCGCCCAGTACAACCAAACCCACCGCCCCACCCGTATCCGCAGCCACCTCCGCTGCCCCGCCACTGGCTCGGCAACAGGAACTGGCTCGACAGGCCACCGCCCTGGCCCTGGAAATCGCCGCCCAACTCGGCCCCGAAACCGATGCCGCCCGCAATGCAGCACAATTCGCCCGACAAGCCGCCGCCACCGCCAGACTGCTGCTCGCCGGACGCGGACGCGACGCCACACGCCTGGCACGCACCACCGCCACTCTCGCCGACACAGCCGCACTCACTCTGAAACAAGCCACCGGGAACGAACCCGCCACCAAAACCGACACCGGGCTGATCCGCCGTGCCCGCGAACTGGCCAATCGACAAAACACCGATGCCCGGATGCTGGCCGCCACAGCCAACTCGACCGTCGGACGTCAGAACATCCGAAACACCGGTCAACAAGCCATCGCAGATGCCACACAACTCGTTGCCCAAGGACTCGAACAGGTCGCCCAACACCTCGCCTCCAAACCCATTCAACTCCCCAAACACGCCAACCAAGCCCAACAGGCACTCGAACAGGCCAACATCGCTCGAACCAACATGGACTCGGTCCGAAACCACGCCGACAACTCCCAACTGCAACCAGCCGCACAAGCCGCACAACAAGCCACCCATCGACTCGAACAAACCGCTCGACTCGCTCTCGATGCCGGAGACGCCTCAGAACGGCCCGAAACTCCCGTGCCCCAACGAGTCGGTGAACAAGTCACTCACGCCGCACAAACACTCAAACAGTCGCGCCAAAGCCTCAAGCAAGCTCAATTCGACACCCCAAAAAAACAGGCCGCACAACCCGGCCAGAAACCCGGCGAAAAAAACGGCAAGACCAAAGGACAGACATCGAGCAAGAAGACCGGACAACAGACCGATGGCAAGAAAACCGGCCAGGGCAAAACCGGAAAGTCGGGTAAGTCCAATGGCGGGAAACCACGCCAGTCGCAGCAGAACCAAAACCTGGCCCGAACCGCCAAACAACTCCGGCAGGCAGCCCGCTCGCTCACCAATGCCGCCAAAAACCTCAAACCCGCACAGGACGACCCCAATCAACCCGCCAGTCCGCCCGGCCCCAAGGACCCCAACTCCAAAGACAATGCCGGCAACGCCGGATCCGGTAGCTCGATGGCCTCGGAACTCAAACGACTCGAAGCCGAACTCGCTCGACTCTCCGGACGGGCCTGGGGACGACTCCCCGGTGCACTCAAAACCGAAATCCTGCAAGCCGCACGACGTGACCCCAATGGCGACTACACCCGACTGATCCGCTTCTACTTCGAAGAAATCTCCCGCTCGAATCGAAACACTCAACCAACCGATACACCATGACACCCGCCAAACCACTCGCCGTACTCGCCGCACTCGCCGCACTCACAGCAACAACACTGCTCACCAACCTCGGTACTCAGCACGCCTCCGCCCAACCCACACCCCAACCCACACCCCAACCCACACCCCAACCCGACACGGCACTCCAGCGTCAAGTCGATGCAGCCATCGTCCAGGGACTCGAATTCCTCGCCCGACAACAACAACCCTCCGGAGCCTGGTCGGTCGGGCGACTGGGCGAATCGACCGCAACCACATCGCTGGCCGTAATGTCGTTCCTCGCCGCCGGACACGTGCCCGGCGAAGGCCCCTATGGACGGCAGATGGAACGAGCGATTCGCTGGGTCATCGATCACCAACGCCCCGACGACATGATCGTGCACCGCCGTAGCCACGGTCCGATGTACAGCCACGGGGTCAGTACGTTGATGCTGGCTGAAGTGGTCGGGATGCTCGACAAACGCCTCGCCACCGACTGCCGCAATGCTCTCGTCCGTGCCATCTCCCTGATCCTCAAGGCACAAAACGTCGCCAAGGCCGATCATCACGCCGGAGGCTGGAGATACCAGCCAACGAGCACCGACAGCGACCTGAGCGTCAGCGGGTGGCAACTGCTGGCTCTGAGGGCGGCTCGCAACGTCGGAGCCGATGTGCCCGTCGAAAACATCGAACGGGCCGTCGACTACATCCGCCGCTGCAGCGTGATGAACAAACGAGGCTTTGCGTACCAGCCCGGTGGAGCACCCACACCCACGCGGGCCGGTACCGGGATCCTCGCACTCGAAGTCTGCGGCAAACATCGCTGTGACGAAACCATGGGAGCCGCCGAATACCTCGTCGCCCGACCACTGAAAACCACCGACCACTACTTCTACTATGGCGTCTACTACTGCAGTGTCGGAATGTTCAAGGTCGGTGGACAATACTGGACACAAACCCGAAACCACCTCGTCCCCATCCTCATCGAAGCGCAGGACCGTGACGGCAGCTGGAGAGCTCGACACGGCAGCGAACGGACTCATGGGGCCAATTATGCCACATGCATGGCACTCCTGGCCTTGGCCGTCGAATACCAGTACCTGCCAATCTACCAACGGTGAACAACAACCCGAACCACCTTCCCGACCGCCCTTGAATCCCCACTCGCCTTGCCACAGAATGGCCGCTCGGATCCTTGGCACTCCACTCAACTCAACAACTCGCCACACAACAGGTATCGCGAATGTCGCTCTTCGATCAGGTCGACTTGCTGCAACGTGAATGGACCGACCAGTTCGTACAGGTCGACGACTCGGTCGCCGAACTCAAACGATTCGCCGGACTCACCGGTCAGGTCAAAACGGTCAACATGAGCGGACAGGCACTCGTCGAATTCGATGGGTCCGAAGATATCGGATGGTACGACATCCACCCACAATTCCTCACCGTCGTCACAGTCCAGACAAACACAGAACAACCGGTTGATACTCCGGCAGATGAAACTCCCGCTACAGCACAAGCCGCAGCTGCGACCGCAACCCAACCCGCCGCAGCGCCCGCCGACACCAGCAAACTCTCGCCGCTGGAACTCGCTCGCATGCAGGACGCCAGTGGCAATACCGCCACGCCTGCCGCTCCGTCCAAACCGCCCGCCAAAGAAACACCTGACCAGACAACTCCAGCCGAAACCCAAGACACCGCTGCTGCTGCACCCGCCCCAACCCAAGACACCAGTAACCTCTCGCCGCTGGAACTCGCTCGCATGCAGGACGCCAGTGACAACACGGCCGCACCTGCCACCCCCCCCGCTCCTGCCGCTCCTGCCGCCAAAGACAAACCTGACCAGACAGCTCCCGCCGAAACCCAAGACACCGCTGCTGCTGCACCCGCCCCAACCCCCGACACCAGTAACCTCTCACCGCTGGAACTCGCTCGCATGCAGGACACCGGCGGCAACACAGCCGCTGCTGCACCAGACGCCCCGGCTGCTGAGCAGAACGTGGCCGAGGAAACAGCGGTTGAAACCGAAGAGGTGGTCGAAGAGGCTGTGGCAGAGGGCGAGACTGACTCGGCGGCAGCAAACGTCGAGATCCCCGATGCGGAAGGCCCAAACCGAACTGCTGCCATCCTGGCCGCCTGCCGAGCTCAGGACGGCGGCTGAACTGGCCGTCTAAACATACTCGGCCCCCCCGATAGCCCCCCACATGCGCATCGCCTACCTCGACTGCTCGACCGGAATCAGCGGCGACATGACGCTCGCCGCTCTGATCGATGCCGGTGTCGATATCGAACTGATTCGGTCCGGGATCGACTCGATCCAACTCGATGACGTGCGGCTCGAATGCCAATCCGTACAAAAGGGCGGTTTCCGAGCGACTCACGTCCAGGTCGTTCACCCCGAACAGCACGCTCATCGACACATGGCTGATATCGAGGCTCTGCTCGATCGAGCCGATCGGATCACCGAATCCCAGAAAACTCTCGCTCGCGAGATCTTCCTCGCAGTCGCTCGCGCCGAAGCCCACGTGCACGGTGCCACCGTCGACACCGTACACTTCCACGAAGTCGGAGCCATCGACTCGATTGTCGACATCGTCGGAGCCGCCATCGGATTCGATCTGCTCGGAGCCGACATCGTTGTCTGCAGCCCGATCCCCACCGGACACGGACAGATCCATATCGACCACGGCATCTGCACGGTCCCCGCCCCAGGCACCGCCGAACTGCTCAAGGGAATCCCACTCGTCGACGTCCCCATCGAAGCCGAACTCACCACGCCCACCGGTGCCGCCATCGTCAAGACGCTCGCCGATCAATTCGGACCACTCCCGGAAATGACCATCGAGACAATCGGCTATGGAGCCGGGACAATGGACTTTCCACAACGAGCCAACCTGCTGCGATTGTTTGTTGGCTCAGCCGTCGCCTCGCCCGAAACCGACTCCGTCTGCCTACTCGAAACCAACCTCGATGATGTCGGCGGCGAAACGATCGGATACGCCAGAAAAAGACTCGTCGAAGCCGGTGCCCTCGAGGTCTACTCCGTCGCCGCACAAATGAAAAAAGATCGACCCGGCGTCGTGCTCTCGGTCATCTGCCGACCCGAACATCGTGAAACCATCGAATCGATCCTGTTCGACGAAACCGGTACCTTCGGCATCCGACGACACACGATCGAACGGTCCCTCCGACTACGCGAAGCCACAACCGTCGAAACACCCTGGGGAATCGTGGCCGGAAAACGAGGCTGGCGACAAGGCGGTCGCGAACTGTTTACACCCGAATTCGAAGACTGCGCCCGATTGGCCAACGACGCCGGCGTCCCGCTCAGAGATGTCTATCGCGCCGCAGTCGCCGGGTTCGTGACCAACCCACAACTGAAACCGCCCGCAATCGACACTGATCACGATCACGATCACGACCACGACCACGACCACGACCACGACCACGACCACGACCACGACCACGACCAGAACTAGCGATCAGGTCGGCATCAAGGCGGCGACCGAGTCGGCCTCCATCAAAGGCATTGTCGATCCGTCTTCGATGGCGAGTTCCATCTGAGGATCGATGCCGAGATGCCGGTAAATGGTCGCGGTCAGTTCGGCCGGATCCACCGGGCTGTCGGTCACACTGCCAGCATTGGCGTCGGTGGCACCAACCACCTGGCCACCGGGCACGGCTCCGCCAGCCACCATCGCCGACCAGGCACCCGTCCAGTGATCCCGACCACCTCGGGAGTTCAGCTTCGGCGTCCGTCCAAACTCACCGGTGGCCACAACCAGAGTGTCCCGCCACAGCCCGCGACTGTCGAGATCGTCCAGCAGGGCGGCGGTGGCCTGGTCGAACTGAGGGCAAAGCATGTCGCGGTAATCGATCAACGTCGCCGGAGCAGCTTCGCCGGCGGCATGAGCGTCCCAGGTCACTTGGCCATGCAACCGATCAAACAAGTTGACCGTCACCACGGCCACTCCACGCTCGACCAGCTGCCTGGCCCGACAGCACAGCTTTCCAAAACGAGTCTCACCATAAGCACGTCGAGTCGTGTCCGTTTCGCTGGCAAACACGTCGACATCGAGTCCCGGCAGCTCGGCCGCAGTCGATCCCGAAGTCCGGAACACCTCGGGCACCTGCACGCCAATCTCGGTCGACTCGAACTCCGAACCCAAAAACGCAGCTTCCTGTCCGCGTCCCATCCTGACCCCGGTCCCATCGATCCGACGTGGCAGCACTACCGATGCGGGCACACGACGATTGGGGCCGAGTACACGCGAGGTGACCGATCCGAACGACGGGAAGTCCTGGCCACCGCTCGCCAGTCGACCGGTCTGCAACAACTGCAGGCCAGTTTCGTGAATCGGTGTGGCCGAGTGGTTCAACGAACGGACAATCGACAGGCGACCTGCCCGCTCGGCCAATTTCGGCAGTCCCTCAGAAAACGACACACCCGGCACCGCCGTCGAGATCGCCTTCAGTGGACCGCGGACTCCCGACACCGCACCCGGCTTCGGATCAAACGTCTCCAACTGACTCGCACCACCGCTCATCAGCAGCAAAATTACGCTGCGACCCTCGGTGCCGCCACGACGAGCCAACGCGGCACGCTCGGCAACCGACAGGCTGACAACGCTCAGTCCACCCACCCGAAGAAAGTCTCGACGCGAAACCACCGATCCGATCCTCCGACCGAACAGTCGTCCAAAAATTCGTCCGGGTCCACGACCCGAATCCTGCCTGCGACCCACCGAGAACATCGCCTCCCCTTGCGGCCTCTGCTCCCGAGACCGTCACCAATCCGAATCCAGTTGTCACTTCAATTGTTGCACCGCTCGAACCCACCACCCGCAACGGACAACCGGCCCCGAACGTCCCTGCCCGGCAACTCCCGACCCGCGAGACTCACCGTGCTCCCAATACTCTACCGTCACCAACCCAGCCTTCAAGCTCTACTCTGTAGCAACCGGGCAAAGTCCTCGCCCCCACCAGTGGCAGCCCACACGCCCAGAATCGTATAACTCCCTCACCACACGTCGGCCGACTCGTGGACCGTCCACGGTCGATCTGACTCGAAATCGGGACAGGCACCCTGCCTGCGACGAGTGAGCCAGTCCCTGGAGTCCACCGCCATGCCTCCCATCACCCGCCGTCAAGCGCTCGCCACCCTGCCAATCATCCTCCCCACCGCACGAGCGGTTCTGGCAGCCGCACCACCCGAGTCTTTCTCGGTCAACGACGCCATCCGTGCCGCCGCCGCCCGAGCTCGACTCTCGATGCTCTTCGAAGGATCGACCCGAAACGACGCCGTGGCCTGGCAAACGGAGTTCCGCAACACTCTCAATCGACTCCTCGGAACCAGCCAACCTCCCAACATTTTCCGCGTCAAACAGGAAGCTCGGTCCACACAACCCGACCACACCCGCCACGACCTGCTGCTCGAATCCCCAGGTACCGACAGCGTCCCGGTCTCGCTGCTAATCCCCGCCGACTGGAAACCCGGCCAGAAACGACCCGGTGTCCTGGCCGTCCACGGCCACGGTGACCACGGACATCACCCGGTCGCCGGCAGAACGGATCTCCAGGGCGTCGCCGCCGCCATCAAAACCGCCAACTACGACTACGGCCTGCAACTGGTCCGCCGCGGCTACGTGGTCGTGGCCCCTGGCATGATTCCCTTCGGACGCCGGGTCGACAAGACGAAGTACGGAGGCACCGACCCGTGTGCCACCACCTTCGTTCGCATGCAGGCACTCGGAACTCTCTCGATCACCGCCAATCTCCGAGACCTACGCTGGTCACTCAGCCTGCTCCAACAACGCCCAGAAGTCGACGCCACGCGACTCGGCTGTGCCGGACTCTCGTACGGAGGCCGCATGACCATGCTCGTCTCGGCCATCGACAGCCGTATCAAGGTGGCTGCCATCAGCGGTGCACTCAACTTGCTCCAGGAACGCATCCGCGGCCGCTACAGCTGCGGATCCCAAGTCATCCCCGGCCTGCTCGAATATGGCGACTACTCCGAAATCGGCTCGCTGATCGCGCCACGACATGCCGTCTGGGAAACCGGCTCCACCGACCCCCTGATCGTCAAGACGTGGGACACACTCTTCCGCAACCGGCTGCGAAAGATCTACCAAGCCATGGGCGCCAGCAACCACCTGCTGTTTGATCGGTTCGAAGGAGGACACCGCTGGAACGGACAGTTGGCTTATCCGCTGTTCGACAAGGTCCTCCGAGGCTGACTCAGCATCGGCCTCGATTCGGCTCCGCAGTTCAACGGCCGAACCACACGGCACCAGCCGACACCCGAACGAACGGCCACGTCCGCCGACAACGATTCGGCCACGCCCGCGTCAGGGACCAGCATCCAGATCGTCGGACCCCACGACGATTGGCCAACTCCGCGAATGCCCGCACCCCGAGCCCACTCGACCAGCGACGACATCTGCGGATTCCAATAACAACCACCCTGCACCGAAGCAAACGATTCGCCCACCAATCGGCCGAACTCGTAAAGCCCTTCACCCGTCTCCTCGATGTCCGCCTCACACAAACCCGGCAGCACACTCTGAAACAACAGCCGAGTCAACTCGCCGGTCGTTACCTCCGACATCCCGCCCAAACAGGCAAATGCCTTACGCTCAACCGCTCCCGATACCCCCGCACCAGACTCCGGACCCGCCAGCACAATCCTCCAACCCGAAGGCACATCCACCCGAGACACCAGCGGAGCAATATCGGACTCTTTACGGCTGCCGGCATCGACCAGGAACCCGCCGTGCTCGAAACCGTGGATCCCGATCCCCGAACGCATGCCTCGACCCACTCGACCAGCCAACTCGACCGAAGTCGATGGCATGTCCCAGAGACCGGCCGCAGCGCGGGCGGTTGCCAAAGCCAACTGAGTGCCCGAGCCGAGTCCTGAATGAGCAGGAATCGTGCCGCGAATCTCGATCCGACACCCCCCCAGGTGCGTCTCGCTGCCGCGAACATCCGCCAACCAATCGACCACTCGCTCGATGGCCGCCGCATCGACAACCGACGACTCGAAATCAGGATCGATCACCACGCCATCCACCTGATCCGACACCGCCTGCAGTCTCACGCCCGGGTCCTCGATCATCATCCCCGCACCGCCGAACTGGCGGACGCCGCCGGAACGAATGTCTCCTCGAGCCAACAACCCGAAGTGCAACCGCGATCCGGTGCTGACCGAAAAGGACGCGGGTCGAGTGAGAGCCTCCTTGAGGTAGTCTTCGAGCAAACCGAAAGCCTGCCGCTCGGTCGGGCCAGCCGTCTTGTCGACCACAACCGCCAGCTCGGAGAATTGACGTCTGACCTCCGACACCGGAAGGATGTGCACCCGAGTGGCCAGGATCGCAGCTTCGAGCACGGCGTGACGAGCCCGATGCAGGCCGAAGTAGTCCCGGATTCGACCCGAATGGACAATGCGGGCCGTCAATCTGGTCCGCTCGGTACTGGTATCCGCCTCCTCGATCCGAAACTCGTACCAGCGGCACGCTCCGGCAATCACCTGGCCGGAGACCTCCTCAGCCGAAAATAACTCGGGCAGTGGGTCCACAGTCCCGATCGCCGCCCGAGCCAACAGCAGCACATCGTCGGTGACATGGAACACCCCTTCAGGATGCTCCAACAGGTTGGCCAGCGTCGTCGATGACTGGAATGGCCGCAGCACCAAGGTCGACATCTCGTCGTCAACGATCGGCCCCATCGGGGCCAGGTTAACCTGCCCCGCACCCGAAACAGTCGTCACCAGCCCTTCCAGAATCATCTCCGCAGCCTAGCACCTGCAGACACGACTTGCAGCGCAACCCGGCTCCAACTATCGGTTGACCCCGATGTAGAAACTGAAGATTCGCTTGTCGTCCAGATCCTGCTGGATCAATGGGATGCCCCAGTCGACCGCGATCGGGACCGGACCCATCGCCGCAATGGTGACTCGTAAACCCGCACCCAGAGTCAATCGGAAATCGTCAAACGCCACGCCTTCTTCGATCGTGCCGAAATCGGTGAACACCACCCCCGAAATCATCTCGTCGGCCGTCACCGGGAACTGATACTGCACACTTCCCAACGCCATCCACTGGCCACCGATGCCAATGGTGTCGAAGCCCGGCTCGCGTGGTGTCACGCCACGGAAATCAAAGCCACGGAAACTCTGGTAACCGCCGGCAAAGAACCGCTCGTAAATCGGCGTGCTGTCACCCGTCCAGCCCAGCTGCGACGAGAGTGACAGCACGTGCCTGCCGTTTCCATCGGGACGCTCGTGAAGAGTGAAATACTGCTTCGCGTCGCCTCGGACCTGAGGAAACGAGAAGTCGCCGAACGCCTGCTCGTAACTGGCCTGGTAGAAATGTCCCTCGGTCGGCAAAAACGCGTTGTCGCGAGTGTCATGGGTCACCGCCACCTTGCCCGACGTGAACCACGTCTTGCCCAAAGCTTCGGTTAACAGTTGAGGCGGCGGGTTGACCGCCGGGTTGTCGATCTCGACCTCCTCGAGACGCAACGATCCTGCCACTGACCACTCGCGAGTGATCTGACGGCCCAGAGTGACTCGACCACCCACGCGGTGCTCGTCCCAGTCGTAGAAAAATCGCTGGTAATAAAAACCAGCGACACTGAGCGAAAAATCGGTGTCCAGGAAATAGGGGTCCGACCAGTTGAACAGGTAACGACTGAAGTAATATCCGGGCATCGCCTCGATCCGGAACCGCTGTCCGCCGCCACGGAATGCCGTTCCGTCGGCAATGTCCTGGAAGCTGGTCGGCAACCGCAACAGGTCGAAGTTGTTCTCGTCGAGCACAATCGACCCGATAACTCCTGAATCACTGTTCACCCCGGCTCCGAACATCAATCGACCGGTCCGAGCCTCAGTCACATCGACATCGATATCCAACAATCCGTAATTGGGATCGGTCAAGGCCCGACCCAACGACCCGAACGGATCGCCCAATGGCGAGTTCTCAAGAATCGGGTTGAACGGCAGGGCAGACTGAGGCAGTTCGCGACTCTGGCCGCGAACGACAGGCGAATCGCCGGTCACGACGTCTGTGAGCAACCGGTGTGAGGTCTGAATCAGAGTCCGCGTCGATGCCACCGCCGATGAAATGGAATCGGATCGTTGCACCAGTTTCCGGCGAGTTGACCGAGTTGGATCGCTGCCGGGCCGGACGTTGTCGTGATGAGTTCGAGGGATGAGACCCGAGAGTGGTTCGGCTTGAATTTTCCGGGGCACCAACTCGTCGGGCTCCAATGGCCGCACACGAATCCGAGGCCCTCGCATCGGGCCTCGCTCGAAAATCATGCCCGCCAACCGACGCTCGCTGCGACGGATCAGCTTCGGGTCGGCCAGTTCACCGGGTTGGAACAACAGCCGATTCAGGACAACGGTTTCCTTGGTGTGAGGGTAATCGCCGTGAAAATGAACGTCGATCGGACCGATCAGGTAAGGCCGGTCCTCGTCAATCTCGTAAATGACGTCGACCATCCCCGCAGCCGACTCGTCGAAACGCGTCAATGGATCCACCTTGGCAAACAGGCGACCCAAACTACCGTACTTCTCCTTGATCCGTCGCACGTCGGCTGCAAGATGCCGCTGGTTGAACGATTCCCCCTCGACCAACTCCGAATCCACCTCCAACTGCTCGGTCGAATACACGGAGTTGCCTCGCAGAGTGATACTGCGAACCGTGTACTGTCGACCCTCGTCAATCGTGTACTCGATCGTCAGGTTGGAGTCGCCAAGTCGGAAGGGGTTGTAGAGAACATCGCCGGTCATCACGCGGTGCGTGATCTTGACGTCGAAGAAACCCAGGCCGCGGTAGTAATTCGACAGACCTCTCTTGTCCTCAGGAATCGTCTTGGGGTCGAACTTGCCACCGAAGAAGTCGAAGCCGAGCATGGCTCGCTTCGTGGTGATCTTGGTCTTGAGAATTCCGGCGGTGGCGTAACGGTACTCGTTACCCACGAAGGTCACGTCGAACACGACGACCTTCTGGCCCTCGACAATCCCAAACACCACGTCCCGATCGCCTCGCTCGCCACCGGTGACCAGCTTGAGCTTCGCAAACGGGAATCCCTTGTCACTGTAAAACGCCTCGAGACGACGCAATGCCTCACGGTTGGCACTGATGTCGAACGGACTACCCACTCGCAACCCAATCGCCTCGGACAATTCGTCGTCGTCCAGTCGCGAGTTGCCGTCGTAACGGATCGCACGGATCATCGGTCGCTCGACCAACCGGTACACCAGCAACCGGCCGCCCGGCTTCATCGGATCCGCCCGGTAAATCGGTTCCACGCTGAAAAACCAACGCGTGGCAAACAGCCGCCGCACATCCTCGCGGACCTGGGTCTCGGTCACATTCCGTCCCGCCTGGACTCGCAACAATCGCCGGATGTCGCCGTCACTGATCGATTCGTTGCCCTCGATCTGAACAGCCGTCACAGGCCGCTCGGCAATCGTATCGGACGAGTCGGACGAGTCGGACGAGTCGGACGAGTCGGATACGCCGGTCGACAACAACCGCGGAGGCGATGTCAACTCGGGCGATTGACCACGGACCATCGGCCCGCCCTGGCAACCCAACTGGAAGACCAAGGGAAACAGCATCAATGCGATCAAGAACCCAGCCACGCCTTGCGGGCGCAGGTTTCGATCACGCAGGAGGACCGCCATAGCGGGTCTCACGGAATAGGATCTGGTGGGAGACGAGTGAGATAACTCGAAGAGATCGCGTATGTAGTGCAATCCTGCCGACGCAACAACCCGAATTCTTCGTCATCTACAACCGATCCCAATCCACACAAATCGGCCGCCCTCACCGCCCTCACCGCCCTCACCGACCAACCGCAGCCGCCAGAATCGGCCAGCACTCGCCGACTCCAAAGACGCTCACGACTCCAACAACTCGCCAATCCGATAGATCGCTTCGGTGTCGAGAACCTGGTCATTCGAGTCGAACAGACGCTTCAGAGCAGCCGTGTGGATCTGCATCTTGGTGCCGCCGACACCGATCGCACCGTAACGCACCACTCCACGCGCCTCGACCGCCTTGTCTGTCATCTCGACACCCTCGATACCCAGTGGCGGCACGGCGTTGAGATCGATCGCCACCTGGATATCCTTGGCCGCCGCCAAGGTCTCGGCCGATACCAACTGCACACCCGTGGTCCCGGCCGCAATCACCGTCGAAGCCCCCGACAACGCCGACGACACACTCTCGGCATCTCCCGTGGCAACCGCTTCGAGTGTCACACCCTCGAGCCGTTCAGCACCAAGACGACCGGCAATCGTTTCGCACGCCTCCCCTGCTCGCTCGACACTGCGGCTCCCCACCCGCACAACAGCACCCTCCAACGCCAACAACTCGGCCACACGAACTCCAACCGGACCGGTCCCACCCAGCACCACAGCCACTGAACTCGACAAAGGGATATGCCGACGAGCACGCAGGACCGCAGCCGCGGCCGTCGTGTTTGAACCGTTCGCGTCTATCATGACCGAAACACGCATCGGACCGAAAAAAGCCGACTGCACCGCCGCGAATACTCGCTCGCCAGCCTCAACGTCGCTGCCGCCCACGAAAATCGCCGTGCTCGAAAGATCGGCGATCCCCCGTGTGAAAATCGTGCCGTGTACCAGCGACTCGACCGTCTCGGCCGTGACACCACCATAGGCAAACAACTCGTCAACACCCGCGTCAACTGCCACCACCCGGTCGAATACACTCGGCTGCTCGTCAGTGTCGAATTGCACCAGGATCGACTTCATCGACTCGTCACCTCCAACACGTCCATACAACAGCCCAAACCGAATAAAACCGCCCGGTCCTCTCGTGACAAGAGAACCGGGCAGAGTCCTTGACGCTCAGAATTCCGAAGCGACCCGGCAACTCATTCGCCACCTCCGCCAGCGTCTCCACCGCAGTCACCGCCAGCGTCTCCGCCAGCGTCTCCGCCAGCGTCTCCACCGCAGTCGCCGCCAGCGTCTCCGCCAGCGTCTCCGCCAGCGTCTCCACCGCAGTCGCCGCCAGCGTCTCCACCAGCGTCTCCACCGTCGTCGCCACCGCAGTCGCCGCTAGCAGCATCCAACTGAGCCGCTTCGTACGGATGCACGGCCGAGTCCTTCTTGGCGATCACCTCGGATGCCGACGGCTGGTTGGCCATGGCACGCTCGATCGACAGCTTTGTGGCTTCGTAGTTGTACTGCTCGATCTTCGCGTTGTCTTCGGCCAGCCAGTGAATGAAGACTCCGCAAACAATCACCAACTCGTCGGCCTGTTCCGCGGGAATCGTCCCCTCGGCCAGACAATCGGCGACCGCCTTGGCGACACCCTTCTGTGCCGGGCCGAACATCTGCACGGCCTGAGTCGCCCCCTTGATCGTGACCTTCGTGATCATCACCGTCGACGGCTTGACGGCCAGGTTCGGAGCCAACACTGCCAGCAGATTGATGTGACCGGCCGATTGCCGACACAAGGCGTTGGTGAAGGCCGTCCCCACCGGACCGTTCTTGTCACCGACCAACAGGTCAATGTGTGCAACTTCATTTCCATCGCCAACCAGGGCTTCGCCAACAAAAATCGACATCTGGGCTGTCTCCTCATTCGGTGTCATGTGAATCGTGTTCGGGTCGAAGGCGCCAAGCCTTCCGCGTCTCCCGCTCTACGCTATCCTCAGGCCATCTTGATACCAAGTCGACACCCGGTTTTCCAGCATTCGATTCGATCACCGCCAACCGTCCGGCAAAAAACAGTTCACACCCGATGTCCGCACCCGACTCGCTCGCAATTCCCGCTCGACCCGACCCGCTCGCACCACCGCTGATCCTCGTCGGAGCCAGCACGCGAGCGGCGGCTTGGTCGGCCATCCGAGCCGGCTGGCGGCCGCTGTGTGCCGACCTCTTTGCCGACCGCGACCTGCTCGATGTCGCCGACTCCATCCAAGTCACCGACTACCCCAACGGACTCCTCGACGCCATCTCCGACCTGCTGGCCATTCAACGCACTCCACACTGCCCCACCCTCTACACCGGAGCACTCGAAAACCACCTCGACATCCTCGACGCCCTCGGACAACCGACAACAACCGCCGGCAACAGCTTGTACGGCAATCCGCGCCACGTGCTCAAACACGTCCGCGATCCGGCCTGGGTCGCCCAAGTCTGCGGTCAACACAACCTGCCCTGTCCGCAAATCTGCACCAGCCCGCCCGCCCGCCCTACCTCCGATCGCCCACAACGCTGGATACTCCGCCGTCGCAACAGTGCCGGAGGATCGGGGATCGAAGAATGGAATACCTCTACCCAACCCACCGCTCAAGACACTTTCTTCCAGCAACTCATCACCGGCCAACCGGCCGCGGCACTCTGCCTGGGTAACGGGTCTTCGGCCAGCGTGCTCGGAGTGACTCGTCAACTGGTCGGAGAAGCCTGGCTCGGTGCCGGCCGATGGGCCTGGTGCGGTTCGATCGGGCCACTGAAACTTCCAGCACACCTCGCAGACCAACTGGCCCGACTGGCCGACATGCTCGCACGAGAATCGGGACTGCTGGGCCTGTTTGGCATCGACCTGATCCTCGACAACCACGCGGCCTGGCCAATCGAAATCAACCCGCGATACACCGGCTCGGCGGAAGTGATCGAAATGGCCTGTGGACAGTCGATGATCGGCCGACACCTCGAAGCGTTTGGGGAACCCGCCCCAAAAGCCTTCGCCACCCCAGCCGACTCGACAGAAACCACCCACGCCAAGGTGGTGCTGTTCGCGCCCCGCGACATCGAGATCGAGAGACTCCCTGTGGGGGACTCGGATTGGCGACCGGCCGATATCCCCCACGTCGGCACCCACATCGATGCCGGTCGACCACTCTGCAGCGTGCTGACCCGAGGCCATTCGATCGACGAATGCCTCGACCGAGCCAAGTCGGCAGCAGACGAACTCTACCGACAATTCGGTTGCCCAGGACACAGCTGGCCCCAGGTAACGACCCAACCAGTCAACTCGAGTTGTTGAACGGCTCTGCCCGGGGCGGTAGGATCACAAGCCACGAATCTGCTCCCCTCCCTCGCCCCTGCCCTTTCCCCTCGTCAAGCAACATGGGCCGATTGATGGTCCACCGCGGAGACCGATGACCAAGCCGACCGACATCCGGATAGTCGAAGCCACCTGCGACTTCCAAGCCGTGGCCTTCCGGACCCCTTTAAAGTTTGGTGGCCGAGTGATCGAGAACTCGACACTGATCAACGTCGAAGTGAGTGTCGAGAATCGGCGAGGCGACTTCGCCACCGGATACGGCAGCATGCCGATCGGGAACATCTGGGCGTGGCCCTCGGACAAGGTGTCTTCGGATGCTGCCGAGGCGGCGATGAGCCAGTTTGCTCGACGGGTTGTGGAACTCGTCGAAAGCTACCCCAATTTCGGCCACCCGATCGACATCATGTTCGGACTCGCAGCCGAATACCATCACCTCGGACAAGCCGTCGCACGCCAACAGGGGCTGGACGAAGACATGCCCGAGTTGGCTCAACTGGTCGCGGCCAGCCCCGCCGATGCCGCAGTGCATGACGCGTTTGGCCGAACCAACCAGGTCAACTGCTTCGATGCCCTCTCGGCCGACTTCATCGAACGGGACCTCTCGGAATACCTCGACGATTCCTTCGCCGGCGAATTCCTCGACCAATACACCCTCCGAAACCCCAAACCCACCCTGCCGCTCTATCACCTCGTCGGTGCACTCGACCCGCTCACCGACGCCGATGTCGGCACGCCAATCGACGACTCGTTGCCCGAAACATTGCCTCAGTGGATCGCCGCCGATGGGCTGACTCACCTGAAAATCAAACTCAATGGCGACGACCTCGACTGGGACGTCAACCGCGTCCTCGCCATCGAATCAGTGACCGCAACGGCCCAGGCCGCCCGAAACTGCTCGACCTGGTACTACTCGACCGACTTCAACGAGAAGTGCAAGGACGTCGAATATGTGCTCGAATTCCTGGCCAAGGTCCGCGAAGGTTCTCAGGCCGCCTGGGACCGGATCCAGTACATCGAACAGCCGACCAGTCGAGACCTGAAAGCCAACCCCGATGTGAAAATGCACGAAGCCGCTGCCATCAAGCCGGTCGTCATCGACGAAGCACTCGTTGACTACGACTCGCTGCTCTTGTGCCGAGAACAAGGCTACAGCGGAGTTGCACTCAAGGCCTGCAAGGGACAGACCGATTCCCTGCTGCTGGCCGCCGCCGCTCAGAAATTCGACATGTTCCTCTGCGTGCAGGACCTGACCTGCGTCGGAGCCAGCTTCCTGCACTCCGCCAGCCTCGCCGCGAGAATCCCCGGAGTCCAGGCGATCGAAGGGAACGGACGCCAGTATTGCCCCGAACCCAACCGCCAGTGGACCAGGCAGTTCCCCGGCATGTTCGACATCACCGACGGTACCGTCGCCACATCAGAACTCGCCGGCGTCGGACTGGGCTTCTAGACACCCGTCGCCGGCCCGGCCCGGCCCGCCGCAGTCTGAACCGCAACCGGATTGTGCCCAACGCCTGACACAACTCGCTACGACCAGCCGCCGCGACGACACGTCTGCCAGGCGGCAAAGTTCTGATACGCAAACATGCCAAACAAAATCGCCAGAAACGTCTGGTGCAGCCACAGGTACCCTCCGGTAGCAGCAACCGCTCCGACAACCGCCGACAACAACATCGCACGCTCCTCGCCTCGACCAGGACTCAGCCAGACCAGGACCTCCCGAGCAATCTGACCACCATCCAATGGCAGAACCGGGACCAGGTTCAACACCGACCACGCAATATTGATGAACAACAGAAAACTCAAAGTCTCAACAGCACGCCCCTCCGACTGACCCTCCACACCAACCAGTAGCAACAGCCCCACAAACGACACACCGGCCAACAGGAAGCCCGCCCCCGGACCCGCGAACAATACCAACAGGTTGCGAACGGTCGTTGTCCGAGCCGTCGTTGCGTAGCCTCCAAAGAAACCCAGGACGATTTCCGATGGCCAACCAAACAGACGTGTCACCGTCGCATGACCCAACTCGTGGACCAGCACACTCACGAAGACCGACAAGACGGCAATCAACAGCATCGGAGGATCCGACTGGTACCGACTCCAGACGATGAACAATCCCGTGATCCAGAAGATCGGATGCACGCGAACCGGAATCGGCCCGATACGGAAACGGAGATCGAACTGAGTCTCGGCGATGCGACCAATCATCTGGACTGCCTGTCTCGCGGTGGCCTCGACACGACCGGTGAGTCGAGTGACGGTTGAGCGGACAAGCAGAGTAGTCGACCGGCCAAAGCGTGGCAAACCGGCACGAACTACCACGCCCCCCGGGGACTGCCTGAAGAACCATTGCGATTCCCCTCTCGCAGAGGTATCACAGGAGTGACGCCGGCGGTCGCCTTCGGCCCAACCCGATCCAGACTACTCGGTGTGCAGGAAGGAACCGCCGCAGACGATGCCCCGTATCCAGCAACTCGACGCTCGCATCGTCAACAAGATTGCCGCCGGTGAAGTGATCGAACGGCCGGCCAGTGTGGTCAAGGAACTGCTCGAAAATAGCGTCGATGCACTGGCCACGCGGGTCGATGTCGACATCGAAGAAGGCGGCAGCAACAGGATCCGGATCGTCGACGACGGCGAAGGCATCCACCCCGACGACATCCTGCTGGCCATCACCGCTCACGCCACTTCAAAAATCCGCACCGCCGAAGATCTGTTCGGAGTCCACACCATGGGGTTCCGCGGCGAAGCACTGGCGTCGATCGCAGAAGTCAGCCGGTTCACCGTCCGCAGCCGCACCGCCGATGCCATCGCCGCAACCGAATTGATCGTCGACTACGGCGATGTCGGGACACCACAACCAGCCTCCGGAGCACCCGGCAGCTCGTTCGATATCACCGGCCTGTTCGAAAACACTCCCGTCCGACGCAAGTTCCTCAAACGACCAGCTACCGAATTCGGACACATCGCCGAACAGTTCACGCGAGTCGCACTCGCTCACCCGCGACTCCACATGACACTGACTCACAACGGAAAAGATGTCTTCGACCTGCCCGCCACCGATCGACTCTTCGATCGACTCGAATTGTTCTACGGTCGCGAGTTGGCCGAAACACTGATCTGGGTCGAAGACCAAGCCGCTGACTGCCGACTGTGGGGCTACGTCGGACACCCCAGCCAGACCAAGTCCAGCCGCAAGGGACAGTACCTGTTCCTCAACGGACGACACATCGCCGATCGCTCGCTCAGCCACGCACTCACCGAAGCCTACCGCGGCCTCGTAATGGTCGGACGGCAACCGATCGCATTCCTGTTCCTGGAAATGCCGCCGGAACTCGCCGACGTCAACGTCCACCCCACCAAGGCCGAAGTTCGCTTCCAGGATAGCCAGCAACACTATCGACTCGTGCTCTCCACCATCCGCACCACCTTCCTGGGCCTGCCGCTGGAAACCTCACTCCAAATCGAACCCGACCAGACAACTCGGGACCAGACCGACAACCGGCCCCACCAACAACACCTCTCGATCTCGCCCCCAAAAGGCACTCAGGCAGGAACCGTCAACTGGCCAACCGTCGCTCCCAATTCCTCACTCGCCTCACCCCTCGCCTCACCCCAGTTCACTCGGCCAACAACACCCGCCTACGAATCGTCTCAACCCCAACACTTGACATCCACGGCCGTCGCCATCGACCACCAACCGGATCAGCCGGTGACGACCGAGAGTGGAGTCCGAGGCATCCAGGTGCACGACTGTTATCTGGTAATCGAAACTCCCGAAGGCGTGGCCATCGTCGATCAACACGCGTTGCACGAACGAGTGCTCTACGAACAGTTCAAACAACGGGTGCTCGAAGGA
>Ga0114999_10002993_pt1 | contig 21644 bp, 20 predicted proteins | sample ArcticOcean_MG_C_3_FD_89820 | JGI IMG/M metagenome (GOLD analysis project Ga0114999, IMG submission 89820) | Marine microbial communities from western Arctic Ocean - ArcticOcean_MG_CB8_126 | ecosystem: Environmental > Aquatic > Marine > Oceanic | place: Arctic Ocean: Canada Basin | collected...
CTGTAACGCCATCAGATAATTTACCATTCACTCTTATTTCCATAGTCTTAGGTTTGAATTGCCTAAGAGTTTGGGTTGCCAATACATGCTCTACTTCAGATGTGCCTATACCTATAGCAAAAGCTCCAAATGCTCCATGCGTCGAGGTATGACTATCTCCACATACTATTGTTTTACCCGGTTGAGTCAACCCTTGTTCGGGGCCAATAACATGTACTATTCCCTGTAACGGACTAAACCTATCATGCAATGTAATTCCGAAATCAGAACAATTATTTTCTAATGTGTCTAATTGTTGTTTAGCAATTGGATCTGTAATAGGCAACGCAAGAGACCATGTAGGGGTATTGTGATCCACAACTGCAAAAGTAAGATCTTTACGCCTAACATCACGCCCAGTCAATCTTAATCCTTCAAATGCCTGAGGTGAAGTAACTTCATGAATCAGATGAAGGTCGACATAAAGAATAGTAGGTTTCCCAGTCTCTTCTTTTACAATATGCTTACGCCATATTTTGTCAAACATTGTCCTAGGTTGCATGTTTATCTCCAAAAGGTCACCATTTTTCAATTTCCAATAATCGCTACAGCCTTATTTAAAGCATTCATATAAGCTTTAGCACTTGCTACAATAATATCGGTGTCGCTACCTCTACCAACAAAAGATTCTCCTGCACTTTCAATTCGAATAGTCACATCTCCTAATGCATCAATACCTTCTGTTATAGAATCAACTCTATATTCAGTCAACTTATTTTCAAAACCCACAACTCTGTTAATAGCTTGATAAACAGCATCAATAGGACCGGTTCCCGTAGCAGCATCTATAAAAATGTCATCTTCAGAATTTGAAATTTTTACTGTCGCAGTAGGAAGGTCATGATCACCTGTAGAAACCTGAACATGTTCCAATTTATAAATCAAAGGAACATCTAAAGTTCTTCGCCTAGAAGACATTAAAGAGTCTAAATCTTGGTCCGTAACTTCTCTCTTCCTATCTGCTAATTCTTTAAATGCTTCAAAGACCTCATTGAGATCCTCTTTATCAATAGCATAACCCAATTCATTAAGTCGAGATTTAAGACCGGCTCTACCACTAAGCTTGCCCAAAACTAATGAATTGCTTGGCCAGCCTACAGATTTAGGATCAATAATTTCATAGGTACTGCTGTTTTTAATAACACCATCTTGATGTATACCTGATGCATGCCTAAAAGCATTAGTCCCAACAATTGCTTTATTAGGTTGAACTGTAAATCCAGTAATATCGCTAACTAGCCTGCTAGTTCTATATATCTGAGTAGTATCTACCGTCGTAAATATGTTAAAGAAGTCTTCTCTTGTTTTAAGAGCCATTATTATTTCTTCTAAAGCAGCATTTCCTGCTCTTTCGCCAAGTCCATTAATGCAACCTTCCACTTGCCTTACTCCAGCTTTAACTGCTGCTAAACTATTAGCAACTGACAATCCTAAGTCATTGTGGCAATGCACGCTGATAACAGCTTTATTAATATTAGGTACATTTTGTTTTATACCTTCAATCCTCTCCGCAAATTCTGAAGGTATAGCATATCCAACTGTATCTGCTATGTTAACTGTAGTCGCACCAGCATCTATTACAGCTTCTAGCATTTTAAATAAATATTCCGGATCAGTTCTAGTGGCATCCATAGGGGAAAATTCAACGTCATCACAATAACTCTTAGCCTTTTCTACAGAGGCAATTGCTGTGGCTAAAACTTCTTCTGGATTCTTCCTTAAAAGATTCATTATATGGTTATCAGAACTAGATATGAAAACATGTATACGAGGCTTATCAGCATCTTTAACCCCCTCCCATGCTAAATCAACATCTGGGATATAACACCTTGCCAAGGAAGCTATGATAGGTTTCCTGATTTCTGCAGCTATCTTTTTAACTGCATCTAAATCTCCAGGAGAACTAGCCGCAAATCCAGCTTCAATTACATCAACTCCCAATTTTTCTAATTGCCGGGCAATCTCCAGCTTCTCATGAGTTGTCAATCCTATACCTGCAGATTGTTCTCCATCTCTAAGAGTTGTATCAAAAATAATAACTTTTTCTTTTTCCATATTAAACTCCTAATAGCATTCTCATGAAAATATCTTGAATAATCAATTAATCTGAATCTGTCAGAAATGTCATCATATCTCTTAATTCTTTCCCTACTTTTTCGATCGGATGATTAGCATTTTCTTTCCTTAGACGGTTAAAGGAGGGTCTTCCTTCATCATTTTCACTTATCCATTCTCTAGCAAAAGTCCCATCTTGAATTTGCGCTAAAACATTTTTCATATTTTCTTTTACAGAATCATCGATGACAACTGGTCCTCTAGTGTAATCCCCATACTCTGCAGTATCACTTACCGAATACCTCATATATTCCATTCCACCTTGGTAAAACAAATCTACGATTAATTTTAATTCATGCATGCACTCAAAATATGCTGATTCAGGCTGGTATCCTGCTTCAACTAATGTCTCAAATGCTGCTTTCACTAAAGCAGCAACACCACCACATAACACTGCTTGTTCGCCAAAAAGATCTGTCTCAGTTTCTTCTTTAAAAGTAGTGTCTAAAACCCCGGCCCGAGTACACCCAACTCCTCTTGCATATGCTAAAGCAGTAGCATGCGCGTTACCGGAGGCATCTTGATGAACTGCTAGCAATCCAGGCACTCCTGAATTTTTCGTATAAACTTCTCTCATACGATGGCCTGGAGCTTTAGGGGCAACCATCGACACATCCACATTATCCGGAGGGGTTATAGCATCATAGTGAATATTGAATCCGTGGGCAAACATTAAAGTCTTTCCTGGTAATAAATATGGCAAGACAGATTTTTCATAAACTTTCGCTTGAATATGATCGGGAATCAGTAACATAATAATATCTGATTTCTCCGCCACTTCAGATACTGTCCCGACATCGAGTCCCTCTTCTTCAGCTTTACTCCAACTTTTACTACCTTTATACAACCCTACAGAAACTTGCATTCCAGATTCTTGTAAATTTAAGGCATGAGCATGTCCTTGGCTTCCATATCCAATAATACCTATATGTTTATTCTCTATAAGAGTCATATCAGCATCTGATTCATAATACATTTTTGCAGGCATTAAACGATTCTCCTAATTATTAATTTCTTTATTGAATTTCGCATCTAATTCGTAATCCATAGCAACGACTCCAGTTCTCATGATTTCTACTAATTCATAAAAGTCATCGTTACTTACTTTAACTTTGTTAGGCTCTTTTATTTCTATCCTGACATTACTAGGTCCGCGGTTATAAAAAAGAAGGTCGACTGAAGACTCAATCCTATCTTCATTATCGATAATCTCAAGAATGATTTCATTCTTCGATATACTCAAGATCTTTGTATTATCAATATGTGATACAAGTCGCATCAGTTCATCTTTTGCTGAATCATTAGAAAATTTCACTTTAACTAACGCAAGTTCACGGGAAATAGAATTATTTTCTGAAATATTATCAACTTCAATAACTTCCACAAGTTTGTCCAGATTATTAGTTACTAGGTGTAATATAGAAAAATCACACTCTACAACAAAAGTCATCCTTGACATCCCAGGCATTTCGCTATGCCCTACAGCTAAGCTAGCAATATTGTAATTTCTACGCCTAAACATACTAACAATCCTATTAAGGACTCCTGGTTTGTCTTCCACCAAAGCAGTTATCGTATGATGTGTCGTCACTCGGCTTTCTGTCATCAAGGCACGTACTCTATAATTGGTTCTTCAATCATTTCATTAACTGACTGTCCCGATGGAATCATAGGGTAAACATTTTCTTCTTTTTCTGTAACAAAATCTACTAATACTGGTCCCGGATGAGCATTGGCCTCTTTGATAGCATCTTCAATTTGATCTTTAGATGTAACTCTAATTCCTTTTATCCCATATGCTTCAGCAAGAAGGACAAAGTCAGGATTACCTGAATATTCAGTTGCTACATAAGCACCTTTAAATACAACCTCCTGCCATTGCCTAACCATACCTAAAAATCCATTATTCAAAATAGCAATCTTAACAGGCAATTTATTTTCTACAATTGTCGCTAATTCAGAAAGAGTCATTTGGAATCCACCATCTCCAGCTATTGACCAAACCAATGCGTCCGGCTTGCCAACTTGTGCCCCTAACGCTGCTGGAACTTCATAACCCATAGTCCCTGATCCGCCTGAAGACAAAAAAGTATTAGGCTTTTTAAATCTGTAATGTTGGGCAGCCCACATCTGATGTTGCCCTACCCCAGTAACTATAATTGCCTCGCCTTTAGTTATATCAGACAATTTTTTTACGACTTCTCTTCCAAGCAACTTAGAAGATTTTGGAATTGTAAGAGACGGATGGTCTTCCTCCAATTTAGCTATTCTTGATAACCAGTCATTATGTGTTTTATCTTCAATCAAATCATTTAAAACAGAAAGCACTTGTTTGACATCACCAATTATAGGAACTTCCACCGTTACATTTTTATTTATCTCAGACGGATCTATCTCGACATGAATCTTTTTCGCATTGGTAGCAAATCGTGTAGTATCGCCAGTGATTCTGTCATCAAATCTCATCCCAAGAGCTATTATTAAATCAGACTCATCTATAGCTAAACTTGAATGCGCCAACCCATGCATTCCTGGCCATCCTGCCCATAAGGCATGGTCTTCAGGAAAACAACTAATCCCTAAAAGAGTAGTTATAACAGGAATTTGCGCTTTCTCTGCTAAATCAATGAGTTCTTTGTGAGCGCCAGATATAGATATCCCATGCCCTGCTAGAATAACGGGTCTTTTAGAAGAATTAATCAAATCCGATGCTTCATGAATCAAAGAAGAAACTTCAAATGATGATCTTTTTGAATAACCCGGCAAATCGATTTGGGGATCTGCATCATAATCACATTCTTGAAGGAATGCATTTCTAGTTATATCTACCAGCACTGGTCCTGGGCGACCGGTAGTAGCAATAAAGAAAGCCTCTTTAATGACTCTAGATATTTCTGTGGCATCCATTACAAGGAAATTGTGTTTTGTTATGGGAAGTGTTATCCCTGTTATATCTACTTCTTGAAATGCATCTGACCCTAAAACTTTAGCTGAGACTTGACCTGTGATAACCACCATTGGTACTGAATCCATTTGGGCAGTTGCTATTCCTGTTACTAAATTAGTTGCCCCAGGCCCAGAAGTAGCAAAAGCAACGCCTGCTTTCCCGGTAACTCGTGCATACGCATCTGCCGCATGTGAAGCTCCTTGCTCATGACGAGTTAAAATATGTCTTAGCTCTGGAAATTCAGGAAGCGACTGGTACAAAGGTAATATTGCACCGCCTGGAATGCCAAAAATTGTGTTGCAGCCTTCTCTGATAAGACTCTTACAAACTATTTGTCGTCCTTCTATTTTCATTTCCTTAAGTACCTTTATATTACTTAAATTTGTTCCTTAAAATAAAAAATCTCGCCCAAATCATGGGACGAGATAATAATATTCCCGTGGTACCACCCACGTTGCAATAATTTCTATGAAATATTTGCCACTTAAGTAAGTTATAACGTCACTATCGCCCAACCCTTAATTGATTTAAATAGGTGTCAAGATTTTAAAATCTTGTGGGACAACACAGACCCAGCTTAAGTGAAATTCATTTCGCCCATAAAATTGACTACTTATTAATCTTTCAAAGTGGGTACTCATGGGCGAGTTCATCAAATAATACAATACCTGAATCTCAGCTAATTTCAGGTTCTCTCATATTGCTATAACTATGACTACTACTCCCAATCAAAGTATCCTATTCATTTGTATCCTGATTATATCATGATCAGTCATGACATGAATAGTAATTGCAAACAAGATTAATACTTTTAGGTAATCAAGATTATTCGGTTTTCAAATAATCTTGATTACCTAAAAGTATTAATCTTGTTTGCAAAGCCTGCCTGTGCTATCTTGAATTCAATTGTGAATTATTAAAGAGAGAAATGAATATGCAAAGTCATGATGTGCTCATTTTAGGAGCTGGATTAGCCGGTATGCGTGCAGCTTTAGCCGCAACAGAAGAAGGAGTCGATGTGGCTGTAGTGTCAAAAGTGCATCCTGTCAGGAGCCATTCGGGTGCTGCCCAAGGCGGCATTAATGCGGCTTTAACTGACAGAGGAGATGATTGGAAAGATCATGCATATGACACAATAAAAGGTAGCGATTTCCTTGGCGACCAAGATGCGATTGAAATTATGTGCCGTGAAGCTGGGGAAGAAGTTATCGCGATGGAACATATGGGAGCTATATTCAACAGAGATGAAGAAGGTAAATTAGGAACCCGTAGTTTTGGGGGACAACGACAAGCTAGGACGTTCTTTGTAGCAGACTTTACCGGGCAAGCACTTCTTCATGTTTTATATGAACAAATTATTAAAGCTGGAGTGAGAGTATACGAAGAATGGTTTGTAGTTTCATTAATAATGGAAGATGGAAAATGTTCTGGAGCTGTATTGATGGAAATAAGTTCTGGACATATTGAAGTTGCCCGAGCCAAATCAGTCATACTAGCTACAGGTGGATTGGGAAGAGTATTTGAACCTAGTACAAATGCATTAATATGCACTGGGGATGGAATGGGTTTGGCTTATAGAGTAGGAGCCCCCTTAATGGACATGGAAATGGTCCAATATCATCCTACTACTCTCAAAGGAAGCGGAGCATTACTCAGTGAAGCAGCAAGAGGAGAAGGGGCATACCTACTCAATTCTAAAGGCGAACGATTCATGCTTGAATACGCTCCTGAGTTTAAAGAATTAGCTTCGAGAGATGTGGTTTCCAGATGTGAACAAACCGAGATTAATGCTGGAAGGGGAATTGACGGCTGTGTTTTATTAGATGTGAGACATTTAGGCGAAAAATTGATAAATGAGCGGCTTGGTCAAATACGAGAACTTGGAATAGATTTTGCCAATGTAGATATGGTCACAGATCCTGTACCCGTAAGGCCGGGCATGCATTACATAATGGGTGGCGTTAAAGCTGACGTTGATGGACTAACCCCAGTCCCTGGCTTGTACGCAGCTGGAGAAGTCGCTTGCGTAAGTGTTCATGGAGGCAATAGGTTAGGGGCTAATTCATTATTAGATACTTTAGTTTTTGGTAGAAGATCTGGAAGGCATGCAGCTGAAGCTTCCAAACATATGAGTCATACCAATATAAATGATTCTTATGCAAATGCAGTTAAAATCCAATTGGAATCATTGTTAGACAACCCTAAAGGAGAAACCTTCGGGCAACTTCGAACTGATCTAGGGGCAACAATGAATCAACATCTTGCTGTATATAGGAATGAAACCGGAATGAAAGAAGCTTTAGCTAAAATTGGTGAAATAAAACAAAGATATAAAAGTGTTTATGTTCCCGATAAAACAAAGATATTCAATACTAACCTTATGTTTACTATCGAGATGAATTTCATGATTGATTGTGCTGAAACTATAGCTATTAGTGCAATAGATCGTACTGAAAGCAGAGGAGCTCATACTAGAGAGGACATGCCAGAGCGCGATGACGAGAACTGGTTAAAGCACATATTGATTTCAAAAGATGGCGACCAGCATAAGCTTAGTTATAAAGACATTGTTATAACTAATTGGGAACCAACAGTACGACAATATTAAATCTGACTCTTAATACAGAGTAGGAGACATAAATGGAAGTTAAATTCAGCATTAGACGCTATGATCCGGAATCTTCAAATGCCGTTTCTCATTTTCAAGAATACCAACTGGATTTGAATGATTCTTCAACAGTTTTAGATGGCCTTATAGAAATAAGAGAAGAAATTGACGGCACGCTAAGCCTAAGATGTTCATGTAGAAGTGCTATTTGCGGTTCTTGTGCTATGCGAATTAATGGCCAAGCTGGATTAGCATGCAACACCAAAGTTATTGACGTTCTCCCAAAAGATGGTTCTCCGATAATAGTTGAACCAGCCGGTAATCTTCCATTAATAAAAGATTTAATTGTAGATTTCGCACCTTTCTGGTCAAAAGTAAATGCTGTCGACCCTTGGCTAAAACCTGAGGGGGAAGAGCCGGAGGAAGAATATTTAGCCCCTAATGAAGATATGCTTCATTTAGCGGGGGTCATGTCATGCATCATGTGTGGAGCCTGCGTGTCTGATTGCACAGTACTAGCAGTAGATGAAAACTTTTTAGGGCCAGCCGCTTTGGCGAAGGCTTATCGATTTGTAGGAGACCCTAGAGATGATGATGATGATAACAGGTTGAAAATGCTAAATGGCAACAACGGAATTTGGGATTGCACAAGATGCATGCAATGTGTCGAAGTATGCCCGAAAGGAGTTGACCCTATGGGGAGAATCATGGCCTTAAGAGATAAAGCTATGACCGCAGGTTATAATAATACTAACGGAGCTAGGCATGCAAAAGCTTTTTCAGATTCAGTCAAACATAGCGGCTGGCTAGATGAGCTACAACTACCTATTAAAAGTTTTGGAATATTCAATATAAAAGCGATGATAGGGTTGATTCCGCTAGGTATTCGAGCGCAATTAAATGGCAAGAGGCCTCCGATTTTCCATAAAAGTATTCCTGGAGCAGATAAGGTTCGCAAAATATTTGACAAAGTTGAGAATAAAATATGAAATACGCTTTTTATCCTGGTTGTGTATCAAGAGGTGCATGTCCTGAGCTATACACTGCAACACTAAAGGTTTGCGAAATACTAGGGATTGAATTAGATGAATCTGTATTGGAAGGAGCGTCTTGTACCGGTGCCGGGGTTTTGCAAGAAAAAAATGAACGCTTGGGTGACACTTTAAATGCTCGCACTTTTGCCATGGCTGAAAAATCAGGATTGCCTCTCATGACCATTTGTAGTACATGTCAAGGGGTCATGGCTCAAGCGAACGAAAGGCTTACGGCTGACCCGGATTATCGTGAATCAATAAATCAAGATTTGAGAGAGGAAGGATTAGAATATAAAGGAACAATAGATCCAAAGCATCTGTTGTGGGTTATCGTAGAAGACTTAGGAATAGATGTTTTAAAATCTAAAATAGTCCGAACATTAGACGGTCTAAAATTGGCTCCATTTTATGGATGCTATATAGTACGACCTTCAAAAGCATTAGGGTTAATTGACAATCCTAATAGGAAACAAGCTTTGGAAGAAGTCATTGAAGCTGTTGGAGGAGTAGTCGCAGACTTCCCCGGTAAAACTTTGTGTTGTGGGTTTCCATTATTAACAATAAATCCTGAAAATTCTTTAAAAATGGTCTCACGCCATACTTTAGATGCTAAAGAAAGTGGTGCCGATGCAATGGTTACCCCATGCCCACTGTGCCATTTAAATCTAGATGGATATCAACCTAAAGCTGCATCTTCGATTAAACAAGACATTGACTTGCCAATTATACATTTACCTCAACTTGTTGGATTAGCATTAGGGATAAAGCCTGAAGAAATGCGACTCAATAAACACATTGTATCGACTAAAAAATTACTTTCTGAACTAGCAGTAACACCGTAACCCCTTAACACAATGCCTTATTTTATATACATAAAAGAGGTTAGCGTTCAATTATTTAAGTTGGCTGGAGTTATCAATTCATTTGAGTAATAAAGTATCTCTATCATCTAATAAATCCGTTACGCGACTTATATTTTTACCTGCACTCTGTTTGGGTTTAGCTTTTTTTCAAGTATCTCTTGGTGGATTTGTGCGAGTTTCTGAATCTGGGTTAGGTTGTCCTGATTGGCCTTTATGTTATGGGAAAATAATCCCTCCATTGGAATACCATACTATGATCGAATATTCACATAGATTATCGGGTTCTATATTGGGAATATTAATAATAATATTGTTAATAACTGCTTATAAATCACCCATTTATGATAGATTCACAAAGCGAATGGCATTGGTTACATTCATATTAGTTCTCTTTGCCGGACTATTAGGTGGCGTTGTAGTGGTAACCGAATTAGAATGGTGGATCAGGCTGATACATTTATCAATTGCTGAAGTCATATTGGCATGCCTTGTCATAATCATATGGAAAATAGCCTATTTATCTATCGGGCCCATAGGTATAAATGAAATTTTACCAACATCTTGGTTGATAAAATTATTAGTATTAACATTAATTATATTTTCTATTCTTATAAGTGGTTCTTGGGTAGTAGGAATAGGAGCTACAGCAGCATGTACGACGTGGCCATTTTGTGAATGGAAAACAGGGTATCCTTATGACATACATATGTTACATAGATATATAGCAGGTATTTCATTAATATATTTAGTTTACATTTCACTATCACTAGTTACAACATACAGCAATCGGTTTTTCATAAAAAAGAGTGTCCATTCAACATTAGGATTAATCGGAGTCCAAATAATACTAGGAGCTGTTATGGTATGGGGTGAGTTTACTCCTACCCTAAAAGGAATCCATTTGAGCGTAGCAACTTTAGTATGGATATCAACTATGTTTTTAGTTGTAAGTACTTTTGGTATGTTTACAAAAAAATCGCAATCGTAACAGCCTAACCCAATGAACTCAGATAATCTTTACATTAACCGGCTATCTAATATAGCTTTACCAAAGCAAATACAATCTGTTATCGTACCAAAGGCTCCCAATAGACTAGTTTGATTCAATCAATATAGGCCACTAAACAGATGATACAAGGTTACATAGCTCTCACAAAACCTAAAATAATTATATTACTTCTGATAACTGCATTAGGGGGTTTGGTTTTAGCAGAAGAAGGAATTCCCGATATCTGGATATTATTCATTGTGTTATTTGGCGGCTATTTAGGGGCAGGTGGAGCAAATGCTATAAATCATTTTTTAGATCGTGATATAGATGAAAAAATGGGAAGGACAAAGCACCGCCCTATAGTTTCAGGGCAAATAAAACCTAACCACGCTTTGATATTTGGAATAGGATTAACTATTATCTCTTTTGTAGTCCTATGGCAAGGGGCCAATTTAATAAGCGCTTTGCTAACTATGGCAGCAACTTTGATTTACGTGTTTGTATACACCATAGGATTGAAACGTCGAACTCCTCAGAACATTGTGATTGGAGGTGCCGCAGGAGCAATACCCCCAATGGTCGGCTGGGCTGCAGTAACAGGAAACATTATGTCCCCTGCTCCTTTTTTGTTATTTTTGCTCATATTTTTTTGGACTCCTCCACATTTTTGGGCCCTAGCTCTAATTATCAAAGATGATTATGCTAAGGCAGAAGTACCTATGCTGCCTCTCGTCAAAGGTATCCGAAATACAAAAATACAAATATTCGCATACACTTGGATATTATTGTTTCTAGTTGGCGTAAGCGTCTATTTTGTACCTACACTGTCATATATTTTCGGATTAGTTGGTGGACTTGGTACAATAATTTTTTCTTTCATGTCCTGGCAGTTACTTGTTTCAGAAGGTATATCCAAAGCAAAAAGAGTATATTTATTTTCCTTACTTTACTTAGCTCTTTTATTCTTAGCAATCTTGATAGAAGGGTTAATTTAATAAAAAAAACATAATACATATCATAAATATTGATATGTATTATTAAAGATATAGGCGTATTCTAGCTTGACTAGTATTAGATATAAGATATGATTTCATCTATTGCCAAATTGTGTGTTTAATTAGTAGTATATTCGTATGAACATAAAGAAAATAACAACTATTTTATTAGCAGGGATTATTTTAACCCTTACCGCTTGTTATCCTGAAAATTTCAACCAAACTACATTTCACCCTTATGGGCCGGTTGCTGAAAGGCAATTAGATATTTTTTGGTTAATATTAATAGGTGGTATTGTTGTTTTCCTTCTAGTTGAAGGTATTTTAATATATTCCGCCTTAAAATTTAGAAGAAAAAAAGATTCTCCACTTCCGAAGCAGATCCACGGAAACCATAAGCTTGAAATTGTTTGGACTGTTATTCCAGGAATAGTAGTTTTAATATTTTCCATACTTTCAATTAACACATTAATGTATGCTGCAGATGTACCAAAAGACGCGGAAGGCAATTTAGGAAACCATAAATCGTTACATGCCATAGGCCACCAATGGTGGTTTGAATTCAGATATCCTCATCCTAATGATGACTCGCAACAGGTAGTACTAGCAAACGAAGTGTACATCCCAGTTGGAATCCCCGTTAGAATCGAGTTAGATACTGTAGACGTAATTCATAGTTTTTGGGTCCCGAAATTAGCCGGCAAAGTAGATATGGTTCCAAAACCCAAAGACAGAAATGGAGTCAAAGATAATAACTACATGTGGTTTGAAGCTAGTGAGCCAGGTATATATTTTGGACAATGTGCAGAATTTTGCGGTGCTTCTCATGCAAATATGAAATTTAAAATAATAGCTGTTACCCCTTCTGAATATGATGCTTGGCTGATGACACAAATAGAACCAGCTGCCGAATGGCCTGACCCTCTTGCTAAGGAAGGTGCTGATGTATTTAAATCTGCGGGTTGTAGTGGGTGTCACTCTTTAAAACCTGTTGCCAAAATTGGTTCTAAAGGAAGATTAGGTCCTAATTTAACCCACGTTGCCTCTAGAACTCATCTAGCTGCAGGTATGTTGAATAATACAATATCTCTAAATACAACAACTATTAACGATGCATACTTACAAGAAAACCTAAGAGATTGGATCACAAACCCTGCATCCATTAAGCCAGGAAATTTAATGTCGGCCCAAGCGACTGTTTATACTGATCCGGATAAGGCATTAACTGAATCGCAAATTTCTGCGTTGATTGCTTATTTAACGACTCTTAAATGATGATTTTAAAATACAAGTTGATTAGGACGGTAGAAACCAAATGACTTTATTCCCTATTCAAATATCTATTCCTTCAATACCAAGACCTGTTAAACCAACAGGATTATGGAGTTGGCTAACTACCATCGACCATAAAAGAATAGGAATATTATATGGGGTGACAGCATTTATTCTATTCTTAAGCGGTGGTATTGAAGCAACACTCATGAGATTGCAATTATCCGGTCCGGAGTTAGATTTAGTTAGTGCAGAAGTATATAACCAATTATTTACAATGCACGGCACCACCATGATATTCCTAGCAATAATGCCTATGGGGGCAGCCTTTTTTAATTTTATTATCCCCTTACAAATAGGAGCAAGAGATGTCGCATTTCCAAGACTAAACGCGTTTAGTTATTGGACCTTCTTAGCAGGAGCTATTATGCTGAAGTTGAGTTGGATTGGAGGGGCTACAAATGCTGGGTGGTTTGGTTATGCTCCATTAACATCTGTCAGTCAAAACCCTGGGACAGGAATTGATTTTTGGATTATAAGTCTTCAAATTTTAGGGGTGGCATCTTTAGCTGCTGCTTTTAATTTTATTGTTACTATAATCAACATGAGAGCCCCGGGTATGCACATGATGCGGTTACCGGTATTTATTTGGATGAGCTTCATCACTGCAATCTTATTAGTTTTAGCATTCCCAGTGATAACAGTGGCTCTAATAGAATTAACACTTGATAGATATTACGATTTTAACTTTTTCAATGTTGCAAATGGCGGAAGTGTAGTTCTGTGGCAACATTTATTCTGGGTTTTTGGTCACCCTGAGGTATATATCCTCATATTGCCTGCTATGGGAATAGTTTCTGAAGTGTTACCTGTTTTTTCTAGAAAACCTTTGTTTGGATACTCGACCATAGTATTAGCAGGAGCTATCATCGCATTCATGGGATGGATGGTATGGAGTCACCATATGTTTACAGTTGGATTAGGCCCTGCTGCTAATGCGATATTCACAATAACTACTATGCTTATTGCAGTCCCTACCGGTATTAAAGTATTTAATTGGCTAGCTACAATATGGGGCGGTTCTATCAAATTAAATACTCCTATGTTATTTTCTTTGGGGTTTATAGCCATGTTTCTTATAGGTGGGATTAGTGGAGTTATGCATGCTGTATCCGCTTCTGACGCGCAACAACAAGACACATATTTTATTCCAGCCCATATCCATTACGCGGTATTCGGTGGAGCAATTATGGCTCTAATGTCAGGGGTTCATTACTGGTTCCAAAAAACGACTGGTAAAATGTTCGGTGAAATACTAGGTAAATTTCATTTCTGGACTTTAATGCTCGGGCAAAATTTAACTTTCTTTCCAATGCATTTCGTAGGATTAGAAGGTATGCCTCGAAGAATATATACTTACGCAGAAGGTATGGGATGGGATTTGTGGAACGGGGTTTCAACATTTGGAGTTTTTATACTGATAATAAGTTTCTTAGCTTTTATGTTAAATGTTATAAAGAGTTGGAAATCCGGGCCCATTGCTCCTGCCGACCCCTGGGATGCTAGAACTTTAGAATGGTCGATTCCTTCTCCTGCACCAGAATATAACTTCAGTGAAATACCTCAAGTTAAAGCATTAGATGATTGGTGGGTTACAAAGCAAGAAAACCCTGACATAGAAGTACCTGATGCATTGGAAAACCATAGCATACATTTACCACAACCATCATATTGGCCATTTGTAACTGCATTAGGTATATTGATTGCAGCATATGGAGTAGTCTTCAATGATCTTCTAGTCCCGTATCTAATAGCAGGAATAGGAACTCTAGTGACCTTCATAGGAGTGTATTCTTGGTCTTTAGAACCAGTCAATGATCCTGACGAACACACTTCACATTAAGGAAGGTAAATAGATTGGCACAATCAGAAATAAAAGATACCGATCACGTAAGTGATGTCGAGCATGAAGTAACATCAACCGGGCTTAACCATAGAAAGATGCTCATGTGGGCATTCCTTGGGTCTGACTGTATGTTTTTTGGGGCTCTGATTGCCACATACTTAGTTTATAAGGGTAAAAGTCTTTCTGGCCCCCAACCAATTGATGTATTTGATATACCTGTAACCTCAGTAAGCACATTTGTATTACTAATGAGTAGTATGAGTATGGTTTTGGCTTATTCTGCATTGACAAAAAATAACATGAAGGTTTTTAGAATTTGGATGATATCTACAGCAATAAAGGGGGCAACTTTCGTAGGATTCCAAGTATACGAATTCGCTAGTTTTTCAAAACATCACGTGCATGTAGAATGCAATGAGTCTCATGAGATGACAACATTTGAAACAGAAGTTTTTGAAGCTGAATGTAAACCAGGAATAGATTCTTTCTCTGGTGAATATGGTCTTAAACCTCAAACAAATTTATTCGGTACAACTTTCTACACTTTAACAGGATTGCACGGCGCGCACGTCACTTTAGGAGTAGTCTGGTTACTGTCTTTATTATTACTCTCATTCAAGAAGGGAGTTATTACTAAAGAAAAGAATGTAGATATTGATTTAGCTGCTCTTTACTGGCACTTTGTAGATGTCGTTTGGATTGTGATATTTACAGTCGTCTATTTATTTGGAGTGTTTCCGTTTTCATAAAAATTTGGAGATAATATGAGTGATAATCAAATAAACTCAGAAGTACATACTGATCATCCTACTTCATTGCAATATTTCAAAATTGCAGTGATTTTGGTTATCATAACAGCAATTGAAGTAGGGATTTTCTATCTAGAATTTTTAGGTTATTTTATTATCCCCATATTATTAGTTCTTTCTGCAGGAAAATTCTATCTGGTAGCTATGTACTACATGCACCTGAAGTTTGATAACAAATTATTTACATTATTGTTTATATCTGGATTTACAGTCGCGACAGGTGTAATTCTAGCTTTGATGGCACTTTTTAGAGCTTTTTAATTTATTTATTTTTAAACATTTAGGAACCTCATGACTGATCTAACGTCATCTATCTGGATGCACTGGCACGGACATCCAGATGCTATTTTGGGATTATTATTGATCGAAACTTTCTATTTATTATGGACAGGCCCATTACGTATTCGCTTCAACCTCTCCCCCACAACTGATCCTAAACAAACATTTGTGTTTACATTAGGTGTATTAATAATATTAATTTCTTTAACCTCTCCTCTTCATATACTAAGTGATCAGTATTTATTCAGTGCCCATATGCTTCAACATATCTTAATTACTTTAATTGCGCCTTCTTTATTATTATTAGGAATCCCCCAATGGCTAATCGACTACTTCCTCCGTAATAATGTAATATTTAAAATCATTAAATTCATAGTGCATCCAATCATAGCTATTGTCATATTTAATTTAATATTTTCACTATGGCATATGCCCGGGTTATATAAATTGTCAGTAGCCAATCATTACATACACGTTGGGGAACATCTAATGTTTATCACCTCTGCATTTATTATGTGGTGGCCAATTTGTACAACATCACTTAGATTACCTAAACTATCTTATCCTCTTCAAATCATGTATTTGTTTATTATGTCTCTTGCTCAAATAATCGTATTCGGAATAATAACATTTGCCCCTGATCCAATATATATTCATTATGTTAATGCTCCTAGAATTTGGAGTGTGTCCGCATTACTAGACCAACAAATAGGTGGAATCATAATGAAAGTAGGAAGCGGTTTCTTATTCTTATCTATTATGATAATTATATTCTTCAAATGGTTTAACAGTGAGTCAAAAGATATAAAAAGAGGTATAATTAATAAAGACTAATTTAATGCTTGCATTAACCTTAGGAGTTCTTATGAATAACAACTTAATACTTTCTGCTATTGTCCCGATAGCTTCATTGCTTATGATAGCAGCTTTCGCAATACCATTTGGTTATATTCTTTATCAAGTGCACCATCACACATCTCTAGGAAGTATGGGAGTTATACTAATTGGTATCGCTCTTTTAATAGGAACGCCTACGGTGGCTTTCTTACTTGAGAGATCTACTGAAAACTAATCCCCTGCATCAAAACCAATGATACCGAAAATACGTTACTTAATATTTTCAATTCTGTTATTAACATTTTCGTATTGTAGTTTTAGTTCTGAATCTACATATCTAGGTACAATATTAGATAATCATGACAGCTATAAATTCTCCATTAAAGATCATTCTAATAAGCTCATCAATAGTGGCGAGCATGGATCTAATGTTGCAATACTAACTTTCATGTTTACCGAATGTACCGATGTATGTCCTATACTTACGCATACGATAAAAAAAGCACTCTCTGAAATTCCTGATGGAAATAAAATTCCTGTCATCATCGTAAGTGTTGATCCTGACAATGATTCTATTGAAAATATGAATCAATTTATAGAAAAATGGGATCTTGAATCAAACTGGTCTTTTATCAATAGTGATTCTAATGAATTGGATTTAATATGGAATTCATATTTTATAAATCCTCAAAAAACGAATCCCCAAGGAGGTCTTGCAGGCATAAGCAATGCTTTGACTGAAAGACAATCAGTAATTCATTCTTCTCCTGTCTATATATTAGATAAACAGGGTACAGCACAAATTTTACACACGAATCCTATAAATCATCTTGATTTAGCGCACGATTTAATTCAACTACTTTATTAAAAGATAAAGTAGTTGAATGGTTAAGCTACTTTATCTAATGCTGCTTTAGCAGTATCAACAACTTTAGTAAATTCTTGTGGGTTACTAACCGCTAATTCTGCTAACATTTTCCTATTTATAGAAACATCAGCAAGCGAAAGCCCGTTAATTAATTTACTGTAAGTTATCCCATTAATTCTAGCCGCAGCATTAATTCGTACATTCCATATGCGGCGCATATCGCCTTTTTTCTCACGCCTGTGATCAAATGCATATTGATATGCATGAATCATAGATTCATGGGCTCTTCTATATAATCTATGGCGAACACCTTGATGACCTTTTGTCATCGATAACATTTTTTTATGCCTTCTACGTCTTGTAACGCCGGCTTTGACTCTAGTCACTTAAATCATCTCCTGATCATTAACAACATTATTTCTTATATGGAAGTAGTTTTTTCAATCTAGGTACATCTGCAGGGCTAACAGGTAATGCCCCCGTAAATTGTCTTTTGGCTTTGGCAGTTTTTTTTCGGCGCAAATGACTTCGCAACCCTTTCATTCTCAAAATCTTACCTGTTCCAGTCACTTTAAATCTTCTCTTAGCTCCCTTATGGGTTTTAAGTTTTGGCACTTTCTATTTCCTTATTAACTTTAAGTTGTTTTTTTAACCCCGGGCTAGGGGAAAGAATTATTGTTAAAAATCTACCTTCAAAGGTTGGAGTCTGCTCCAACAAGGCATCTTCTTTTAAATCTTCAGTAACATTTTTCAATAAAGCCATTCCTATTTGAGGATGTTGTAATTCTCTACCTCTAAACATAACTGAAACTTTAACTTTAGACCCTTCAGTCAAAAGCCTTTTTACCAATCGAGTTTTAGATAATCTATCATGTTCTCCAATCCGAGTCTTCATTCTTACTTCACGTAATTGATTATTCGTATTAACTCTGTTTGCTTTCTTAGCTTCTCTTTCTTTCCTAGTAGCTTCATATCGAAATTTACCGTAATTTAACAATCTACACACAGGCGGGGTCGCACTTGGAGAAACTTCAACTAAGTCTAAGGTGTTTTTAACAGCCAACTCCAAGGCCTCATTTATTGGCATTTCACCAAGTTGATCGCCTTTTTCATCAACAACTAAAACAATCCCAGCAGTTATAGCGTCATTAACTTTATAATTCTTAGGTATACTAAAACTCCATTAACTTATATAAATACAAAAAGCCCAGCTCACACTGGACTATAATGAATATAGCACAGTCTCAAATCTCCAGCAAGAACCATAAATGGCTCCTGCTTTATATTTTATCACTTATTGCATCTTTTATATGCATTAACATTTCATTCAACCCTAAAGCTCCGATATCTTCTCCGGGCCTAACTCTAACACCTATTGTATTAGATTCCATTTCTCTATCTCCTACGATAAGCATATAGGGGATTTTCTGAATTTGAGCATTTCGTATTTTTGCATTCATCCGATCGCGACTAGTATCTATTTCAGCCCTAATGTTATTTTCATGTAGATGTTCGAGTATCTTATTTGAGTAATCATAATGTCTATCGGCGATAGGAATTAAAATAGCTTGTACAGGAGATAACCAAACAGGAAAAGCGCCACCATAATGTTCTATTAACATACCCATGAATCTTTCAAGAGACCCAAATATAGCCCGATGAACCATATAAGGTTTATGTGATTGCCCGTCTTCACCTATATACGTAATCCCAAATCTTTCTGGAAGATTGAAATCGAATTGTATAGTTGTGCATTGCCATGATCTTCCAATTGCATCTTCTATATTTATGTCAATTTTCGGACCATAAAAAGCTCCACCACCGTCATCAACTTGATATACCAAATCCATACTTTCCAATGTCTCTCTAAGTGAATTTTCAGCTATACTCCATTCTTCTTCAGAACCAACAGATTTCTCAGGTTTTGTTGAAAGATTTATTGAAAATTTTGAAAATCCGAAGGCTGTCAATAAATCAAAAGTTAAATCCAACACACCTTTCACTTCATCTTTAATCTGGTCAGATGTGCAAAATATATGTGCGTCATCTTGTGTAAAGCCTCTAACTCTCAAAGTTCCGTGTAAAGCCCCTGCTCTCTCATGTCTATATACTGTACCAAGTTCCCCAACTCGCATCGGTAAATCCCTGTAGCTCCTTAAGGAAGAGCGGTAATACATTATATGAAAAGGGCAATTCATTGGTTTTAAATAATAATCTTGACCATCATTAACAGAAGGCGCAAACATGTCTTCACTATAAAAATCTAAATGTCCGCTAGTTTTCCATAAACCAGCCTTTCCTATATTGGGTGTATATACAAGATCATATCCTCTTTTATAATGCTCAGACCGCCAAAAATCTTCAAAAACATTCCTAACTCTAGCTCCTTTAGGATGCCACACCACTAATCCAGGCCCTATTTCTTCATGGATAGAGTAAAGATCCAAAGTCTTTCCTAATATTCTATGATCTCTTTTCCGAGCTTCCTCCAGGCGATTTAGGTGTTCCGCTAAAGCTTCTTTTGTTTCCCATGCTGTTCCGTAAATTCTTTGCAACATTGGCCTTGATTCGTCGCCTCTCCAATAAGCACCTGCTACATTAATAAGTTTGAAAGCAGGTATTTTTCCTGTTGACTCCACATGGGGGCCGGCACATAAATCTTCAAAGTCCCCATGTTTATATGTAGTTATAAGTTCTCCATCAGGAATTTCAGATATTAATTCTATTTTTAGAGGTTCATCTTTATTCATTTCCAATATTTCATTTCGTGAATATTCAAAATACTCAAATGGCAGGTTACGGGCTATAACTTTTTTCATTTGTTTTTCAATCTTTTTTAAATCATTATCAGAAAAAGATTCTTCAACAAGAAAATCATAATAAAACCCATCATCAATGGGAGGTCCAATAGCCAATTTGACATTAGGGTACAATGACCTAACCACATCTGCCATAACGTGAGCAGCTGAATGCCTAATTTTATATCTTAAATCAGATAATTCTTCATTATTCATATTCCTACAAGCCTTCCATTATATTTTTTAATCTGGAATTATTAATACATTATCTCCGATCATAGAGTCTATGAACATGTCATCAAACCCAAATTCTTTAAGAATTTCTCTAGAATGTTCTCCTAATAATGGCGTAGGGTATAAATGAGGTGGTATCAATTCATCAAATTTTATAAATCCCGTTATATATTTGTGTATGTTCTTACCTTTAGTAGTATGAGTAGCAATCATATTGTTTAGTATAGGGTGTTCATCATTAAAGTAAGATACATCATAATTTTCTATAGACTCAGATACATTAATCCCTACTTCAGTAAGTTTGTTGATCCAAAATCCCGTCGTATTATTTTTAAAAACATTAGAAATTTCTACTCCGTAATCTGTGTGATAATAATATTCATTCCTGGTATCTAAATGATCATTATTTCTAATACCATCCGTATACATATTGATAAATTGACAAAATTTATCAATATCCCCTTCAGAAGAAACGTATATCCATCCATCACTAGTTTCATATAGACGGTTGAAATCACTTAATCCATATTGATTTATATCGGCAAGACGCCTATTAGTAAAAGTTGATTTGGCTGTTTTAATCTTTGAAGTTTCAGTCAAATCTCCTTCTAAAAGAAGTGTCCCTGCATTCAGTAAATTTGTTTCCGCCGTCTGCCCTTTACCTGTTTTTTCACGGTGATATAAAGAAATCGTCACTCCTAAAGTTGCAATTAGTCCCGCTGTATAATCTGTTGGAGCTAATTGACCTATAAAGGAGGGCCTTTGGGGAGATCCGCCTTGAGCTGTTTGGAGCCCTAACCATGCTTGAGCCAATGGATCAAGTCCGGGTCTATGCGAAAAAGGTCCCGAGGTACCAAAAGCACTAATATGAGAATCAATAATTTTAGGATTTAGCTTCCGCAATTCTTCGGATGACAATCCTAAGCGGTCCAAAACCCCCGGTCTTAAATTAGCAATAAGCACATCACTTTGAGAAATAATGTTTCTTACAACATAATTTCCCCTATCATCTTTAGCATTAATTGAAATTCCTTTTTTATTAGAATTTA